>JGI24021J15306_10007529_pt1 | contig 13276 bp, 10 predicted proteins | sample Ectturendosymbi1_FD_15306 | JGI IMG/M metagenome (IMG submission 15306) | reverse complement strand
AATCTGTAGCAATGGTTCCACCAGTTTGAAAAATCCATTGTTAGTGGGAGACTTTGAGTGTGAACCTGGGTTTATTTTTTAAGTCATAGATCAAATTAAAAAAAAATTATGTCCATTCGGTTATAAATCCTGAACAGATAGGCTAGTGAACAGGTCCGTAATCAGGGGTGGCAGGGGGGAAAAGGCCCCCAAGAAAAATATTCGCCCCCCTAGAAAAATGTTTTGGACATAGTTCAAATCTATTGGACATAGTGTTAAAAATTTGACCCCTCTTAGACCATGGCGTCACAAGCTGGTTGCGGGCCTGCTAGTGAATACTGTTACGGCGAGCTTTAATACGATGGAACAAATGACCGAAATGTCTCAGCGAAAAAATTACAGGTGTGGCCAATTTGCCTTGAGTGAATAGCAAACTACGCTTACGCAGGCTTCTTTTCACATAGTATGAAACTGCGTGACTTGTTAGAATACGCCTATGCACTTATGCAGGTTTGTGGGAATATGTCTTAATCGTTAAAGTTTATTTCTGACTTCTGAGTGAGAACTGAGCGCAAAGCTACATTTGTTGTGGCGACTTTTCATAATTCATCTGCTTAATTTTTTAAAGCCTGCATGATGTTCTAACTTCAGTGAATTGTCCGATAGTCGTGTCAACATGCAAGTCTACCTGTCCGGTTTATGTATGATGACCACAAACATTCCACATCAAAAAAAAAAAATCAAAGACAAGCAAGCTTTTATTCAAAGACTGATTGTTTCAGACGAGATCTTAGACGTTTGCAGCTCTTGTTTCTAAATGACGCTAACAAGTCTTGCTAGGCAAAATAAAACCGTAATTTGTGGTTTCGTTAGTCGTGATGGCAATACTTTTGTGAAAAAAGTACCGTTTTGAAAATCTGTAGATTACCTATGGAGAAAATTATCATAACGTACCTGACTATGGCTGCCAACGAAGCCCATTTTTTTGCGACTGTTGCCATAACATGGGGCATTTTCCTTGCGGTGTAGAAAGGGTGAAGTGTTTTGTGAACATCCGTTTGCATTCCACCTATAGCAACCTAAAAAGGGTGAGGATAAGGCCGTGCAGAAAAGTTTGAGAACCACTGGCTTAAACCTTTAAACCTGGTAACGAAATGGTCGTTTTACACTTTTCTAGCGCTCAGTGAAGCGTTTCAAACACATTGCATTGCATTTCATGAACATGATCACCATAAGTGAGTGGAGGGCGACTTTGCTTATAGAACGGAAAATGTCTGCAGCAGTTGAGGTCGCTCACTTGGTTGAAGCTGAGGTTGCTGATAGAGACAAAATTTTTATGATGGTAGATTTTTTTTCACAATTTTTTTCCAGAAATGCAAAACTACCAGAAAAAGTTGCCCCTTTTACAAAAATAAGCGCCAGGGCTCATTATTAACGCATTTTGTTGTTTTGTTCCTCGTTTTTTTTATTATTGTAAACAGGTCTCAAAATTTGGTGAAAACGTTTTGAAACGACTTCTCAGCTGAATTTCAAAATATGACATAATCCACCTGTAGCGTACGAGTAGGTGTACACTTCCCAGCTCACGCTTGCACAATTCTCAGCACAGGATAGCACATTGAGCGTTAAATCTTTGTGATTGAAGTCAAAGAGTGCCAACCACAGTCAACGAGTGCCAACCGTTCCTGGTCTTGCCTGAGCGATAACAGTTAAATTATTTTGCCAAAGTGTAGTAAAATACCTGAACTACGTTTACGATTTTAATTGCCTCAGTGGCTGCGCAACAGCATAAAAAAGTTCTGCAACTTCTTGACTGAAAATACGATCATTTCCGCTCGAATCCTGTTAAAAGTATGATTTGAAAATACAGAGAATATATACAAGTCCAGTTGGTCAAGTCAGCACTTCACTTTCTTGGCCGTAGCTACACTGGGGCAAATGAGGCACTCGCCTCGGGAAACTTTCTGTGATACTGCCAAAACATTTTTGTAACGCTAAATCAAATCGTGTTATATTGTGTGGTTGTTTTAAAAAGAGCAGCACTGCAGCTACACTGTGTTGCACCACCAGAGATACTACCAGCCTAGATTAAATAAGGACAGGATGGTAGGTCTCAATAAACTACATTAAACAAGTAACAACATACCGAGCCGGTGATGTAATTAAAACATTCGCCTTGGTAAAAATTTGACTCTGACAACGGCCATCATTTGGTTGTTGTTGAGTGCTAGTATTGGATATTCGTGCAAGCAAGGCGCTTGTCCTGCTTGCACCAACTTTTTGCAGGAACGCTTAAGTGTCTGCTTTTGCGTCACGCATCACCCAACGCTTTCACTGATGGCTGCGCAGAAACTCAAATTGTTCTTCGACGACGCCATTCCTGACTACGACGAAGTACCAGACGAGATAGAAAACAATGTCTCGAGCAAATACGTTTCAGTGGCAACGCTGCCATACCCCAAGGAACGAAAACACAAACCGAATCCAGATGCTACCTACGCAGTTGTTGACAAGACGCCCAAAGTTAGTTATATTGATGGTAAGTTAGGACTAAATTATGCTTGTATGGTTCGGTTTTGCTTTCATGAGAGTTTATCGTATTTTGCACCAAGATGTCTCCGGGATTTATGTCATGAAATGTTTTTTTTAACAAATCTTTATCTAGCAATTCACTATTACCCCTTACATTTTTACAACCCCTTGACTCTTCAGATGATCTCGAATGACAAGACGGCTCACAAGTATAACCGAAAGCCGTGAAAAGTTCTTACTTTTAAATATCTTGGTGTCCAGTGTAGAGTTTCCCCATATGTTGAATTCAGGGGGCAATTTGGTGGCATTTCNAACTCCAAAGGCTTGTGACACCCATTGAAGTGGAGCCCCTTGTCAGCAACAGCNTCCCCATTCTTGGCTTTTCACATTTTGGCGCATGCGAATAGGCGCAGTGTTTGCAAAGTTTACGAATGAAGAAAAGAAAAAGGTAGAAAATGTTGGTATATTTAGTAGTGCTTGGTTTCGATCTTCACTTTCTTTTACACGAAAAAAAACAGTAAGAATTAAAATTCTCCAGATTAAAAAAAGTAAATGTGTAACTGTGGCTTTGTTAAAACAATTTTGGCGCCCACATTTCCGACTACCACAAAAAGGCCAAATCTGGACCCTCAACCATACCAGTCTCAGCCCTCAGGGAAGCAGTAGAAATTTTTGCCCAAAGTTTTCAAAAAATTAAAACCCTAATCATGTATCGGCAAATGCTCATTTTTTCACGGACGCGTTGTAATATTTTTTCTATAGTACACGCGCTGCGAACCTTTTATTTGTGGTGAGTGTATCAGGTGGAACTGTTGTAAACTTTCCCCGATTCGCTGAGAACGTTATTTTGTTTTGATATATTCACAGAAACCTCTACTGTTGTGATACAAAACGTACATGCGGTGCCGAACAATGATCGAAGTTTCTACGACAACGTACGGAATCAAACAACTTTCGGTAGGACGTTGCTTTTAACAGGCTTGCTGCAATTACGAGAATTGCAGCAGTTTGTCCTTTTGATACCATTGGAATGCGTTATGAACTAATGGAATCCATGAAAAACAACCGCTCTTTTACNTTCATTTTTCCTGTGGTGTTTGCATAAAGAATAAGAACGAATTTAGAATATTACCTTGTTGGTTTGTTGCCTATTCTGTGTGTGTGAAGGCCGAACAGGAGTGTCCGTAACCATAAGTTTTGTTACAAACTCACGATGTAAATTTTCCTGTCAGTCAATAAGTAATTATCCCCGGCCGTTTGTGAGGAAAACTGCTGCTCTGCAAATTACATGGCATAGGATCAGTTGTTTATATGATGTGAACATTACCAACATCGCGGTGGCACGAAAAAATGCGGTCAAACTTTTTTCTAGCCGAGTATCTCATGAAATTGAAAGAAACTGCAACAAACGTTAATGATCCGGCATTTCAACTTTGCCCAGGATCTAGAATCGCATTGAGAGACCGCAAATACTGTAACCAAATCTTGCATACAGTACTGCTTGCGTTGCAGGTTTTTTTATCAACCTTTATTCTAGGTATAGCTGAATGTTTGCTGACTGTTTTTGCGATGTAGATCGCAAGGTGTGACCTGAAAAACCAGCAGTGCCTGTCCTGTTTACTCTTGAACTCCTGCTGGAAGTCTGACTATACCTAAACATTTCTAGAAATGCGTTTTTTCATTCCTTTGAGGAAGTAGGTGCTGACCAGAATTCAGTGAACAGTGACTCACAAATATTATGCAGAGACTTATACACTGTAATATTTCGTGATGCAGATGAAAATTCAAAAAATCAGTTTTTTTCTCTGAGGTCTTGCTAAATTTCAAACGAGTATTTGTCAGCAGGGCTGCGGAGCCGGAGCGTCGGAGCCGGGCATTGTTCCTGGAGCCGGAGTCGGAGCTCAAATTAAAAATCAGGAGCTGGAGCTCAGTTTAAAATTTAGGATCGGAGCCGGAGCTGCGGCCATTTGAGAGGTAGCTCCGGCTCCGGGTCCCTTCCTAGGTACTAACGGTTTTGCCGCTTTGCCTTAATTATAGACTTACTTCACGTAAAGGTGTGCTTTTTATAGCAAACTAAACGCGATTTTCACAAGTTACGACACCAGACTGCAACAATGGATCTGCAAGCCTTTGATGTTTCTTTGGTTTATCGCTAAGGCTGTGACATTGTAGTGGGTAGGCGTAGTGTTACTTGTTGAAAAATGGTTCTCATACATTGTTCTAAGAGATGCATGCAGCTCCCAAGCATCGTTTGTGCGGCTCATAGCAGTCTTTCAGGAACACCTCTAATCTTTTGTGTAACAGTGCTATAAAACAAAACGTGTCAATTGACAGGTGGCAAATATTTTTACTGCAGCTCTCTAACAAAATTGTAGGTCTGGATTTGGCTCCCTTCAGCAAAATGGTTGAGAACTACTTTTGTAGAAGTAAGAAAAACGTTAACTACCACAACATTTACTTTCTAATCAAAATGATTAAGCCGGGTCTGTAGTAGTGTAGCGTTCTAAAAAGAGCTGAGCTATAATGAGTAGGTACATAATATAACATCCATAGCTTCTTGTAGCTGTGTAATCATGCTGTTAGCAGGGAGTATGATTACGATATGATACCATTGCAGATTTAAGCGTGAAATGCACGCCACACCATTGTAAAGTAGGAATTTTTATTGGAAACCGTTAGGCGTACTTGCAAGATTTACTAGATTGCTGGCAAAGTTCACTAGGAAACATTACGTTTACAAGCAGTAGCATAACATGAAAGTTTTAACTGATTGGTAGCGAAACAGCACTGCTTTGCATAGCACTGCAATATCAGGAGGATATGAAAAAGCAATGTAAGCAAATGTAGACTGTTGTTGAAGTTTTAATCTGTGGAAAAAATTATGTTTTCAATACCGTAACCAGTCTTATTTTCTCCTAAACTTTGCAGGTTAAATTGTGCTTTACTCTGCGATACACCACTGCTTATTATGAGTGTAAAAGATAAGAAATCAGAATTTTTCAGCTGTTTTAAAAAAGTCAAAGGTGAATTTCTTGCTAGAAGTCATATATTTATTTGAACAAAGGGCTTCTAAACAGATCTTGGCATTTGTGTTAATGCAAATGTGTGCGTGGTTGAAAGAACACATGAGAGAAGTAATCGACTGTGTTTTGCGCTCGTTGCATGGTTTCCCCGGGCAGCATTGTTAGCTGGAATCGCCAAGACTGCAACAGGCAAAGCATGCAACGGGTCCGAAACATTTGGTCAATCGGGACTGGTCTGTGTTTAAAAATGCTCGGACACAAATCATGGGTGTCCGAAGCATTTTTCCAGGGGGGGCCACTAAGGGATTTTTCTAAATTTTTTTTCCAGGGGTGAGCCATAAGTGGTGAAATTTGTTTTTCCCACTCGAAACTAAAAAAACAACCNTGTTTTGCTGAAAATTTCAAAATCCAGGGGAGGGTCAATGCCACCCTTGCCCTCCTTCCGACGCCCATGACACAAATGTGCAGTAGTTTTCCAAACAGCCATTTTCTTGATTCTGGTCGTAAGAAAAAACGAACGGTTCTCAGGCATTGACGGCAAAACCAGCGAATGCCTTTCCAGAAATTGTTTATGTTACCCTTATCTTGAGTTACGTTTCTGCTAGTAACTGCTCTCTGATCCTTCTCTAACCCGCGATTGTTGTTTTTTCGCTGATTTCCTCATGGTAAGAGCGCTGCTTGTAAAAACCTACCAGATTAAATTACTTGAGAAGTTTGGTATATTCTCTTAGTTTTGCGTACTAAATATAATTCATTTTTCAACTTGAACTTGAGGCGCACCAAGACAATTGAAATGTTAATGTGTGAAAACGAACAGAAGCCGGAGCCAGAGCCATGTTCATGATTAGAAGAGCTCCGGAGTCGGAACTGTGTCAGTTTTTACGACGGCTCCGCAGCCCTGTTTGTGAGTGTCACTACACCTGTTAAAATTACCGCCTAAAAACGCCAATCATTCTTAAAACAAACACTGAGCTGACTACCAGCGCGCTCAGCAGCGATTTGCATTTATGATTCACGGAAATTGTCATTTCAGCTTCTGTTTCCTAGCATGCAAATTACGTGTCTAATTGTATTCCATGCATTCAGATGGCAGACCGTCCGACGAACATGCCAATAATGTGGGCGGGAGAAAGATATCTACCAATGGGTTTCCTCTGGAAGATGACGATGAATGGGAAGATGATTCAGATGACGAAACAGTATCGTAAGTTATGCGATTTTGCAGGTTTGGCTACGATCGTGTTGTAAGCAGTATTTCAAAAACTAAGCTTGCAGCAGACGACTTCCAAACGCCTAATAGAAGAGTCTCTAGCAGTCTCCATGGTTACAGGTTGTTTCCTGTCACTGCGAAAACATATTGTCGTTAAAGTGCAATTCAGCTGAGAAGTTGCTTGCACAGCACATAAGCTGAAGAAGACTCTGCACAATAATCTCTTTATAGCATGCGCATGCGATACTTTATAGAGTGCTGAACATTTTACTTTGAATCATTGTTTTATTTCGCATTATGTTTGCTTGTCACATTGGCAAACTTTTTTATTTGCAATGAATTTTTTTTGCAAAGCTTCATGTGTGTGTTTATTTAATGTTTTTTCTTTTACCACTCCGGATTTTAACGAAGAAAAAGAAAAAAGCTAACGTTGCTTGTAGCAAACAGAAAATGGCAGCAACAACTACTGGAATTTGACATTCAGTGAGACCCAAAATGCCTTTGGCTACATTTTGAAAACAGTTACGAGCCGATCTGCCATCAAGAGCTTTACCTGTTTCTAAGCATGTATTTGTTATAGTTTTGAGGACATCGATTCTAGTTTTCCATCGCAAAACTACAACTTTATACTGACAAGATGTTTAGGTACCTCCAACCACTCATATACCACGAAGCCGTGGTGGAAATCGGAAGTTACGCAATTGCTTCCATCAGTTTCGTTACAGCAATAGCTCAAACAATCGGCTGGCATTGTTAACACCGTGGAGTGAGTTGCGTGCTTGGCAGTGGAGGCCAGTGAACATTGACACGTCCCAAATTTTTCTACAGCAAAAAGGCATTTGTAACTTCACACAGTCGTTGTAGATATGCCAAAGGCAGAAAGAAAGCACTGCAGAATCCTACGAAGAAAAAGAACATTCGAAAGATCGTCGTCGTGGCATTGAAAAAAGACCCTGTCGACAACCAAAAGCATGACAAGTATTTTGAGTCTTGCCTCTTGTTTCAAGTTCTGAATCGTCACTGAATCACTATGTAACAGAATGTCTGTATTTTTACAAGCACGTTTCAAAATTTATGGCTATGGAAGATCTAACAGTTCGCTTAAAATAATCAATTCTCAGTAGACTTTCGCATGCATCAAGAAGTGGTCATTTTCACTAAGCAGAAGGCTATCCTAATGTTGCTCAATTTCTTCGCATACTGAAGTAAAAGAAACCAAGTTCATTTGGTTTTATCGTCTGTTAAGAAAACTTTCCTGGGTCGTGTTTTTAGTTTTATCAAACAGTAATTCCTATTTCATAGGCAGGCCGGAGTTAATATCAACAAATCAGTGTGTTACGGGACTGCTAGGGAGCTGGACCTGTTATGGTGCCTTGCCACAAGATGACTTTCAGTTTATTATCGATTTTTGATAGTGTTTCACAATAAAGTAACAAGTGATTCAGCCAGTTTAAACACTACACGATGATGCATAAATTTTCTAGACGTTCTGATCAGAAGCAAACCTCAAGCTCAAAAAAATGGAGCGAAAAAAATCGAAAGCTTTCAGCTCCAGTACAAGAAGATGAAGATGATGATACTGATGAAAATATGGAATACCCAGAAAGTCCTCCCACAAAGAAAAAGTATAGTAGTCCCTTTTGTCTCATTGTAGGAAAGAATTTATGTTATTCCAAGTGCCTTGCGATATTGAATTGTTTTACGACATAAAATGTTTATATTCTACTTTTGTAGGACTAAGCATAATACCAATACGAAGAGCGCTATTTCAAACCAGAAATCAAGGCATAAGATTGTGAGAGTGCATCTGCTTGGGAATAAATACAACCAAGATTATGAAGAAAAGCAACTGGAGAGCAAAAAGTACAACACATTTCACATATCTTTGTGTTTGTTTTTGTCATTGTTGTATACATATGTCAAGGAATCAGACCTAAATGCACTGCAGAATAGCTGCTTATAGGTGTGTTACTTTTCACAGAAGTGTTTCTCTAAAAATTGCGAGATAACGGATAAGAGACTTCCAATTGATTGAGGCTGCCAAGTATATCAAAGTGCGACAATGAATCATCACCAAAACGAATGAAAATTCTGCAAAATGTAGTTGGGAACCAAGCAGTAAATGGATGACATTGTTAACGTGACACTTGATATGCAAACATGAGGGTTGCAGATGTCTGATGAAACAGTAAACCAGAGAAGTTGAAGGAAAATGCTGACCTCCTACAAATTTGAAACGCAGTAGGCGATCAATCAGGTGTGGGACGATTTCCCTTGCAAATCAATGAAACGCAGGGGAGAGGTTCACATATAGTGCAAATTTTAAAAGAAACATTGAAAAACGACTTAAAAATGTTGGCATTGCAGAAAAACGACTTAAAAATGTTGGCATTGCAGCTTTTCAGTTTTGAAGAACAATTTTGCAATGCGTATGCAGCTTTAACATTCATGCTATAGAAAATTTAGGTAATTGTGATAGGATTAAGGACATAATCTAAATACTTTTAAACAACCTTGCAGAGTCGGAGGCAAAACGTCCGACTCCGACCCCTTGGCATGACGTGAATGAAGTTTGACTGTCAACAGTTTTGTAGCAACTAGCAATCAGTGGAAATCGTAGCACACAGCAAGAATTCTCTGTTTCAACAAACGTTTCAAAAGAAATTGTACCATTTCAACAGGAGTTCCCAACCTAGAAGTGTAGTGTAAAAAATGATTTCAATTTGACATCGGAAGTCGGAGTCGGACAAAAAACTCCGACGACGCAAGATCTGCAGAGATGAAGATTTGCTATTTACAGCAAAAAAAACCCCAGATTTTTGTAATATTTAGGCAGGAATGCCCCGAAAGGAAAAGGACGCAAAGTCCCTGGGGCCGAGTTTTAGGGGTGCTGAAGATCAAAAAGGGGCGTCGAAATTCACTAACGTCTGACATAATTTATGTCGTAAAACAATTCAATATCTTTAAATGGTGGAGATGTTTTATTACGAAACTGTTAAGGGATGACTTTTGCATGATACCGTGGTTCGAAAAAGTGGATAACATTTTATCGTTTTTTTATTCTTTGCTCTATTCAAGTAACTACAGTAGTCTCCATCAAAGCAAGCGACTTATTTAAATCAATTCGCAATTTTNTTTTTATATGAAATCGATTTGACGTACAGTGGCACTTCGCATCCTCAGTTCTAAAATCGTATGTAAATAGAATCTAGTTGAATGAAATTTCAGAACTCAGGATGGGTATAGTTACGTGAAATCTCTATTCTATTGAAATTTTTCGAATGGATTCAACTCCGTCACCTGTGCAGACAAGTTACTTGAATAAAGATGTGTGCAAGTTTGCATCATCACAAAAAGTAGAAAGCTGAGCCAGGTTGGCTGATTCCTCGAAAGTTTGCAGTAAATGCAGAGCTTTTGAATGTTACATACCCTTTTGGAAATTTTTGGAAAATCCATGAGACCTTTCAGTAGGTCTATGCTCACTGTTTGCACATAGAAATGTCGAACGTTTTCTTATCGCGGGCCCAACTCTGTTTCTGAACGCTACTGCGTCCAAGCATACTCGATCTCGCATGAGCTGTCCGAGAAGTTCGAGAAAAATAAAAAAAGATATGTCGTTGAATGAAAAGCCCAGAATCTGTCAGCATGATTATTATTCAATAATAATTTATTGTCTTTGTAATTTGCTGTGTTGTACTTCCCACTTTTCAAGATATGGAATTGATAGCCTCCAGTTTGTATGATACACCAAGTTGCCACAACCTGAAGACAACCCCTTATATCTTTGGAGAAACAAGGATAGTCTTTAAGGTCCACTCGTGGTGTTAAAAAAATCAAGAAAATTAAAAGCCGCCAGACACTGCCGAGGCCTCCGCAGTTCATTACTTTTATAATAATCTTGTGAGGAGGTAGTTTGAAGTGTTCGCCATTCCTCTACAATCTACATCGTCGCATAGACGAGCACACAATTCAAACAAATTTTTAGCAAGCAAAAGAAATGTTTATGATGGAAAATGTGTAACTTTCCAGAGGAAAAAGACGCAAGTATAAATCTAAAGAGTGAAAATAATGAATCAGTATTCCGAACCACACCCTTTCAAAAGCACCTTCTAACTTAGAAGTACATTTGCTCACGCATTTCAGAGTACTCTTCGTTTGAGCCAAAAGGCTTGCAGAGGGCGCATACAGGAACAGTTTGTGCTGTTGAGCAACTGACGTGATGGCCTTCACTTCTGAACCGCTTGCTCGTGTAGCCGGTGACTGTGGCGGCAAACTTGTATGAAACAAAACAAAAGTCTCTGTGACTGATCTTGGTTCCTGCCAGGGAACTTCACAAAAGCTTTGCTCATCACAAGACTTCCCAAACACTCAGCAAAAGATGTGCAGCCCGATTCAATTGCGAAGATGTCGAAACGCACAAACACTGCAGCGTTTGCTAACGACAAAACCGAAGGAAAACATCAAAACATTGCAAAATACGCTCGACTTCTACTTCTGCTTTTCTGCAGTGCTAAAAGTGCAAGTAGAACGTGCACCGCAGTTCCAGTATTTCCTCACACAGCCGTGTCGACAAGTGCAGAATATGAAACAATATAAGCAAGCTAAATTAAAGTCCAGTGAGAAAGACCTGAGCCAGTCGAAAAGAGAAGAATGTTTGCCAGTTTTACAGTGAAAAGCATAAAATTCTAAGTAATTGCTGAAAATTTACTCAAGTCAGGGCATATAAACCTGAAAATTTACTCAAGTCAGGGCATATAAACCTGAAAATTTACTCAAGTCAGGGCATATAAACCTGACCCATTGCAGTCGATGAGGTTCCTCCCCCCTTATCAATATGTAGATTTTCTAAATGCTAATCGCTTCACAATTTACATAAGTTGCATTTGTCGCAGATCTTCAAAGCACTCACCAAAAGTCTTGAAAACCGATTTGAAAAGAAAAAAGTCAAATCACGCAAGCAGCACGCAATATAAGAAAGAAAATGGAACACGAAAAACTGGAAAAGTTGCAAAGTATGACTGATTTTTATTTTTTTACTAATAGGCTCATAGTATATAGTCATCAGCTTGAAGTGTATTTACAGTATTTTGCATCTTCACATTTTTGAATCTAACACAAAGTGATAAAAATTCTGGGCAGGCGAGAAAGGCGGTCTTTGAGAATGACCTGGCTCTGTCGCAAAAGGAAAAGAAAAAGTCTACCAACAAAACCGAAAAACTTGACGTGCCTTCGAACAAAATTGTCAAAAAAAAAGCAAATACGACTGCAGTCAGTAATTAGCAGTTTGTTTTCAGAAGTTCTTGGCTGTAACGGAAAGGATTTGCACACTGCTATTAGTTACACAAGATCATTTGTTTATTTGCATACTGAAGTCAAAGAAACCAAGTTCAGTTGGTTTTATTGTCTGTTGAAGAAAATTACCTTGGTCTTGGTTTTATTTTATTAATGACTCGTTTCTGTTTAGTAACCAGGCCGCAGTTAATATCGATAAATCAGTGTTATAGAAACTGCTAGGGAGGTGGACTGGCTATGCTGCCTTGTCACAAGATGACTTTCACTTTATTATCGTTTTTTGAAGGTGTTTCACAACAAAGTAACAGTTGGTTCATCCCCTTTAAACACTACATGATGGTGCGTAAATTTCTAGACATTCTGGTCACAAGCGAAATCGAAAGGTTCCAGCGCCATTGCAAGAAGATGATGATACCGATGATGGTGATGAAGCGATGGAATGGTTAGAAAGTCCTCCAACAAAGAAAAAGTAATGTAGTCACTTTCTCTGATTGTAGGAAAGGCGTTCTCGTTATTCCAACTCTCTTTCGGTGTTGAATTATTTTACGACATAAAATGTTTATATTCCACTTTTGTAGGACTAAGCACAAACCCAAAACGAAGAGCGCTGTTTCAAACCAGAAATCAAGGCATAAGGCGGTGACCGTGCGTCTACGTAAGGATAAATACAACCCAAAAGATGAAGAAAAGCAACTGGAAAGCAAAAAGTACCACGTCTTTTATGTTTTGTTTATTTATTCGTTCTTGAATGCACGTGTCAAGGAAACAGGCCAAAAGTGCTCTGTAGAATAACTGTTTCTAGGTGTGTTACTTTTCACAGAAATGTTTCTCTAAAAATTGCTAGATCACAGATAAGAAATGTCCGATTGATGTGTTTACTTACAGTATTTTGCATCTTTATATTTTTGAATCTAACACAAAGTGATAAAAATTCTAGGCAAGCGAAAAAGGCGCCCGCTGAGAATGACGTGACTCTATCGAAGAAGGAAAAGAAAGAGTCTACTAACAAAAGCGAAAAACTCGACGGGTCTTCGGACAAGGTTGTCAAAAAGAAGAAGTAAATATGACTGCAGTCAGTAATTAACAGTTTGTTTTGAGAAGTTAATGGCTGCGATAGAAATGATTTGCACACTGGTATTAGTCACACAAAAGCATTTCTACACTTTGCAGACATTTTAAGCGCTCAGTGAAAGATGTGAAGCCGAAAGTAAGGAAAACATCACAGCAGACAAGCAGCACA
>JGI24021J15306_10007528_pt1 | contig 13277 bp, 6 predicted proteins | sample Ectturendosymbi1_FD_15306 | JGI IMG/M metagenome (IMG submission 15306) | reverse complement strand
GGGCGGGATAAGAAAATCTTTGTGCGGGTAACTGAATGGTAACCCTATGTATGTGAAAATGACATGAGCAAGAATTCAATGCTACAGAGAGGTTGTTGCACAACTGGGCAGCGACATGGTCTGTGGTGACGCAAAGACACTTCGTCATGGAACGACCTCATCAATTTGAACAGTGCTCTTAAAGCTAAAAAAGTGCTCAAGGTTGACTAAAAATTTCAATTTTAGTTTACGGTGTTTTTTAAGAGCTTCTAATCCCTGTTAAATGAACCACTGAATAAATTGCAACTGTAGCGATGAAACGCGTTGCATGAGTTTTTAGTGGTTTTTAGACACACAGTGACAGGCGCGGGTTTGGGACGAAAGCAGTGTGTGGTGGGGCGGTTGTGGGTTGGGAGGGTGCGGGTTAGAAGTCGGCGGGTGCGGGAAAGATTTCTTATATTCCTGCGGATGTAGCGTATGTTTCAATTCTGCGAATGTGGGGTGGGAGCGGACAAGAATTTCAACCCGCGCAGGACTCTGATATGAACACAAACGTTTTTTCTGAGTTATTAAAAATCTATTCGAAATACATTTTTTTCAAAATTTCGTCGAAAACCCTGCATAACTTCAGCCTAGCTATTAAAGATAAAAAACACGAATCTGGTGCAACTGCTGCCACAGCAGTTAACTCAACTCATAAAGCAAGCTTGTTGATAGGTGAACCTCCGCAATCCTTATACCAGATAAAGTTTGCGCAAAATTGTAACAACCTTGTGATGTCACCTTGGCAAGAGAAGCAAAGACCGTTTTGTAAGTGTAGCGATTTAATTACAAGCGCATTGAAAAGCTAGTCATGCGTTTACGGCGTAATTGGTTTGACTGAAAAACTCAAGCTTTCGTCACACTGAAAATAACACATGTTCGTACTCTGGTTTTATGGTGCCCTGTTTTCTGACTGTTGAATATCTGACGGCGATGGTTGACGCCTTGGCCAGCGTATCAATCGCTCTCAGCTTGGGCAGAAGCACTCGAAGCTCGAGCATGGAGAAGTACATCAGTCGGTCGCTCATCTTTCTTACGTACGTGCCATCAGGTTTTACCTGCAACGCACACGAACACTCCTCGTATGGTCTGACCAAGAAAAATTAGTAAATTTGTCGTGCTCAAGCTGTAACCTACAACGCGTTTGGGCGACGTCAATACACAATAATTTCTGATTCGAGGTACACGATGTCTGGCAATTAGCACACAAACCGGCGACGTTTCATAGGAAAGCACAACGTTTCGGGAATTCCATCATTAAATCTCCGCTGCAAAAGGCTATTGCCAAAACTACTGAAAAGAAAACCAGCAGCACACTCTGCGTTGTCAGCAAATGTCTGAAGGGTAACGGTTGCTTGATAGCAAAACGCAAAAACAAGTCAATCATGACCTGTGTTCCCTCTAAGAAATTTTACACTGAGAAAATGTTTGTTTTAGTGCGCATGCAATTGCCCAACCATGCAGACGCACAACCAGTGAAGCGTTTCAGGAGGTGAAAGGCGTGGGTGGGGAGCCTTTTCAAAAGTGGGGGGCACAAGTGCACGTCAAAAACTATGGAATTTTTTTCTGGTTTGAATTGGCAAATGTGACGTCACAAGCATGTAAAAGTGGTTGAAAAGTGGGGGGCCATGCCCCCCAGAAAAAAAGGTGGGGGAATAGGCCCATGCGGCCCCCCGGTTCCGCCGCTTATGGTGAAAGGGCTGTGCGATGCATAAACGATAATAAATTTGGAATGTTGCAAGTGCGCGAGAATGACATTTCACTGCGCAAATGGTCTGCGCAATTGCGCACCTTAGAAGGAACACTGATCATGATCATCAGATCAGTGTTATTGTCAACAATTGGACACATAAAATCATNGACCAGTAGAGAAAATGTATTCTTGTAATAACGTAGGTCAAATACTTCGTGATTTTTCAGACACATGCGTCTTCTGACACCAAGCTGAAGGAGCTTCGTTTCTCTACGAGGAGGTACCTATTGCAATGCTGTAATCGCGTGAACAAGCGAAATTAAGAAAGGTTAAATCGTTGTTAACAATCAGTTAGCGATTTCCGCAGCTTCAAACGGCTTCATACGCACTGCTGCTCTGACTGGCAAACAAACCAGCGTTTAATTTAACAAGATCTGGTTGAAAGCGCGTTTCTAGTCAACTGAAAACGTTCGGTTAAACTGAATGAATGCCTTCGCTTTTCGCCAAACAGCAATTAAGTGAGTAACAGTTCGTGCCGAAGTTTTAATACAAAAAAAGTTCGAAAGGGCCCAAACAGGCATTATTTGCAGAGCTGTAAACATCAAAGCAACAGCTTCCCGAATTCTCTTTGCGTTGAACAGCAATGTTTTTTGTGGTGTAATAATGTCAACCTTGTTCAAAGGCAGTCACGTTCGGAGTTTTTTACCAAATCCGAATCAATGAAACTAGTCTGATGGCTTAAACATCAATACTGGTTTACCGGTATATCTCCAGATACACTACATGATAACAATCACTACAAGGCCACATCTATTTTTATGAACATTTTCTGGCAACAGCAATGAAATCACGTCATGAACTTTCGCCATTAATTATAAACAAAATGTCTTACTTACTTTCAGTCCTTGTGCTCTAAAAGGGGTGGAAATGATAGGTCGGCGTATTCTACAGCTACTACCTTGCTCTCTGGTTACTTTTCCATTCAGGAGCCCTCTGCTCATTTTTTAATTTGTTACGTGTTTGATTCACACAAGGTCCATGAGTACAAAAATGCCTATACGCAACGCTTCACAGGGTAGGTGTAATTTCGTACACGTAGTCAATACTGAGGAACGAAATTGAAGCAATGCACCAGCAACTACGGCTTTCGGCCATCATCACATAGAAGCGTTACATAATGACAGAAAAATGGAGATTTGTAAAATGCATCAAAAATTGATGTAATCGGATAAAATGTTGGACGAAGTATCGAGACACAGCAGGAGATTTTGAAATATCAAACTGTTGTCAAAAAAAACGAGCTACTGAGCATAAAGCAGAATACAAAAACAAAAAAAGAGAACTCACCTCCGCCATTTTGGACAAAAGGTTTTCTCTTGGGATCCGTACATTTTTCAAGAAGAGGAACCCGTTGTCGACAACCTCGTGATCAAGCTTAGTTCCGATGTCACCGACGGAAACACCTAAAAACAGAATCAAGCATAAATAAACTAAGGTTTAGATTTGCAGCAATCCTTGATGAAAACCAGTCGTCACAGTTAGATAGCTTGTGGACACATGTGACGCGGCAAAAGCAAATGCTCTGCAGCACAAAGAAAGTCCATACCGGGCAATGGTTGATGTGTGCTGAGGTCTCTTATCTGTACAATGAAGGGATGCATTCCGTATTTTTTCCCGTCAATGACCAGGTTGGACATGAGAAATACATGATTGGCACATTTTCCCACTGCAAAAAACACACATTTGTAGACTACGCGCTGATCTTTTTTCAAACTCCATAAATTGGATTTAATTTCACCAACTTTACAATTATATTATGTTTTGAGTAGCGTTTAGCTGCTTACACCCATGTTTAATTATGTTGTCAATCTAATGCAGCATGTACTTTTGAGGCACCCTATGGTTTGCCAGTCTCAACAATCCTGCTCGTTAAGACAATTACAAAAAACTCTTAATTTGCTGCCGCAACGATTTTTGCTTCAATTTGGAACAACCTCTTGAAAAACTTTCTCCTTTACTGGCATTAAACAACTTTCGGAAATGCCGGACTTGCAGCACATTATAACTCGGATAACGTTACTGCGAAGAGTGTTAAGATTTGTTTGCACGAAACAAATATTTGCTCAAGCCATTTGCTGTACCTGCGTCTCATACCCTGTTAAAACTGTTCATCGCTAGAATATCTTGATTTCAGTCGAATTTCTGGCTAAAAAACGCGTTTGCTCAATTTTTTGAGAGTATATCTTCTTCGTTGGAATAAACGTAACGCAAATATCGAGCGAGCGAAGTTGTACAATACTATACCAGAAGTTGGCCAACTTTCATTTTATCTCGTTGTGATTCCAAGAAGTCGGTTGCCACCTACTAGAACAGCTATGTCCAACCCAAATGGCTTACTGGGCCAAAAATCATGTCACTATCTCAACCAGGGCCGCACATTTTATGACATATTAATGAGGGCCGCATATTGAATGGCTTACTTTGACCTTAGCAAACTAAACTTCACTTAAGTTAATGTACTGAAAGCGTTAGAATCATAACTGCAATGGTAACAGACATGAAAAATGGCACTGAGGACAACCTACATCAAAAATGTCAAATTAAGATTATCAGAATAAGGACAGGTTATCAGTGTGTAGTTACTCCTGTTACAGTGAAAACCTAAACTGGGCCGCACAAAACCTTCAACTGGGCCGCGGGTTGGACATAGCTGTACTAGAACATACGCCGTTACCACGTCATAGCGCAAGCGACGTCATCCCTGATAAAAGTTCAGCCTCGTGCATTTTGTCTCTGGCTACCCTGCAAGGTTCATGGCTGTGTCCTAAGACATGTAGGCAAGACACCGTTGCATTTTGATGACAACCTGCGAAACAGGTGTGTAACGGCCATGCATAAAGTTGTGGTGTGCTTACTTCCACCAGGCCACCACTTCATTGAAGAAACACGAGGGCAGTTCACGACAAACTCTTGCGCTTTGCGGTCATACGTAGCCGTAGTTTCAAGACCCCGAAGATAAGAGCCTGCAACAACGAGAAACAATGAACTGGATTTTTGCGGAGCTTGGAAGGTTCAATGAATTCAATGTGACAACGAACTACGGAGTTGTTTTGTAAAAACTACATTTGACGGGCTATCTTTGAGCTCTAGTCTAAATGGTGCAGTTACCTGAAAAATACGAAATTTGAAACAATGACTTGCGACAGAAAAGCAAAAATTCTTATCGGACCTTACTCTTCTTTAAACAATCAGGCATCTCAAGCACGCGACATAGCCGCTAAAAACTTATGTTCAAGACTTCAATTCAAAGTTTCATTGCTGGCAAGCATGTGCAGTGCCAACTTAAGCACGAGCACAGACTTTGGTCTATGTCAGTTATGACAAACAGATAAGTGTTTAACAGGCTTGAAGCAATTAATTACAACTCTTATATTACATCAATTAAAAAAAAACAGCTTTCAAAACCATTCGCTCTCAAAAACAGATTTAGTTATTAAAAGATATCAAATAAGTGAAGTTACCATGACCAAGCTCTGTTTGTGCATATGTTCCGATGATATTGAAATTTTCACCAAGTGGCAGCCACTTTGCAACTTGTGCTTCATTACCGAAATTCTTAATGCAAGGATTGAATATTTCAATGTGTATTCCTAGTCCAACATCGATTCCCAGAGCTCTGAAATCATGTAACAGAAATTTAGTCTACAAAAGATTTGTGTTTTCAAATTGACTACAATACAGCTTAGAAGAAAGTAAACTTAAGTAGCTATAATATGCTTTAGCAGTCAGCAACTTTGCAATCGCTTTATTACAAAAAAGAAAAGCAACAAATTTATTACTGAGATAAAACAAAAATTTAAAAAAGAAAAGATCTCAAACTTTTGAAGTCATTCTTTATATAGAACCAACTAATCACAAAACATCAAAACTACCACTGTTGTGCAATGGTATTCTAACAAAATTCTGAAAATACCACATGAAAAGTCCAAAAAATTCTTACACCTGCAGTAGAAGTACTGTATAAGCTTTCAACAAAAACTATCTCACAACAGTCATCAATTCATCATAAAGAAGTCAGCTGAAAATGGTTCCTATTTGAGTTTGTTATAAAAAACAGGCTTTAAACATGCACAAAAACTTAAAATGTCTTTATTCCTCAGCTACGAGCAAGACTTCTAAGAACTTAAGATTCTTGATAACCATTGACACCAGATGTTGGCACAACATTTCCAATCATCAGTATAATAAACTTGTGCCCAGCTGACAGAAACTGCATTTCTAGCTGAAAGTCACTCCATCACTATGAACTATTTTTGATGATTTTATCAGAATACTTGAGATATAGTTTAGCAAATATCAATGCAATAAAATGGTACAACACCTTTACTACCTTCCAATGTATTGAACTTCAGGAGATTCAGTGTTCCATCCTTGTTTTGGCAACAGTTTCTTGTGAAGATAAAGTATCCTGCGAATTGATTCAACAAACCTTTCATTTCTTGTCATTGTTGCCAAAAGTGGACTGTGCATTTCAGGATCATCCCACACTGCATTCTCTACACAATCAATGTCAAATGGTGGAAACATAACATTGAAATCACAAAAGAAGAATTGCAAGCAAAACTATTTCTGGGTGCAATGAGTTTCAAAACCCAATTTAAGTGATTCTAAAACACTTTATAATGCATCAACAATTCCACAATTAAAGTCAAGGTACATACTAACAACATATTCAACAAAGAACTGTTTTTACTGGCATGTTTAGTGTATATACATCAATTAATTGCAAAAACCAGACAAGCTTTTAGCATGCCATCCACGGAACAGACCAGTGAGCACTAGATCAACATAAAAGTTGAACAGAACCACAATGAAGCACTTGTTTTTTAGTGCCTGACTCGATAAATGTTAAAGTGTATTACTCAAGCATCAGTACTTACTGAGGTGAGTCCAATCAATATTTTATTAACAATAGCAAACATTTATTTTTACAGTAACAAATCAGAAAATTTTTTCAAGCAGACTTCTCAATGATAACATAATAAAAATCTTATAAATTTCAATGAGCTTGTAGTAGTTTGTGCATATGTTCTGTAACAGGGTTTTTTAAGGAAAATGTTAGGCACCCAGTATGGATCTGTAGGGACCCAATTTCTCTGATTCTAGGCACCCGATGATAATTTTCTCTGATTCTAGGGACCTGATTTTCAATTCTAGGGACCCGAATCAGGTCCCAAAAATGCCTTAAAAAACCTGGTAGTAACCACTCTGCAATAGATTCAATTGCAAAAAAAGCACATGATTAGATAGAATTTAACAAACTTTTAGTTTTCCACTCGCAAGGATATGAAAAACACATATTTGAAACATTACTCACACAACTCTATATATCCTAATCAATGAAGTTGACATGGACAAACCCATGTTATTACATATGGTTTATCAGTGATGGCATGAGTTTTACAAAAATAACCTCTCTCATACATCCAACATTCAATAAAAACGATAGCAGAAAATGATTTTTGTTTTAACAAGACAAACATAAGCTTTATGCTTTCTTTTCTGAACAAATTTTAGAAAATCTGAGCCTTCTTAAATGCATCAAAATAAGAGTAACAAAAAATGTTCTACTTTTTCATGCAATGTTTATCCTACTTAGATGATTTTAATCCAGCAAGATACACTTTACCAGTAAAGCAAAAAAACTTGTGTATTTAACAGCTTTAAAACTTAATGTACCAAAATTAGTTTCAGTAAAGTTTATAGCAAAAAATTACCCATAATTATGGGACAATATTTTATTCCTTCACTTATTTATTCTAGTTTTTGAAAGCATAAAAACTTAAATGTTTTGGCCGTTTAAACGATTAAACATTTTTCACATTTTTTCACATTAATTAAAAAATGGGCAAGCACAAAAAGTAAAGCTTTATAATAGCACTTTCATCAAACCAAAGCACTTAAAATTTTAAGTGTACTTGATCATCTGATGCCTCATATGTATTCCCCCATAAAATTGAGATTATTATGTAAAAGTACTGACTTTTAAAATTGTCTGAAATATTGAAACAAGTCATTGGCAACAACAAATATGCCAGCAGGATGGTTTTAAGATGACAGTTTTTCACATGTCGGTAGATTGATGTGTACATCCATTATACTGCTATGTTATTTTTTTCATTTTGCTGAAAACTTTTATAAACTTTGTTCACACAGATCACTTCCATAAGCACATTCTACTTACAACAAAGATATAAAAATTACGTTTTAAAAACTGATTCAAAGACTATAACTCTATGCAGTCAAAAATTGTTTTATTTGTGGCATTAAATGCACTATATCCTATGATACTGTAATATCGGGAGAAGGATTTAATTTTAAATTTCTACAATGGTGTGACACTACTTTCTATAATGTAAAAAGTTAAAAAGTTCAGTCAAGAGATAAAAATATATCAAACTGTGATAATGTTGGGAGACCCATCCCTAAGTCACATTACAATTATGAAAATAACAAATTCTTCACAATATATCATTCCAAATTTATAATGCCATGGACAACCTGATGTGGACATGGGCTGAAGTTCAACGTATCATGATACAAATTGCAAAAATAAACTGTATGCTGCATAAAACAATAACATCATATATGAGTACAATATTTAGCTCTTTTGAAAAAATAAAACTAACTAAATATTATATTTTAAAAAAGTATGAATTGGATAATTTTTACTTTCAAAGACATGGCATAACCATACTGTAGGGTGTTTTAATGTAATTTGTACTTAATTTAACCAGAAGGTCAAAGATCTATAATAAGATCTGTGCACAAACACTGCCATAATGTTTTAAGACAATTCATGTTCATTAAGGAAAATGCACAATTGTAAGTACGGTAGTTACTTAAACATAAAGAATAAGCAGTTGGCAGAAATACCTGAATGATAACTGTGAAAGTATGTAGTGTAGCTTCAGTGCTACACATGGAGTTTTTGTAAAACAAGTTTTTAACAAATATTCAGAAAATCAAATCAAACCAATGTCTAAGTCAAGGTCATAACTTTCATTAGTTTTTGTGAAAAACTTTCACTTCAGGAAATCACTTTGAAGTAAGCAGGTTTTGAAACGGAAACACAATTAATAGTCGGAAATTTGTGTACCACTACTGCCAAATATTCTGCTGCAGCAATAGCATACGTTATAATAACTTAAAATAAGCCTACTAGCAAAATTGTTCAAAAAGTTCATGCCACACAAACATTGAAAGAACTAACCAGCTTTTTGCCGAAGCAGTGTTTGTGATTTGCTTCCATCATAAATGTGGGTTAACTCTTCTACATCGAAAGCAACATTAGATCGCTCTGCTTCAATCAGATTCGTCTCGGTGCTCATTTCTTGACAAGTGACTACAGATTTTTTAAACTTAAAGTAATGACAATATTATTATGACGAATTACAGAGTATGATTGCCACACTCAACTGCAGAATAGTTCAGACAATACTGAGCTCACGCCGGATGCATGCTTCTTAGGATGACCAGCTGCAATTTTTATAATTTGGAGAATTTAGATAAAATTCCTGAACACGAAAACTTGAGGTTACGGTTAGGGTTGAATGAGTTGCTTCGCTGATCCATTCACTGCGGCTGTGAGGGCTCGTTTCGGATCACGCCTGAATGCACATGTTGGTAGCAGCAAAGCGGCAATGGAGAGATAAGCAGCGACATGCGATGGTTGGTTGGTGAGAATCGAAGAACGTCAAGAGATGGCGTGCAACGTGATCCTGCTCAGTGGCGGATCCAGCAGGCCCGTATCCACGGGGGGCATTCGGGGGCAATGCCCCCCAAATTTTGTGCTCAGAAAATATTATTTTGAAAACATATAATATAACAAAGATCTTGCCCTTTAAATGTGTATTTTCCCTCTCAAACCATAAAACCTAGCTACAGGCTTGGTGGAAACCGCATGGCTAAACGCCGTTGTACGGTTGAGATCCAAAATATACTCAATATATCGCTGTGATGATACAGATAATGTTGCGCCAAGGGATACAGAAATTAGTAATGGGATTATAGAATTCATTGACGCATGATTATGATCAAGCTATTTATAGAATTGCGATAAAGAGTTTGTGAGGAACAAAAATAATTTGGGGGGTAGTGCTCCCGAATGCTCTCCGTCGCAACGGGTCCGGCAGCATTTGATTATATTCAGAGTATAAAGAGTGACGTAACTAAAGGTTTGATCCAGGTCGGGAACTTAGCTGAAAGGGGTCCACTGGCCACTGTAGGAGACCTATTAACCAACACTCAGAAAAGAGCTTGAGAAATGATGGTGAACCGGATGTGGATTGCCATACTAAAACCCTAAATCACCGAAAAATACTCCGAAAAACGCAAAAAAATAACCTACTGAAAACCTAAAGAACACTAAAACCGGAATACAGTAGAATTCGTCTATAACGACGTTAGCTGCAACGTCAGTTCGCCTTTAACGACCCTTTTTCTCCGTTTCCTTTGAGTGACGTTATAGGGCAATTCTACTGCATAGGTCAAGTGGTGGCCGATTTTGCTCGTTTTACTTGCCAGCGGGTTGATTCGCCCCTCTGACCCGCGTCAATTACGTCACTGAATATAAATCAAAACCAACCAGAAATGTTCATCTATGTAAAATAAACGGTATAATCTCTCTCAAATAAAGAAGTCCTTCTTCACGACTAAAATATTTGGTATGTAAACTCACAAAAACAAGGCCGGCGCAACCTATTCGTCCTGTACGGCCATGGCCAAACCTGTTTTCTGACTCAACAATACGTTTCAGTTTAAGAAACGTGCCCACACAGCTGCTGATAGAAATTGGAACAGGACTTTTCGGTCTGGCCGATTCGGTCTGGCTGTTTCGGTCACGGGACATTTCGGTCAGACTACGAAATCTTGCACAAATCTTGCATTAATGCAAAGACGAACGGTCTGATTCGAAGCGCACTACCTCCATCATCATACTGTAGGTTACCAAAGGTCGAGGCATTCAACTCAAAGCGTACTCCCTTCACGATTCGCAATAGCGGCAAGCGCTGCCTGCAAGGTATTTTACTCGGCATAAAGTTCTTAGTTGTCGTGCAAAGTAACTGAATCAGTGGTGTCTCGGGCTTAGCCAGAGTCTTTGATAACGATTTATAGTATTGTAAAATGCAAGCTTGATTGCTTTGTATATTCGTGGCACCACACATTTTACTGATTATGGTTGTTAACTTGGGGTCTATGCGTTGTGCTTTGTTAATATTCAAGTATTTTCGTTCCATGTCTGGCCTTTCGCTTTCATGTTGCAGGTGACCTGAATCAAAAACTATCGTTCGCAGCAAGCGTTCTCTTGACTTCGTTCGCTCTCGCTTTACGGGCTCATCCGTTAGAGCCCGAGCTGCTCTCTGCAATTAGGCATTTAAGTATTTATTAACATAATTCATACCAGATTAAATGTTTTTTTTGAAGCAAGAGATTTGCATAGAGCAGTGGTTTTCAACCTTTTTTGTACCGCGAGTCCGCGATCCATTGTAGCAACCCACTACCAACAACCCCCATCTAAAACTCGATCAAACCAAATGTAATACAGCTGTGTGCATAAAAAATCTACTCGCGAACCCGCCAAAATGGTTCACGCCCTCTACAAATAAGCATTTTTTAAATATTATTAATATCAGATTGAATGTTTTTCAAAGCAACGGATTTGCATAGACAAGTTCCTATTCGCGAATAATTTCAAACGAACAAAAATATTGTTCAGTAACTCGGGCTAATATGAATGACAGAATGAGCCTAGTATGCAGAGAACTAACTGGCATTATAAATACTCTGTAACATACGTTACACAACAATCGGCGAGTTCTCATGAGAACTTCCAAGTCATTGTTACGTAACTACCGTTACATAGGAATGTTAGTGCTNGCCAGAATAAACGCAAATGGATTTTTCAATGATGCAAGCTTCGAACGGTTGCATTCTGTCAGTGGTCTTCGTATAAATGGTGTGTTGAGCCCGAGTGACGCGTTTGACCGAGAGTCGCCTCTTAACTGAATGTTCCAGAACACTGTTTTTCGCGTTCGTGAACAACCTGTCACGTCACTGGCGTAAAGTTGACTTTACGTGGATAGAATGTAAGCTCAGTTTGTGGACAAAGCAAGCTGAACAGCCTGATTCTAAAGAGTATAGAGTAGTGTTTCTTAACGTGTGGTCATGGCCCACAGCGCAGTTTTCAAGTGGGCCACGTAGTTGACAAAATTATGTTAGAATACAGTTGTCTAGGGTCTAAACATCTAACCATTAGCCTACAGCGAGGGAACACATTGCGTTTAGCAGCAAGGATCTCACTGAATTGCATACAGGAAAAGATTTGATAGTCTACTTTTAAATAATGTGAGTATATTTATGCGTATAAAAGCGTTACCATGCTCTATGCAACAATGCAGTAGGCCACACAATTTTCAGCAAAAGTTGTCTGGACCACATAAGTAAAAACGTTGAGAAACACTGATATAGAGCATGAACTTCTATGTGAAATAAACCTTATTAATAGTATCGTAAACAAATGTCTATGGCAAAACCTAGAAACTGCAGTAGGTTTGCTGCTTTTGGCAACCGACTTCGACACTTATACTAAAACTACCCTGTCTAGCTATAGCAATGATCAAATTTGTTGATGAGTTTGGAAGCATTAAGTACTACCTCTGTACTGTACTTGTGAGCTGTACAGCATTCCTTCTTGGTGAAAAGATGCGTACTGGGTAATATAGGTTTTGTTAAAAAAGATATGTAGCCCATAATTCCCACCAGTTGCTATTTAGGACCAGGTTTGTCGTACGTATGAAATTCAGTATGCCTAATTAGTGTTTTTTAAGGTGTTTTGAGGGACCGAAACGATCTCTCACATTTATCCAACGGTCTCTCAAAATACAGCAGAACCTCTCTGCAAAACCACCGCCAAAATACACCAACACTCCGCTTTATGACCATTTCGACATTCAGATGAGGTGGTTGAGCAAAACCGTCGCCAAAGAGTCTTCAATAGGAGGGTTTTACGTGTGTGCAGGGGGGCTTAACATTCAAAAAATTGACAAAACTCAACTGATTTATAGTGTTTCTTATTTCAATTTGGGGGGCTTGAAACTCTGTTTCGGGGGGCTAAGCCCACCAAAGCTCCTCCCGTGGTGACGGGACTGTGTTTGAGCAGTGCCGGATTAACAATAGTAGCAAATGTAGCAATTGCTACGGGCTCCGCGCTTTTGGGGGCCCCGCAGTCTTCCGTAATAAATCTTATTTATCACATTATATATAAAAAGTTTTCAGTCTAAGAAGTCATGAAGTCAGTATTTTGCTAAATTGGCCATAAGTGGTAAGCGAAGGTTTTCAATTGAACGCTGTCTGTGTCCAGAAAGTCTTGTTCGATTCTTTTTGTACAGTTACGTAACAAAAGGCATGTAATGAAAATTACTGTTTGAAATTATGCGTCTTGTGCTCACACTGCACTGATTAGTTTTTCGCTGATTGCTTTCGAGTTACATGCAAGCGGTTT
>JGI24021J15306_10007527_pt1 | contig 13278 bp, 7 predicted proteins | sample Ectturendosymbi1_FD_15306 | JGI IMG/M metagenome (IMG submission 15306) | reverse complement strand
TTTTTATCAACCTGCGTTCTGCAGAGTGTGTGTGTTCATACTATGGACTTCGTGTCTGCTCACAAACAAATAAATAAATAAATAAAAATAATAACATGAATTCACCATGAGGCAGGTCAATAAACCACGCAAAACCATGAGCGAAAAAGCTAAAGAGCACGTTCTAACGGGGTTGCTGCATCGACAGTTTTTGCATGATTACACCGACCTACGGTCGACAATGAGGCGTAAATCAAATTCAATAATGTAACTGCTGCCCACTTGATTTCATAATACATATGTTTTCTATTAAATCAAGACGTTTTAGAAACTGTTATGAGTAACGTTTTGCAGTGCTGTCTGTTTGATTATAACTTTATCCAATGGCCGTTTCTTTGTATGATAAAATAATATCCTTGCGCCAAACGTCATCTGCATGCAAGTGTAAGATTTGTGGGCATGACCTGAGTTCTAATACTACTTTGGCGAATGTGCCTTAGCAATTTTGGAGCGCATCAACCGCATGACATGGGTGTTGCTTTTCAGTCATGAGGTACAACTAGGAAAAACCTTTAATGTTCCCACCTCAAGCCTTAGACTAAATATTGCGGGCATATGGCAACGCCGATTGTTTCTTGCGATTAAATTATGATTGAAAGATGCTGAAGTTTTTAAAAAATGGCGCACTCAGTTTAGCGTCAGTTAAGGAAAAAAACGAATAAACTTTGGACATAAGTGATGATCAGCTGAAGAAGAAGATGGTGACCTTTTCCTTGAAATTAAGAGTGCAACTGACTGTTTTCATTGTAACAAAACCCTTTTTGGGACGCAGAAAAACAGCCATTTTCTCTTTGCTCTTACCTTTTCGTAGAGAGAAATCATGAAAGCGTCGGCAAATTTCAGACTAAAAACGTTAACGCTCATGACCACCTTTGGTAGACATACTGCTGCTATCAGGCTAAAAGCAATTCACAAGTACGGAACTTCAGAACGAAAATATTAAACGTCAATTTTAAAGATGTTAAAAATCAGTGCATTTGACTAAAAATTTTGTGTAATACGAAAGATATTCGTTTCGTAACAACACTACAGAAAACTGTTTGTAATGAAAAACTCAGTAATGGTACAGGAAGACTGTATCCTGTTGGTCCGGATAATAATAAAATTGGTCGTTAAAAACGCAAGGATTGAATTTTTACTTCGATCCCGGAGGCATATTTACAAAATGTAACCTTATTCACTTAAGAGGTTTTCAGCCAATCACAGCGCGGATAACGTCCCGGATCATTGGTGAATCCTGTCCAGCCACGCCCATCTAGCAACGAGTTACTTGTATGAAGCTGGTTTGGTGCAAAGCAGTGGCATTTTGAGAACGGCTTTTACCGTGATCACTGTTGAAATCAACTTTTAAACCTAGCCTATAGTAACGGTTGAAATAAACTTGAAACACTAGCCTAGTTGCACTTGAAATCAACGTATATCTATAAGACGAACACTGGTTTACACAAAAGATAGCAGCCACGACAGGCGCGTAGCCAGAAATTTTGATAGGGGGGAGGGGCAAACAGCAACAAAGTCTCAACAACCATTGTTTTTAATGCACCATACAAAAACCGTGCATTTTTCTGGCGCTTTTTTCTGAATAATTATGTTCGGATTTAAGCCGGCAAACAGAAATTCCATTTTCATTGAATTGACAAGTTTGAAACTTTGTTTTTAGTGACGTCCCAAGGTCCTACTGTACTTTGGATAAAAATTACGATTCGCTCGTAAATTTTCTTGCAAAAACGCTTGTGAAAATCTCGATGCTATAAGTGCAAGATCTGTAGTATGCTTTCTGCAGCCTATATTGTACTTGAGCAAGAAGTCTTTATGGCCGCCATTATGATTGCGCTTTTTATATTTACACACTTCTAATGTACATCAACACACGTTCAATCGAAGCCGAGAAGCGATTTTGCTCCAAGACACTGAGTTCCTCTCGGAAGTAGGCCTTCTGCAAAATTTGCGCGCATGTAAGACAGGGATCTTGAACAAATCTTGATCGTTTGGTTGACGTATGTAGCTGATAACGTGAAGGGTAGAGTTCTTCAACGCATTTAAAAAGTCTTTGGATATTATGTCGGTATTAAACGCTATGAAATGCGACTGCAATAGCATTATTGTGCGCTACTTGCAGTAAGGTTGCATTCCAAAAACGATTAGATATCTAAGCTACGTATTTAGAGTTAACAATATAATTTGCAAATATGATTAAGACAATATTGTAAATCGGGGAAAGCTCCACATGTCCTCAAAACAAATTTGCATATGTTTGACCCACTCGGTCTACAGTCCACACAAAGTGCGAAAATGGTTGTGTTTTTGCGAAAACTAAACCACAATCGATTATCACCACGGCTCTGCACTAAAGTTAAGAAAAAGAAGGTGCAGTAAACGTTTTCATCTCGAAAAATTGTTGACCATATTTTTGGTCAGGAAGTTGTTACCTGCTAAGCCTACCAAGCGGGTTTTAAAATCAAGCTAGAAAAACAACTAACTGCTACGTTGAAAATTTTACAGCTATCAGCGAGAAAATCCTGGTAGATCTAGCAGCAAATCAGCCAAAATGGCAACATTGTCAAACTGTCAGCATCTCAGTGCGGCCCCTTTCTTGAAGACAGGTAATGCTCTTTGTTGCATCACTAAACATGTAATGCCAAAGTGTTGGTCTCAGTTTCAAGGAATGCGTGACTTCTGGACTAGCACATGTACCGTACAAAGGTTTTCAGGTATAACCAGAAATTTAGAAAAGTTCCGAAGTGCAGTGCAAAATTTCAGTGCCACCAGTGGGTAAAATTCGGTGATACTGAGCATGCTCCAATCCAGCTTCATACAAGTCACCCTCACGGTAAAAGCCGTTCTCAAATGGCCGCTGCTGCCAGGGTTGCCAGATCTACTTTTTGCCAAGGGGTCAAATCTCGTCCAGAAAAGAGCCAAACTCTTACACACAAGGGGCCAAAAAAGGGCCAACCATTTTTCCAATTTTAACAGCAATTACAAAGTCATATGAACCAATACTTAGCAATTTATTAAATACTTAACCATGTTCCTCAATCACAATTGTAACTCAACAGCCAAACAAGTACATGATGAAAGATCGTAACAGAACAACTTAATTTCCATGTGCAAGGCATACGAGACGTACATTGTACCTGGGCCCGGTAGTTTCAGGGGGCCTGGGAGAATGAAAGTATGCACGCCAAGACTTTCTGCAGTCAAGCCCAAATTGATGGTTGCTTTCTCCATCTGTAACCAGTGGCGTAGCCAGACGAAAACTTTGGGGGGGACAAAATGCGTGATTTTAGGCGAATAACTCTATTTTGTCAAGAAAAACGCCTCTCAAAGCACAAAATGACTATATTTTCCAAAAATTTAGGGGGGGCATGGCCCCTTTCGCCTTGCTACGCCTATGTCTGTAACGCTGGTAGTTTAATCAGATTCCCCTCTAAAATCTTCACAAATCCGACACTAAATTTTTATATAAAAACTTGCCCAAGTTTTTGGTTGGTTTATTTGTTTTTGTTGTCATCTTCCTTTACGTTGCAATAATTTGTGACTATTACCTTATACACATCAAATAACGTTGAGCAGAGTTTATGTATAGCGTATCGTCGATAGATCCACGCAGTAAAACTGTAATAAGCCGCATGTAAGAAGTGCTGTCGCTTCTCACAGAAACTCGGATGTTTAACATGAACCAACGCCGCATTTTACTGCCGGAAAAGGTAACGGACAGAGGCCCGTTAAATCCCAGAAAAACGCAGTTCCTTGCCAAAGTTGTCCAGTATGTGTGATACACAACAGTCAGCAGCGTGAAGCTGAATTTGATGCGCTACCGTGTTGCAACGCACGCTTACTGACAGTTTACACATTTTCGTAATAATTGCACAAACATATGCTGTTCTTTTTTCAAGTAATTGTAACTATCGAGCACTGCCAGTGTAAATTGTATTCAGGGCTCTCACAAATGCAACTCCAAAATCCCAAGAGCAGTACCAAAAAATCCCTAAATCTGTAGTGGTGTAGCATAAAATCGGAGCTCCATGATAATTGTTAAAAATAGAAGCAAACATGATTTGCAAAATAAACTGAAATTATTCATTATACACATTTTCAAACTTTTCCGAAAATCCCTAAATTGAGTCAAAAATTATCTATTACAATATGTTTGCCTGGTATAAAAACTGCCATTGAAGAGTTATTGACAGTGAAGCTACCTGCTAAATCCAAGCGTGGTGAAAATGGCTCATTATCTTATTTGAATTGCGAAACACTTGGCAAGCTGTGTGGAATGAAGTAACTACAGCTGTATCTAACTTTGGCATTGAGATTAAGCTTCCTCCTGTAGGAAGTTTTAGATCTACGAAGGAATGTATCAGTTGTAAAGGGAAAGGAAAGCTTTAAAGAAGCTTATTACATAACTTTTATATTCTATACTATTACTGATAATCTTAGTGGAGGGTTAATCGTGTGTTGTAATGCTGTGAAACGAATTAAAGAACGATTTGATGTCATAAGGAATTACTTGGATAACTCAGCTGCAGTAGCTGACCAAAAAGCGAGAATCCTATAGCCACGCAATATTGTAAAGATCTGGACGAAGTAAGTTTCGTTACTGCGATGCGGCATTTGCTCTTCGTACATTCAGCTAATTTTGGAAAAGCGAAATTGCTTCCACTAGACCTGTTACATAAATTTTACGACTTCAAGCTTCAAGAACGTTTTCCAAATGTATGTATTTGCTTATGAATTTTGCTCACAATTCCAGCCACTGTGGCATCTTCAGAGTGATAATTTAGCAAGCTTAAACTAATCGAAAATTATTTGAGAGCAACCAGCGGTCAATCCCGTGTGGTGTATCTTGGCAGATTGAATATTGAATGCAAACTTGCACAAGAAGTAGAATATGATGATATTATCAAAACCTTTGAAGTGTTTTTGAAACAACCGTGACATTTGCACCAATTTCTGAAATTATAAATTGTTTGCACAATATTTCAGGCTGAACTTGGCAGGATGTAGTTTGAGGATTTTAAGAATCTGCGCATACACGAAACGTCTCACGCGTGAAAAAGACCAGAATCCGTTAAAAATTTTCAAATGGGGCACATCTTGAAATATAGGAAGTCCCTGCTTCCTTCCTTTTCAAAAATCTCCACGAGAAAGTTTTTTTGACTTCATATACTGAGCCAAACTGAACGTGTTTAGAGGATTTTTTAAAAACATGATGCATACAGTAAAAAGCTACGATTGTTACTTTATACTAAGAAGATATTTTTCTGAGTACGAGCTTGTTCAAACATACGAAACTAGTAATTTGCAATGTACTACTCGTATTGGCTAAATAAAAGCTCTAGGTTTTCTGTAGGCTTTCAAAGAATCAGCCGACTGGGCTCTGCTTTCATTTTGCAATGATTCAAATTTGCAGATATCTGTATTCACGTAACTTCACTCCACATGTTAATAGGAAATCGATTTCACGTAAAACTACGCATTCAGATAGTATAGGCCAGTTGCCACCATGCCCGTAGCCAGGTTTTAAGGCTTGAGGTGGCAAAATACATTTTCAGGGGGAAAGAGTTTTGTTTTTATTATATGTTTAAAACAAATTATTCTGAGAAAAACAAGATATGGGGGCACATAAAAAAGTTGGGGTGGCATTGCCCCGAATGACCCCCTGGCTACGGGCCTGGTTGCCACTATAATATCTAATCTATTTCTAAACCTTGGAATGGTAACTGAAATAGTTTCATCTACACTCTGATTACTATGCCAGCAACCTATACACGTTTCGACAAGGGCCCCAGAAGCTAGAGGGCCCGGTATTGATCTTCGTACCCCCTGGCAAATTTGTCTCGGAGGCCCTGTCCATGTGTAGCCATAAACTGAAATATATTTACTATCCTCGATAAGTGCTAAAGGGATCAACAAGAATCTGAACAAAACCAATAAACACGTGCACCACCTAAATAATAGTAAGTTAGGTAACGTGACAGTTCTCACTACTACCTCTACAACTGCAGCAGAAAGTAACAGGCATTCTGATAAACTTTCACATTAAATCAGAAAATCTAAGGATCCTAACAAAAATTTGAAATTGAAAACCTTCAAAATATAGGAATATGGTGAAAATCTCTGCAATAAATTAATTAAAAAAGTGAAAAAATATGGTTTCTCCGACAGGAACCAGGGTGGCCAGGCCTAATTCTTGTAAGGGGAAAAATCTATCCTGGAAAAGAGCCAAAGGCCAAACGAAAATTTTGGGGCCAGCAAGTGTTATTTGGGACCAAATTTCTGAAATTTGGTCCCAAATGGGCCAACCTGGCAACCCTGGCTGCTGCTTCATACAAGTAAATCGTTGCTAGGTGGGCATGGCTAGACAGGTGTCATCAATAATCTGGAACAGTGCTTTTCAACCTTTAGAAAGACGGTTCGCACTCTTATTCAACGAAAATTCCATCCGCACAGCCAACACTAGTGTTGCTGAACAATAGCCGTAAAGTCGGATTAGACTCTAAAAAACGATGAAGAAATTTTGTTTAAATAACCAAAATAACGAATTCCTACTGTAAAACAATAAGCACAAAAATGCATACAGAACACAATCATTTATTTATTCAAAGTATGCAATTATATTTATGGCTAGGTGTTGCTGAGTACTTCCTGCGATATTAGACGTTTGCCCCGACGCTCCACACATTAGGTCATCAAGTGTCCCACGAAGAAAACTCCTCTTTCCTGTTTTGATATCAAGTACCAGAAAACTCAACCTTTTTCGGCCAAGTAGGTGGTTGGATTTTGTACAAGAACTTCAAGCTCTTGGATTTCGAGGCAGAACCGTTGCCAGAAAGTCTTCAACAGGGGTCTTTACGTTTGTGCGGGGACTTGACACTCCGAAATTGGGCAAAAACACTGATTTATAATGTTTCATATTTCAATTTGGGGGGCTTGGAGCTTTGTTTGGGGGGCTAAGCCCACAAAGCCCCCGTGGCAACGGTACTGTTTCGAGGTCTTTGCGAAGGCCATCGAGGGCTCTTACCCAGAGATCAGCATGTTTTATACGGTTAATAAAAGGTTGATTGCACAGGTCGTCTATTAGATTTGAACCCAAATGATCCGATGGGTTCTGTTCGCCGAAAATATTCAAAATCCATAGATTGAAAATTTTTAGCCTGCTGTCTGGGATAGTAAGCTTCAAAATTATATCAGACTGTGTATATGTGAGCTGGCTGTTTCGGTGATACTCTGCTCCAAATTATATTTCTTCCCACTTGCACGTGGACATGATCGAACGTCTGTAAGGTCTTCAAACCCATCAGGTTGTTATTGTAGATTTATTCTTCGAAATTTTGAATTACATGCTTTAACAATTTTATTTTGAAGGTCGCTTCGCATATGTCAATTCCATAACTTTAGGATTGAGTTTCAGTTGGTTAAATATGTCACCACAATGACTAGTCCAGCAAGACAAAACAAATAGCGAAAGAAAAGAGCTTTATGATCTTTTCGTTGATCAAATCACACAAGGAATTCCTGTCGCAAATTTCACACTCTCTCCATTACTCTTACACGGGAGATCCACCACATTTCTGAATGATAAGGAATGTGCTCATCGCCTCCGATTTCTATGACAAGTTCATCAAACTCACGACTTCTTTAGGACTGTTCAGTATTGCATTCACAGTTTGATGACATGGGCTACAGTTGGTAATTTTCTTTTTCGCATTTCCTAGCTTCTTGTCCTCCAATGCTTCACGACACATTGGATACTCGCATCATCTGGTGCGACTTGCTTTACGAGCGCAACAACGCCATTTCGAATGCCGACCATAACCTTTGCACCGCCTATGGACGCAGTTTTGCATTTCAACCACGTCACACCGTATTCTGAAAAGTTATCGGACAATTTTCCTGAAAAGTTGTCCGTCCCCATGGTATCGGACAATGGCAGTTTTGCACTTAGGTTACAGCCAATGGTTCCTCCATGAATTTCTCGTGCTGCTATCTCCATTAATGGTTTCATAACGCTTTCTGCCAGTGTACATGACTTCCTTGCGGACATATGGTCATGAGCTATTAATGATGAAAATGCGAGACGCTGATCAGAAGGTGGCACCATCAATTGCTAAATTATCGCTATTTGTCGTGTTTGAAAAATGAGACCGACTTGTTTTTGAGTTCTGGATATTTAGGAATGGTGCATTTGCTATTTACCATACTAAGCCTGACTGGGATTACGTAGGCAAAACTAAGCCGATTTAAATAAAATTTGCCTAAAAATAGCAGATAATGATTGACTGATTACTGATTATTGGATGCTCATCGTCGTGACACTATAGTTTCCTCCACCACTGTCAGTGGCGCAGCTGATGGCCGTGACGGGGGCGGGGAGACGAGCCGCTCCCTGTCAAGATAAATGCAAACCCCTCACCCCATTATTTGACATTTTGATATTTAGTATATTTTTGTTTCTCAGTAGGTTGTTGTTTTTTTTGCATTTTCCTGGGTGTTTTCGTTTTTTTTTATCTTGTATCCACATCCACGACATCTGGATTCACTTTGAATAAGATGCAAGGACTGACGATGCCTGGTGTTACGTGTAATCGATTTCCTATTAAAACTTTGAGATAGATTCCTTGCTTGTTTCACCTGTGGAGTAAAGTTACTTGACGCCGGATTCACTGTCATTTCTCAAACGTTTTTCTAAGTGTTCGCTAGTGGGCTCCCGAGGGTGGCCAGTAGACCCCTTCCTGTTGAGTACTGTCCCTCTTGTCTCAAACCTCTAGATACGCTACTGAGCAGCGGGCTCGTAACCAGTCTGGGACACCAGGAGGTACGAAGAGTTTTCTAAGAGGGGCCCAAATGCTTTGAACTCTGTCCAACAGTTTTAAAAAATGTCCAACACATTTTTCCAGGGGTGGCAAAAATCTTTTTCTCCCCCTGGTTACGGGCCTGCTGAGCAGTAGACATCACTGCTGAAATCAGCAGCGTACTCGTGGCTCAGCACATAGATTGAAAAGCTGCGCTGGTCTTGTGCAACTGGAGGAGCAACAAAAATTGATATCAGCTCAGTTTTGCCTTGCAGTTGCACGTCTTTTGTTTCCATCATGAAGTAACAACAGAATAAGCAGATGAAACAGCTATGTCCAACCGAAATGGCATACTGAGTCAAAAAACAAGCCACAATCTTAACCAGGGCCGCACACTGAATAACATACTAATGAGGGCCGCACATTCAATGGATTACTTTGATCTTAGCGAACTACATTTAACTAAAGCTAAAATCCTGAAAGCGTTGGAATCCAAACTACAATGGTAACAGAGTGATAAAGTGGCACTGAAGACCACCTGCAACTAAAATGTCAAATTCAAGATTATCAAAATAAGGACAAGTTTTCATGTAGGATACTTTTACTACATCGAAAACCTAAACTGGGCCGCACGAAACCTTCGACTGGACCGCGTGCGGACCGCGAGCCGAGGCATGGACAGAGCTGATATAGAAAGTTTCGTAACAGCTTTCGGTAACTTTTGATGCATTTCTCTGTTGAGATGTTCAAACTATCAACATATGAGCGCAATGTCAACCAAATTTTCGTTGTGCGCGGTAACATGTTTTACAAAAAAGCAAGACGGTGATTAAACAAAGGCAGGATTGTTTAAAATACGTTTACAACAACACAACAGCAGGATTTTCTCATCCGCACCGTGTTTGTAATCCGCACCGCACGGTTTTCTAATCCGCACTAGTGCGTACCGTCGCACAGGTTGAAAAGCACTGATCTGGAACGTTATCCGCGCTGTGATTGGCTGAAAACCTCTTATTAAGCGAATAAGGTTACATTTTGTAAATATGCTGCCCGGAGTGCAATGAACTTAAGCAATAAGATGTTACTGAGGAAGTTCGTATGATGTTGATTCCTTCATAGAAAACGTACCGAGCTCGATATCTCCATATCCACAGAAGCAGGTTGTGTGTAAACATACTTCATGTACATCAAAATCATGGCAAGACCCATAACAAAGGACGCCATTATACGAATGACAGTTCCGGTTGGAAAGCGTAGAGGTGGATTGACGACGTACACCTGACGAAATGATACGTAGCGTCAGCGGACCGTCTGCATTTGTGTATGCCCAATTCGAAAGCGAAAGGATATCACCAAGCTATTTCAGCTGCTCTTTTAAAATACTAATATCACTCTGATATGTAAACAAAAGCTTCATCTGCTGAAATAGATAGTATGCAGCATATTACGACTGCTTATCGTTTTAGGTCAGTGCACCAAACAACATGAAAAAGAAAATTACAAAGTAAAATAGCTACTTCCAACTAAATCAGTCTTTAATTATATAAGCAATGTGCATTGTCGAACAGCTTAAAAATGCAGTACTTTGACGAACAACGCATTTTTGATCTAATTAACTATTTTTGAAGCCGAGAGAATCTTTTCATCTTTGTTTCAAATCAATATACTGTACAACCAGCATTTAATTGGCTGCCGTAAAAAATCTTCTGAAACAGTAGAGCGCAATCTGGGTCGAAGTAAATGCACAAAAAACAAAAAAAACACGTGATACAGTGCAATGAAACAATTCACTTTTGTTTGTTATAAATGATAACCGCCTGCAATGCATTTCTGTTATGAGCATACGCCAAGTGCTTGACAAACGCATTAGTCTCAACAGTTATACAACCTCCTAATCAAGTGTTACAATTTTTGCAGGTGAACGTTGAGCAAGCTGCTTTTACCTATTCAACATGCCAGCATCAACAAAAAATTTGTTATAACGAGGCAAGACGTTTGTTGGCAGCCTTTTGTGCTAGTTTGAGACACTTTGTGACAGATTAATGGCAAGTCAAGTGAGGGTAAACTGTCACACTTGTCCCAGTGTTTTTAAAAATAAGTCTTGCAACTATGAATGGAAAGATTTAGGTCTTCGGCTTGACCACCTCATCCAGGAAAGATTTTCAGCAAAGCATAGAAAACTTTTTGAAAACCTACATGTTATCTACTTTTTGCAGATGGTTATTAACGTCTACACTCTGCAGTCGTGGGAGCAGCCTATACTCTGTAGAAGAAAAACAATATTTATGAAATCAACCTTGAAGCGGCTGGTAGCATGTCACACCAGTTCTCAAGCACTCTTGGCGTAAAAACAAAACGCAGCGGAATTAGAAACAGAGGTTAGCTGATCGTAAATCCTCAAGTACGGCAGATGACTCAATTACAAAATTTTACCTGAAATTCATTCACTAGGTGACAGAAAGAGAAGCCGCGAGCAAGATGTACCCTGAAGTGAAACAGCCCGCTGCCCTTGAAACATACGAAGTATAATATTCAATTATTTTAAAGTCACAGCATTAAAAATGATGTCAGTGGCGTAGCAAGGGGGCCCTGGGCGGCACCTTCTAGGGGTGCGGCATTTTCTTGATTAAAACTTAATTTTTNAAAGTTCTTCCAACTTCTTTTTATTCATTNNAAATTAATCTTTGAAATTTTAAGGTACTAACTATTTTCATTTTTGTGTTTAGAAGCCCTAGAGTGGAAGCTTAAAAAACAGGAAATGTGGTCNTGGAATGAGCAAACTGATCAAAACGTTTACGCAGAAGTCTGGGTCAAATCCAGGGTGCTTAAGTATCCCAGCATTTGTCTTGAACGGCTTTTTAACATACTTACTTGGGGGCAGTTGTCCCCCAGACTCTACACCTTCCATCCAAAACCATTTCCCCCGCCCCAGTCAAAAATTCCTTTGAACAAAGGACAGAGATAAAATTCGACCGCAGACTATAGCAAACACTACTGGTCCAGTAGTTCCGGAGTCTATATTGCCCTCCACTCAAAATCTGATAAAAAGGCACTGCATGAAATCACGGTAGATAGCCAAGCCTAGCTTATTCCTTCTTCTATGGTTCGATCCTTAGCCTATACACCAGGGATCTCCAAACTACGGCCCGCGTGGCGGGCCAAATCCTGCCCGCGAAGCCATTTCACCAGGACCGCGAAGACATTTTGTCAATAATGAAAAAATTAAATACTTACGAAAAACTTAGTGATTTGCCAGAATGTATCATATCCCGAAACAATCTCATTACGTAAGATGTCCGGCCCTCAAACTGTTGTGTAGAAGCTTATATGGCCTCAGACAATCAGACAAAAAAGTTAGGAGACCCTGCTCTACACACATTCGTACATGACCTGACACCTTAGCATTGATGACAAACGTTCCTTGGCATGTCTCATGCTACTTTTCAATGTTCAGTGGGATACTTTCAATAAATGCCACAAGTTGTAGCCTTGTCATTAGGTGGGCTTATGAACATTTTCGCGGTTCAAGTGAAGAACTCTGCCAAAGTAATGTTGCTCAGTTTCAACAGAAGTGGTGTTTTTCTGGATGACATAATGGCATCGGAAAATGACGTTCTTGATTTGAGATAAAGCAATTGGTGTGCTTGCGTGGGTACTTCAGAGCTCAGACTGTAGGATTGAGCTGCAAGAGTAGTGAATCAGTGCCAGCCGATAAGCAATATTGATTTTGTAGGTTTGACTCGATTGTTCAACGCGATGCACTTAACAATTGCAGTCATAGAAAAGCTATTTAAACAAGAAAAGCTTGCAAATGGTGTTGCTCTCATTTTGATAAATTAGAGACGATGAACTTTAGTCTGAAAGCCTAACGCAAGGGCAAACGATATGTTTAAGTATGAATTGATGGAGGTTTTTATTAGAAAGTTAGCCGAAACAGTTGCGCAACTTGGTAATGGCTGTACCACATGAAGTTGTTCAGTGTGATTACCTATGAAGTTAAGACGTTGTAAACACTGCTGAGCAGTAAAGAGACGGATGACCTACGTGGTATAGGGTGAAGGCCGGATTTACCTATAGGCTATATAGGCTTAAGCCTAGGGCCTCAAGATCCAAGGGGGCCTCCAAAAAACTGTGGTGCGCATAGAGTCATTGGCCGTCATTTAGATTAAACTTCGTCAAAAATTTATGTCTTAATTTATTCACGTAATTTAGTTTTATTTTAACTTTAGTGGTGATAACGCCAAAGTTTTCCAACGAGTTTCCATGAATCTCAATATGACGGTTGGCCAAGCCGCATGCCAACTATTGTGTCGATATACTCTTAAGCACGTTGGCTGCGTCCTGTCTTTGCTGAAACGTACCGATTGTTACGTGTGACTCTATCAAAAGAACTTGTGGCTGTTCATGTTTGAAATGCACCTGATCAGTGGCATAACTGACGGGTGGC
>JGI24021J15306_10007526_pt1 | contig 13279 bp, 9 predicted proteins | sample Ectturendosymbi1_FD_15306 | JGI IMG/M metagenome (IMG submission 15306) | reverse complement strand
TCCCCCCTTGTTTTGCCCCTGCCCAGGGACGCCGGAACGGGGGTGCATGACGGGGGCATCGCCTCCCCTGCCTTTTGAAAGGTGGGCAACGGGGACGCAGGTGCTCTTGTATAACATCATCGGTAATTTCAGGGACGCCGGAGAGCGGTGAAATAATGGGGTTACTTCCCCCCTGCCCTTTCCAAAGGGGGCAACGGGAGCGGACGTGCCTTTTCATAACAGAATCATAGGTAATTTCATGGTTTATCAGGATCGACTTGAAACAAACTTTTTTTTTGGTTTCACAACAGCTACATGGGAGTATCTTGTTGTTTTTCGCATATACCCCCACTAAATATTTAGCAGCAACATAAGTGCTAATGCATAAAATTGTTTTTTGTTTGCCGTATGCAACTTAAAACCTTTCAGCCGTACAACCACAAACGTGCCAAAAAATCTGGGGGAACTACACCGTTTTGGCCAAAAAGTGTATTCATGTCCAAAACGTACATTCAAAAAAGAATTTACAATTTAAATTCTCTTATTGATAAAAAAAACTATGCCATGCAATTTTCTCTCCATAAATAACGGGAAAGGCTTAAATTGAAACTAAATGTTAAAAAAAAATACAATGCCAATACAATATTTTCTATTTTTTAAAATGATTTATACTCGAAAATAAAATAGTTGCAGGTCTGCAGTCCTTTTTGCACCCCAGTATCCTACGCCAATGCTTGCATTGATCAAAAGAAATAGATTACTCTTCAGGTTACTGCCGCCAGTCGACAAGAGACCGCAACAAAAAACACACAACCCAGCCATTTGAAAGCTCCAAGTAAACACGCAGCTCCAGCATACTCGCCACGGTTCACTTACGCAGAGCTCTCGAACAGTTTACCTCTCTTGTTCTTGTTAGCATTACCACGCGTAGTGAAAAGGCCTATTGCAATCTGGTTACGGCTAGATTGCATCGTTTCAATTAACTTCACACATACATTGTGCCATTTCTCTATTTCATTTGAATAAGGACTGAGGATGCATCCATGATTTTATGTGAAATCGATTTTCTATTAAAAATTTGGCGATCGATTCCTTGCTCACCTCCATCGTGGGGAGTGCATCCTTTATTAAAAGGTAACACTCCATTTCTTTCAACTCATGTTATTGTTAAGCTGATGATTTGTTCACTCATGACTGCTGTTGTCTGCAAGTCAAGGGTTTGAATGTTACGTGGACGAAATTACCACGTTTCTAATTCTGATGTCACAAAAGGCATTATTTTATTATTTCTGATTAAACACGTCGAATAAATTATGTCAGGTCGAAAAATTTTAGTGAAGCATCAAATGCCATGAGGTTGAAGCTGATGTATCGCAGTCAAAAGTGTGGGCTGTCCGCCGCCCATCCACTAACACCTGCAATTATTTGATTTTAATCCACCAAATCCTTTTAAAACTGTACGACCTTGGTCGATTAGAATAACAACTTCAAAAAAGAAGTCAAAACTTGTAGTCACTATCGGTAAATCTACTGCATTAATGCACGTCCGCCATACAGAAATATGTCTAACCAGGGCCGGCCCGAGACGGTTCTTCACCCTATGCAAGCTTCAATAATTACGCCCCCGTTACACGTCGCACGAATACTCGCACAAGAAATTGTAGTTACATTTCTCATATTCTGCGCCGCCTGAAGGCTGCGCTCTAAGCGGTCGCCCGGTTGGCAGACTAGTGGAGGACCAACCCTGTGTCTAACCATCTGCTGAACACTTTTATAACTCCTGATCCTTTGTAATCACTTGGTTGGGTACAATGTTGACTGTGATTTAGCCTCCAACACCGCTGTGAAACGTTCTGTTTTGTCTGTTTTTGTCATCCAGCGTTGTGCAGAAAGTGTGTATTTGTACCATGGACTTCATGTTTGCAGGCAAAATTACATTCATTCATAACGAAGCTCATTCCTTTAGATTTCTGCCGTTTGTGATCACAGCAGTGTATCTACTGAGTTATGAAAACAATATCACAACTTTTGAATTTTTACGGTAATTGTAGGCTAATACCTTAGGCATGCGTCTCAATAGCAACCTTGCTCTGTGTAATTTTTGCGTTATTTAAGTGCTACGTATGTTTTTGTTACGTTACTACACAATATTTAGCAAAAACATACAGACAAGCACCGTTATGAACGTTGGACTTTAAATTGTATCATTTCTTTGTTTCAGACTACTCGATGAACAGGAAAGGTTTCCAGATCGTTGGTTCAACGTTACGTACGAACAAAGATACTTCAAATCTGTCCGTGCTGTTGCAGAGTTTGTAGACTGCGATTTTGAGGATATATTTGTCATCGACAACGTAACAACAGGTAACAATGGCAAGCGCACTCAGTCCAGCGCTTGCTTCATGTCACAAGCAATCCGTGATTTTGCTGTTCGATTCTGCCGCTGTTGTCCACTTTGATTTCTTTAACACATGTGTTTCATCACTTGACTGGCTTCAACTGTGAATCAAGGTTTTCCGTCTTCGATTTGCATGAAAGTGGTCAAAAGCTGTCGTTTACCCAAATGGCTCAGACCTTTCTGGAGCAACGCATTTGGTGAAGTCAGTTACACCTAAGGTGGCAGACCTATTATAGTCTCACAGGAGCTTTAGGCGGCTTACCAGTAGCCTCTACAAACAATTTTAACTAACGAAGAAAACGTTCTGAGACCATTGCTGTACCAATAGAACACAGTAGGCCGGCAGGCATTTTGACGGTAATGTACTTCTAAAGTTTTAAAAAGCACAAACCCACTCATTTGTCCTGTGCAGGGGTGTGCATAGGTCTGATGGTGCACGGGGCAACTGCTTGATTTTATGCCCCCAATCAAATCCTAGTACTGAGGAGTGTGAGAAATACAGGCATTTGCAAAACGTAAAATTAGTGTTCACAAAAAACTAGTTTTGAAAAATTAAATTAAAAGTATTTGAAATAATTATTTTGGTTTCAATGTGTTAGTTTTTAATAATTTATTTTTTTCTGTGGGCCTGAGGCGGAGGTGCAAACTCAAAATTCCTCTAGTTGCGTATGAATCGAGGAATTAGATATTGCATTTATGCATGCAAATAAGTATCAGAGAGACCCACCAGAAAAAATGTTTGCGAGACATGTTAGGAGATAGAATTGTCTATTTTTCTGTTATAAATAATATCTTGAATTGTAGAAGCATGCAGTTTGTTGCAGTTGCATGTCCCCCTTAATCAGGTTACCATCAAATCCATGCAGCATGTGTTAATAGCCTTACAGTGCGAAGAAGTATCTAGTTACAGCATTTTAGTAAATGGAATCATTTATTTTTTCTCTTTGGATGTCTATGCCTTGGTTGCCCGGGGCCGTCGCCCCGTTTGCCTCCTCTGCACGCCCCTGGTGTTGCGCTCAATGCATCATCAATAGGCTATAGCAGTGGTTCCCAAACTGGGGGTAAATTACCCCCCAGGGGTAATATGCGATTTTTTTGGGGGTAACGCAGAACCAAAACCACATTGCTGTTCTGTATTATGAGTGATTACTGCAAAATAAATTTTCGACCAAAAATGCAAAAAAATTTTATTGAGGGTAACAAGACATGACCGCTACATTGATTTGGGTAACGGTTCAAAAAAGTTTGGGAACCACTGGGCTATAGCTTGCAGGTAGTGTATGCACAGTACACGACTATTGACAGCTGCTGACCTACATACAGTATGAAAGTAATTTGCTTGTGTATTATTATACAAATTCGGAAGTAATACGCTATTTCAATTAGGAACAGTGGTTCTTCACCTCTTCTCTACCACGCCTCCCTTACACTGATGCAATTTTACAACACTAAGCCCTAATTTGGAGTGGCGTGGTGGGAACTAAAAACAATAATAAATATGTTTGTATACTTATACAGCGCAATACTTTAAAAAATGTCTTTATGCAGGCCCAAATTCGATTTTCATCTCTGCCAGCGTAAAATTAGCACTGACGTAATGTTTCAACGGAACACTTTCCCGTTCAAAAACTTTCCATGTTGTAGAACGCGTAAGGGCTCCAGCCCCCTGGAAATTTATTGTGTACCCCGGTTAAAAACCACCGAATTAGAATCTTACGTAGATATACAGCGCACACTCTTACCGAAAACACTTGCAGTTTGATACTCAACGATCTGCCCTTGGCAAGAAGTTTGATTGTTCTGAAGTGGATTTACGGAAATACTTTCTGACAACTAAACATATAGTCTCGCGACATTTTGAGCATCTATTCAAGGACAGCAATACTGAATATCGAATAATATGAGCATTGATGAGACGTGGTCCTGAGAGTTGCACTCGCGGTAGGATGAAGCGTTTTCACCGGTTTATTTATCACAGAGGTCTCCAAACTACGGCCTATGGGCCAAGTGTGGCCCGCGAAGCCATTTCGTCAAATGATGAAAACAAATTACCAAAATTTTGTTGAATTGGTAGAATGTAACATATCCCGAAACAATCACATTGCGTAAGATGTCCGCCCCTCGAACTGTTCTGTAATAGCATATGTGGCCATCGGACAAAAAAGTTTGGAGATCTGATTTATCATATAAGCAACGATTCTGTTCAGCGGTATTCATTAATCTGGTTAATTGTCGACGAGCTAAAAAGTTGAATTAAACTTGGGTTGCGTTCTGGTGATGATGAGCTCAAGGTCGTAAAGAGGCATGTTTGGGATTGAGGGTTTTTTTTACCAGGTTTGAACACAATATTGCGTTCCATGCCTATCGATGCGGGGGAGGAAATTCTTCTAACAAGTCACAGTTATGTATCGGTGAAAAACACGGTGGATGAGCTCAAGGAAACTAAAGGTTAGAAATTGATTTTCCATTGAAAACTTAGAAAAAGTGTTAATAAAAATCTTATGATTGTCTGTTGCAAAATTTAAAAACGCCACTTTTGTTTCAGCCAAATAATATCAGGTTTCTTCAAGGCGAATGGCAACGAGAACAGGTGACGATTAGAATTCACCGGACGCGCGTGATTGCATGACGTTAGTAGTAGTGATAACAACGTTATAAAGGCAGAACGTGGGTTGTGAAATGAACGTGTGTCGCCTCAACTACAATCAGAGTTTAATGAAGTTTTTTTTTCTCGAAAGTTGAGCAACAGTTAGTTGTTGCCCAAGCTACGTTACAAAAAGCGTCTCCACAAGAATCGCCATGACATGTTTGAGAAAGTGCTTTCACCTTGCAGAAAAAAGTGAACTACTCTCTGGTCATAAATCAAGATAAAAGATGGGTTTTCAATCTATCCAGTGTTCATCTTACTGAAGCCCATATGTCCGTACCTACACAAATTATCCGTTATTTCCCATCTTAACGAGCTTAGTCATTGAAGATATTGAAATGAAGCAACGACAGAATTCCAGTACCCACCTAAACTGTGGACCGCTATTTGGACAACACATTCGTCATCGTATTTGCAGAAATTATTGAATATTTTAAACGCATTTAAAGAAATATTCAATTCACACAAAAATAGAAAGTGATGAGTTTTAGCTTTTCCTGACGTAAAACTAACCCGTGATTGCACGTTCAGACTCTACTGATTACCGAAAATTACACACGCATAAACAGATACCTAAAATTTCGTTCAGGCCATCCTTTGCAACATAAGCAAGCGGTTACAAAGACATTTCTATGAAGAGCAGAACGTTTCACATCCAATCAGGTGTGGGTATTAGAATTGAGGGGCCTGAGGCACACTCACCGAAAGGAGCCGCAAAACATCGCCACTGTAATAATTTGCTTCTGCGTGACAGTCCGTTTTACATTGTAAGTTGTTTCAAACGATTTGGTTTTAAGTCATTCTTTGTCTACACGTGAAAGTTGTTGAGGGGTTCCTTTCGGCCCGTTTGCACATAATTTTTGCTTGGTTTGAAAAACATATAACTTCAGAGCTTAACAAGTGTGGCTCTGGATTGGTTGATAAGGTTTTTAAAAAAACAATGCAAAAGTGCGAAACTCTTAAACGGGACACCCCTCACCATCTCTAAACAAGGGGAACAAAGTGACCGCCTCGTTCACCTCCCCTAATATCCACACCTGCATCCAATTAAAGCAACTTCAACGAAGAGATTAATTGCATTCAACAAGCCCTCAAGAACAATGGATCTCTGCGCGCTTTGTCCACTTTATACATTTCGATCAACACTAAGAAACTGTTAGAGAGCCGATCTTCAGTGACACTGCCATACTATCGAGGCTTATATAAAAAAATTCAAAGGTGCGTAAAAGACCACAAAAGTAAGTCGGTTTCAAAACGCATACGAACTATTGGTAACATGCTACGAACTGAGAAGGGTCCTATCCACGCTTCTGATAGCCAAGGCGCGATATCCTTCGTACCGTGCGTGGACTGCATCAGAAATACTTCGGTGAAACAAAACGGTACTTTACTACACGCAATAAGAACACATCAGCTATATCAAAAATTTTCATCTTGACAAAAGCACGCTTGCAAAGTATGCATTAACGTTAGGACACCGAATGATCTGGTCACAAACTTAATTTGTTGCATTTGAAAATGACGGTAGAAAACGACGATTCACCGAAACGTTTTTCATCAATTCGATATTTAACGTTATTAATGAAATATCGTCAGATCTTTTTCCACAACTATGCAAATCAGCGTTTGGCTATACTTGATATAATAAAGGATTGCATACTTTTACCTTTTTTTTCAGTTTATTGTATAGAATGTTTTTTATCGTCCTCATGTTCTTTTATTTCACACCCTGCTCTCAGTAATCTCGCTTGACCTCTTTATATGTTGTGATCACCATGGGCGTCCGCAGAAATTTTTCCAGGGGGGGGCAAAGTCAACATTTTGCTTATCCTTTTTCAGGTTGTTGGCGATGCAACGCAAATGGACGTAGACAAAAAAGAAAATGCCCATTGTTACGTCAACAATTGCATTCAGTGTTTTCCTTGCAAGAAAACTTTGCAGTGAGCAAATGTTTGTTTTAGTGAGCATGGATATTTTAAGACTGAGTTAGCAGAGTTCTGACTGAATTACAAACTTTGTGAATTTTTAAAAGAAGTGTAAAATTTTATGAAAATACGAACGAACTACACATTTAATTCAAATAGCTTCTTGTTTTCGTGCTTTTCCAATGTTTTGGAATGTTGCAAGTGCGCGAGATGCGATTTCACTGCGCAACAACGTCCTGGTGGTTCTGCGCATTTGTGCACCTTAGGGGAGGGCATTGCTTGGGGGGGAGCACTGTTGCAGAAAATGCGTTTTGTTTGCAGCAATGCTTCTTTTTCACTCATGCTTCTTTACACGTAGTATAAACCAGGGGTCGGCAAACTTGTTCAATGGAAGAGTCATTTGCAGAAATTAAAAAACACCAGCGAGCCGCAAAACCAGTTTGTTGTGTCAATAGAAATACGGTAAAGAATGCAAGTTTTACATTAAATGATGTACCGTAATTGTCAGTATGAAGTTTTTGTTTGATTTTCTAGTCCCCGGAAACCTGGTCAGTACGTTGTTAAAGCTGTGCAAATTAATCCTTCCAAGTGTTCGTTTTTCAGGGTTGCACGATGGTTTGATTTTACGAACTTCATTACAGAAAAAAGAATTCACAGCAATATGTTGTGCTTTACACAGAAATGAGTTACACACTGGTATTTTAAATTATGGGTATTTACTTTCCAGAACCTGTCGCCAGAAATTAAGTGTTTTTTCGACCCAGATTTTCTTGCATTTCGATCAGTTTTATTTCTACAGCAGACAAGTTTGTAACAAACGGTTAGCGAACTGGGCAGCCATCACTGATACATTAACATTGAATGGATTTACAAGGAATGCAAAGCATGGTTTTAACTCATGGAAATGGTCAAATCTGGCTTGGAACTCCTCCAGTAGTCTTACAATTTATTTCAGTATTCTTTCTCTTTGCGGTCTGCAATTGCCTCTTCGCGAAACACCTTGGTTCTCATTCCGACATTGGGAAACTGACAGAAAATTTTTGACAATGTTTGTCTTTGAAAAATGTTAATTTTCTTCTGGGAAGAAAATTAGCCTAACTTAGGGAAAGAAGAAAAAGTAGCTTAACTTGCGATTTAGGTTCGCTGTCGTTGTTATCAAATCTCACTGGTGACCAGTGTTCCCTCTAAGCTGCGCAAATGCGCAGAACTACCAGAGCACTTGCGCAGTGAAATCTCATTCTTGCGCACTTGCAACATTCCAAACTTGATACCGCCCTGTCGAAACGTTTCACTGGTTGCGTGTCTACATGGTAATGGTGGTGAAATTGCATGCGCACTGACACAAATATTTGCTCAATGTAAAATTTTCTTACAGGGAACACTGTTGGTGACTAGCTTCACAAACTTGTGTAAACATATTGATAAATGAAACAAACGTTAAATCTGAGGCAACAACTCTCTGTGAATTTGANATATCACTATTCATCTAGAANAGCTACACAAAATATGTCGGCGACCCACAATCCACTCACCATTGGTTTGAACCTGCTTGCCTTACCGCTATAAGCAGTCTCTGTCTCGCTGCATTACCTGCCAATATGTCTGCGTTCAATAGTTAACATGCGGCAAAACGCCTACCACCTACCTTGAAGTCCATCTTCGAAGATTTGTTTGCCATGTCATTGTTACGCAACAAAGGTCAATAACAACTCTCACCCGAGTTTCGCAACCTGCCTCTGCAGGCAAAGAAGCGGATTTAGTGAATTGCAAGCTCATAGCTGGATGTTAACAAAACAGTGAACCTGACTCTTGTGCAGTGTGAGTGTCATTTCGGCAAACAAACTGTCATTGCAAGAATTAACCCAAATAATCAGAATTAAATTGCTGATTTCACGTTTTCCAGAAATTTTTGCTTCTTAGTCCCAATTTCCAGGGGGGGAAATGCCCGTTTTGCCCCCCCTGCGGACGCCCATGGTTCATTTATTTTCGCGAAAAAGTACTAAGGGTTTTCTACAGAAAAGTGCGTTTTTAGGAAATTTTCCATTGCTGTTTTAACATTTTCACCTCGCACGGCACAAACAGCGGTGCTGTGCGTGTGGCAAATTGTTTTGCAGTCGAAACGCGTAGGCTTGCATGCTAAATTTAGTTTCAGCGGAAGTTGGAAAGTTGCAGTCGCATCCTGTTGACACTGCTGCATGCCAAGTTTTAATTGCCAGGGAAACTGGAACGTTGCGGTCGCATGTTGTGGACTTTGCTGCATTCCAAATTTACATTGCAGCGGAAGTTGGAAAGTTGCGGTGAAATGTTGTTGGCGTTGCTGCACGCTCGGAGTTTTTTTGAGACATTGAACTTCTTGTGCACCACTTGAAATTTGTAAAAATACATAAAATTTTGTGAATTGATGTTCTCTCTAAAATTTAAAGTCTATTGTTATATATGTATATTGTAATATAATACTTGTGTACTTACCGAGACACACAGGTTATTTACAGTCTAGCGCGGGGTCGATTGGGAGCTATGGGTCCAGCTGAAGTATGAGGACGAGTTTCGCTACAACTGTGCAAAAAATCAAATATTCGACTTTTTAGAGACCTTGACCCACAACATCATGTAATGGCAAGTAGATGCCAAAATATTGTTCTGTTAAGAACTTCGGAAACTTTAACAAACTTGTGGCAGAGTCTGTGTAATGTGCGGCTGTTATTTGTTCCGTTTTCACAGAAAGGCACAAACGGTATTGCGTGGTGATAGTTATTATTTTTAAACACTTATTCACAGCATTAACATCAGCAATGACAAGAGAGTCGAGAGCTGCCTTGTCATCAATTACGTCACACATTTGTCCGTTAAAAATGGAAAGCGTTTTTACTCTTCAGACGGCACAGCAGAGGTAGGGGATATAATTACGTGGAAACAGGTGTATTGGAAATAACGTTCAGGGTTAAGAAGCAAATATTACGACCTCGCCAAAACGCGAGGATGACGGAGACTATGAAGCTGCTCAAAACGAGAGACCTTAACATCTTATTGGCTCAGCCGTAACCCGTAATCTGTAATGGGTTGACGGCATAGTCTGCCAAGGCTATACATGCTTTAACCTGCACCAAATTTGTATGAAATGACCACCACTAAAATGTCGTAGAACACTGAGAGAGGGTAATCAATCGACACGCATTACATGATATATTATGCCTCTCACAATATAGTGTAATTACGCAACTGTCAGACATAACAGCTAACGGTTGCTTCGAACAAACGTTCAAAAACTTTGAAGCATTAAAACACCATGTAAAGTGCTTCCTGTACCTTTAAAATACAATCCAAGTGATGCTATACCGAAACATTCAGCACCAAACTTGACAATGTTTAGGATGAGCCCAGGCCCGTAGCCAGGTTTTAAGGTTTGAGGGGGAATATATATATATTAGGGGTGCAATATTTTTGATTTTATTACATGTTTAAAACAAATTTTTCTGGACACAGCAAAATTTGGGAGACAAAAAAAATTGGGGGGCACTGTCCCCGATTGAGCCCCCGTGGCTACGGGCCTGGATGAACCCTCTCCGTGACATTTGGCTTAGAGTTCAGCAGGAATACCTCCGATTACAGCACTTGGTTTCGCACATTTGCATTTTCACATCAACATGCTTTTGTGACTGGTTTTTCCCAAATTCAACTGGAAGCAAAGTCAAAGAGCGAAATCGCTCAAGCGAAGCCAACCATACTAAACCCCTTCGTGTCACCTCAAACTCAGTGGATTTGAAACTTGGATATGGTATCAAAATCATGTGCAATTGACTCATAAATCTTAGGCAAGGCTTACTTGTTACTCTGATATTATCGTGTTTATACGCATGCCTTGCTTTCGTTGGCAATGCTGCGTTTGTTTCTGCATGCCTGATTTTTTTAGCGATCTTCGTTATTCTCCAAAATATGCCGCAAACTTTAACAAAACCCAATGGTTCGATAAATTCTATGTTGCAGTCCACTACAGATGGGCCTGGCGCAAAATTTTCTGTACTTTGAGAGCCGTTGATCTAAGACAACAGATGTAGTATGAATTGCACTTTTGGGCAAAGCCATCCCTAGGCTACTTCGCTTTTCCTACTTCACCTGCCAAATGCGTTTTGTGTGAGTTTGAGCATTATTTTGTCGATGTACTATTTATAGAAAGGATCTTTTCAAATCCAAGAATCGCAGGCTGTGATCTTATTTCGTTTACAGTGTAGGCACCTTCATGTCTGATTAAAAATATTTTGCCCATGTTACACATTACTGAGATATAAAACCACGTTTCCGCAAAGCCAGTTCGTTGTTTACCACAACTTCACTTATTCGTATGGTGTCACTTCAACTAAAACGGTTACTGATTACGAACCAACGGTGTCTTCTCGGGTAAACTGAATTGCAGCTTTTTGCAAAAATAACCGTAGTGACATAAGTGATGCTGGTAAGTGCAGATCTGTTTCTCTAGCAACGGCCAGGGACCGATTTTAAAGGGGGGAACGGGAGGACATGTCCCCCCAACTTTTGGACAGGGGGGCATAATATCTTTTGTGCCCCCAACATTTTGTGATAAAAAATAATGTAGTTGTGCAAATTTAATGGTTACATTGCTGTTGGAAACGTTTGCCCAGCATAAAACCAGGGAATAAATAAGAAAAATTATCATTATCACTGCATTATCTGTAGACACAATACATGTATACAGATTTCCTATGTAAACTGAATTGTCATGATTGATGAGATTGATGAAAATTGTGTTGGTTAATTTGAATTACCGAATCGGTGTGCACATGAGCTTGGCTCAATCACGAATTCCTGCGCTGGTCTGTGGCCCACAATCAGAATGCGGTTGCCATCAGGCGCGTAGCCCGGTGGGGGTGGGGTGGGAAACGGTGCGCCCCTAATTCCAAAGTTTGCAGTTTAATAAAATATTTCAAGTATAAGCCAAAGAAATACTTCAGTGCAAATCAACGAAACTGCCTCAAGGAACCTATCCTACTTCAGCTTTTATTCGAATACAAACTTGTATCTGACCTTTTGTAATCATAAAATCAGTGACCGCAGGCAAAAAACAATTGGCGTAACGCTTTTCGCAGCTGTTTTTGGTGCACCAGCTTGCTGTAACCCACCTAATGGTTATGTAAGCTTCATTTCAAGACCACCGCAAATTCCTCTTTGATAACCGTGGGTGTTACAATATAACCTATTCTTGTTTCCAGTGCCAACGTAGCCATTATATCAATATCGTAGATTTTTGTTTTTGCACAGTTTTGCGTGAATATGGCGGTGAGATAAATTTTATGTGTCTTGAAGCTCAAACTTTGGCTAAGAAGCGATTCAGTTTCAAAGTCTTCTTCATTGCGCCATACTCACTGTTTAGCAACAAAAGCATTCATTCTAGATATTTATTTGTGATGACATGTATTGTGACGGGTCAATCACAATTATGTGGAGCCTTGACGTTTTCATCAATAATTTACCTTGCCGGCGAGAAAAATAATCAGTCTTTTCAAGATATTAGACTCCGACCTGCTGTTCATAAGCTCAGTGTTTCAACTTTCATCTGATGTTAATTGCCACCCTATCCTGCAGTAAATTATTTGAAACCATTTAACTGAAACGAGAAGAGTCAGCAGCAAAATCCAACGTAAGTAGCAAGATGCTTTTTATTTTGCAAGTTCTGAGGGAATTGACACTGGCATTACTTACAGATACTGAGATAACTTGCACTGGGGTGAAATTTAAATTTAGGGGGACGCTCTCAGAAAGGAGCCCCAAAACATCGCCATTGCGAAAGGTAGATGTGGGATTACGTGGACAAAAGAGTTAAATTTGTTTCACGTTTCAATTTATGAACTAAATGCAAGAGCATAATATGCATACGAAGGGAACAAAAATTTGTAAAGTTTTGCAGCTACGCAATTTAGAGCTGCCTCCTGTGGCACATTTTCTCATGATTTTTGCTTCATTTAGAAAAACATATAACTTCCTTCAGAGCTTCTTTAAATGTGGCTCTAGGGTAGTACATAACAATGGTGCAAAGCTCTCAAGAGGGGGGCACAGTATCTCTGAAAAAGTGGGGCTCGAGGCGGCTGCCTCGTTATCTTTCCTTAATATCTACCCCTGAGCTTGCAATCTGTCTTATTGGCAAAGCGCATGTGACTAAAATGAAACCAAATTTTATTTTTTCCCTTTAGGGCAGGGGTCGGCAACCTTTTTGCACTGCGGACCGGTTTGAAACTGAAATTTTTTCGCGGACCGGCTTTCAAAAAACCACGAATGTTCAGCGATGAATATTTATTACAACTCGTGTATATTATTACA
>JGI24021J15306_10007524_pt1 | contig 13280 bp, 7 predicted proteins | sample Ectturendosymbi1_FD_15306 | JGI IMG/M metagenome (IMG submission 15306) | reverse complement strand
CATGCGGAACATGCATGTGTCAGGCAGCAATTGTAGTGGCTTGCAGGTGATGCCGTGGTGCCATACAGTGTCCTAAGCTGCTATGAGGACAACAAAAATAGCTCCGGCCTTCTTTTTAGCCGAAAATCTATCCTCGATGTCCTGTGTCAGCAGGGTGACCTGGTCTACGATCGACGGCCCGTGTCGAAAGCCCACCTACTGCCGAGGGAGCAATGGCTCGTTGATTGAGTCGACACGAGCGTAGATGTTTTGTTTTATCTATTGCTTAAATCAAGGATAACTGGAGCCAAGTCATGAAAATTTGAAACAAAGATGAAGTAAAAATCAAGCAGTTAAAATTTAACGCGATAAAACGTCACTATTTTCAACCACTCACTTACTTGTAAGAGGTTTTGTCAACTTATATTTACATGATTTTTCAAAACAACTTTCACTGAAGATTGTTCTTATTGCAGTTTCTCACACATATTCTGCTCTCTGGCTTTCCATTATTATATACCTTGTTGGGTATTTCCTGCATCAGGTGTTAAGTTTTCAGATTGTTGAGAATCAGAATCTTCGCAGTATGTTGGAATGATAAGTTGATCAACAAGTCTAATTCCCTAAAAATCAAGCAAGTTATTGAATGTTTCACAGGATACGAATCAATGAAAGATGTAAATTTTTTTACTTTCGCTTTCTAAATTCAGTGCGAACTTAATAAAATTTTGCTCAAACTATTTATTCCAGTCTTGGCTCCGAAAACCTTTTATAATGAGCTTCGTTGCATGAAAAGTAACTATCAATCCAGTCAAAATATGAAGTAATTTAAATAAACGGTCCATCACACATCCAGGAATGGAACCCTTAAAACTAGAATAAAAAACTCGTACTTGCTGTAACTAAAAGGAAATGTTAGACGTATGATTTTCTAGGTTCTCATGCATTTCTTCCAATGCCAGCTACGCCTTCTACAATACGGGACACACGAAAAAAAACGTGAAGTTCTCTTGAAACAAAAAGAAAAAGAGTTTTCAAAGCAGCCTGCTTCCCAGTTGTTTTTTCAGCTAAAACCTTTGTTTTACAACTTTCGAAAGATCATCAGATTTACCAACACCAATTAAGTAACTGTTTTGAGGCAACGTAAAATTTGAAATGGTGTTGCATGCACATAGATGGAACTGTGTAATTTCCATAGGTTTGTTTTCTGTCTGAAAGTTTATTCTTTAGATTACTTCATAAAAATAGAAAAAATGGGTTTCAAAAATGCTGTGGTGCAAACACAATATTTCTGCCTTTAAACATTTTTCGAATGTCACATTGGCAAAGTTTGTGTCAAAGGAAATAGCTAAATACTTTCAACAGATCTTAATACAAAGACAACCTAAACAATCTGACCTCACAATGAGGAAGCCACACCACTTGAACTTTTTTCAGACAAGACACCAACGCGGATTGATCTTCGTTGTTGAATTCATATCCTTTTAATGTGATGCACCGAAGCTGTAGGTGGATGAATAATTTGGTTATGATCGGAACTTGACTAAAATACAGCAAAAACTACCATAAACGATTTTTGTCTTTTTGAACAAATCAGCTAAATCTCATCATTTTGGGTGAAAACGCCTTTAGTCACAAGTTCATGTATAGTTTCATTGTACTCACTTTTTATACACCGTCGGGAGTGTCACTAGTGGTTTAAGGTTGTGACAAAACGGCCTATTGATGCAAATTGCAAATAGTAGGCGGAATATTTACTAGGCTTTCAAAACTGTGTTCCCACATACATACTAGACATACAAAGTGCAGTAAACATGTCGATAAAGGCCCAGCAGAAGTAGCCTGTCTGACGGAGCAAGCAACACAACCAAGCAGCACGGCGGGCGGATCACATTGATGACTTACCAAAGCGCACACGTGCTAATCAACGAAAAACGCCAATACCCAAATGTGCGTTACGACTCATGGCAAACGCAACAATAAATCCGCGAATATGAACAACCACTATTCAAGTACGAACAGCAATCAGCACAATCTCCCCAGTACGGACAATTGTTCTCGGTTGGAAGTGTCACTATTGGTTTTCACGAAGTACTTCAATTTAAATTCGTTGCTTATTCAGGATTAGCAGTTTTCATATCCAAAAGTAACTCGCACAAAAATTAATTTACTCACCTTCCCATTACGAAGACGAATGGCATCACACAATTGAACAAACGAAAGTCCCTGAAAATCACATCGGTCCAACAAAATTTTTTCTATGTAGTCAATTTGTTTGGCAAAGCCCTTCGTTTCTTCCTCGCCGATTTTTGAAGCTTTCACTTGGACGCCTTTCACCTTCACGACAAATTTAAACATGTTTTTAGGCGTGACCATGGTATAACACTGGTGTTTATTGCACTTGATGTTGATACGATTGAACAAACTGGTTAGTACCTTAAAAATATGTCATATCGTTCAAATTCCTTCTTGCAAAAATTTAAAGGCCAGGGGTTCCCGAGCGGAACGTCCCGGCGCCCTGGTTCTGAAATTAATGTGGCCTGTTGTTCGAAAAACGGGATGATTATACCAGTTTTCTGCATGGAAAGGTATTTTCCAATAATCCAAGCAATTGTTTAACGAAATTATCCTAATAGCATTGTAATGACAAACAACCACTAACAATTAACACGTCTAATGAAATCCACAAAAGCAATATGATAGAGTATATAACTTTTCGTTTATGCTGTCGTTTTGCTGAATACCTTTTGCTTGTAAAAATTTTAAATACTTTTCTACGAAGTCGAAATTAGTTTAAGTTTCTGCTTTTGCCGATGCTCAGTTTAGTTTTCGACGTTCTAACATACGTTGTCAATTTTTTTTGCAGCTATTTAGTGTTAAGCTAACAAAATCATTTTCAGATTAAGGTACTACTGTGAAACATGCCTCAATCGTTCATGCTTTAGTTATGAACAGTGGCTACAGATAGACAAGTAACTAATCTGGCACTAGCTGCAAGCAGTTCTGCGCAAGTGATTCCAAACCTCTAACGCCGACAAAACGCTAAAAATCGAATGCTTGTCTTGATTTCGTGAAAGCTATTGGTCTATTTCAGTTGTATGGCCTTATTTCCATTTGATGTTGTACCCATAGCAAAGAGTAACGCTGTTAGTTTCAGTTAAAATCTGAAGATATCAACAATACAAGACTATGTGATTTTGTACCAAAACGTTTTAATTTCTTGTTATTGACAATAACATCTTGCAATTTTTTGGCTTCTTTATCGAAGGTACAAAGACTTTGCCAACTTATTTCGTGTGTGAAAAGTTTAATGAATTTACTGAAGTTTTCCATTCCGCATTGGTTTTCAGTTGTGTGGCAATTCTTGACAGTGGCGTACGCAGAAAATCTTTATGGTAGGGCTTCATTCAGTGTTATATGGTGGTTATTTGTATTTGATGTGCACTGTTTGTGACGTCACAATTTGATGTCATATTCATGTTTGCAAACCAATGTTTGGCGAAGATTTTTGACATAATGCGCACATTCGTCTACACGCATTCCCCTCAATTTATGTGTCATTGAACTGACTATAAACTATCAGCACTCCAGGTTTGGATATCGGAGGAACATACACTCAAACCTACGACACAGACGTTCATAACTGCAAAAATATCAGGCTGGGTGTTAAAGCAGGGGAGTAAAACACACTCATCACTGCGTCAGAGCAATTTACAACTGCAAATGAAGCTGTGCTAATGTCTTGTCGAATACGAGCAGTCGAGCATAGAAATTGTGCGGCTGAATTGGCTGGCGCACAGCCCGGTTTGCAAGATGGAATCTTGCTAAACCACACAAGAATTGAGAAGTCGCATAAAGTACGCAAGAAAACTTTTAATTTTTTGTTATATATAGAAGTCCAACAAACTTTTAGTTTTCCTTTTTCTGTGCTGAGACATTATCAAATTCCTGAATATGCTTCTATGTTAAAAACTGCTGTTTTTGAGCTCGTGGAACAGTTTTATCATGCTACAGAAGTTGGTAATGTAGCCAATGGGATCAGCGCTTGCACTGATCAACCATAGCAGACAAAATAAAGACAATTGTTTCGGATAAAGTGAACTATCGCTGCTTACAATCTTAAACATGCGTCGTGGACAAAAGGTCTGCACAAAGTGGTGAGATGGGTTCTGGGGACAGACGATGACGCAGATTCCCATCAAAACCTAAATGTTACTTCTTGACCCATTTACAATGTTTCTTGAAATTTGCATGCAAATTCATTCCGTGGTATTTGCATTTAAGTCGACAAATTAACAAGCAAAAAGTAGGCGAAAACAGTTAATCTCCTTTGCGTAGGTCATAAAGTTCTTGTAAAATATCATGCTCAAGGGGGGTTTCACCCACCCCACCACCCCTTTGCGTACGCCCTTGGTCTTTGACAAAATTCAATGTTTCTTTAATATGCTCCGACATGTGTGAATATCTCTTGTACGTAGATGTTGATTACTGCATTCATTTTCATGCATGTTTTGCATTACGTCCCAGACGTTAGTGTTTTTTGCCTATTTGGTCAGTGCATATGAGGTGATTACCAAGCGGAAAAAGCAAAAGTATAAATACATTTTATTGAATTGATGATCATAAAAACAAAAATAATGGAGCTTGCTGGTGGGTCACATACCGCTGCTACATTTTGTTTTGGGAAGAACATTCGTAATTGCGAATGGATTTTCTTCTGTACATGGAAGCGCAAAACAAATACTGCTTACTTAAAAGTAATGTTTAACAGTTTCGTGATTAGCAAAATTAAACTATAGAAAACTATTTACTTAAATGTCGCATTTCAAACATTTCAACACTCACTTTTCTTTCTACAATCAGTAGATATTAAAATTGAAAAACTTTTAAAGGGAAAGACTTTGTTCATCTGAATGCATTCACTCACTTACACCTTCAAATATGGTTTTATTAAAAAAAGTATAAATTTATTCGGATATCTTTTTCAAATATCGAATAAGACCAATGAAGTTTTCTATATTGTTGGAAGAAAAACAAGACCAAATATTACTAGTAAACATAAATCTGGATAAAGCCCATCGTCAGAGATGGAAAGTCCCATGAACTGAATCACACTTGATAATAACTTACTGGGCGTTGCTGCAATGCAAGAGGTAATATACATCCAGTGCCGTATCAGCCCAACTCTCCCCCCCAAAATGCTTATAAAAAAAGCTATGTTATGCTACATCTCGAGGCCGAATGGCCTTTAAAACAAAATATCCTAATTGCAGACATAATTTTGGCAGAACCAGGCCCGTAGCCAGGTTTCAAGGTTTGGGGGGAAAATACATTTTTAGGGGGAATGGTTTTTGTTTTCATCATATGTTTAAAACAAATTTGGGGAAAAATAAAAAAGATTTGGGGGTAACTGCCCCCGAATGCCCCCCCGTGTCTGCGGGCCTGGGCAGAACCGTCGCCAGAAAGTCGTCCATTGGAGGCCTTCATGTTTGTGCAGGGCGGCCAGACATTCTGAAAATTTATTTTTAATTCACAACATGAACAGCATTTGCAGATTGTGCAAATTAATTATAAATACTTTTCCCCAAATACCCATAATAGGCTCGTATTTTCCAACTGAAATTTTTGAACGAGCTTAGCACGAGGAATTGGGTCGTAAATCATTGTTATTTAACTGACAGCGATTATAGAGATGTGGTAATGAAATGCAAATGTAAAAGAATTTGCAGGAAATCAGAATCAATCCTATCGTTCAGTTATGAAAGCACTGTTACCGAAGGAGCAAACATGAGACCGGTCAAAACATGTGCGCCGCGATGAACGTTTTCTTTCATTAGCGCAAATTGATAAATGTTACCATGAGCTTAAGTGAAATACATATGCTTGTAAAGCGTGCGCATTGGGATTTTTACTGGCCGAAATATGCATACATAAGCCTTCCTGATGCCTGGACTGTTAATTTTCTGGTGCATGGCACATGTTTAGATTAATAACATTTTGTATCTCAAATCGCCTTTAAATGTTAACAAATACAGACTACCGTCAACGTGGACGCAACGGTTGACATCCATACCATGCACTACTTTGTTTTGTGACAACCCCCAAAATGGACTCTTCTAACTACACAATTAACTCCATCTGGCTGTCTGAACAGCAGGCTGCGCAAATGTGTGACTTTGGCCGTAAGCACCAAAGGTATCTTGCTGCTATGCAGACGCAGTACAAAATGAGAGAAGACTACCTGGGCTAGACATAGTAGTCTACATTGTTTATAGCAATCACTACACAAAATACGTTGATCAAGTGGAATTCGGACTAAATGAACGCGATGCCCATCAGGCAAAGTCGTCAACGCGAGGCCCCGAAACACTCAAGAGAAAGTGCGTAGTTCGCTCATGTCCAACAGGGTTGCCAGGTCCAAGTGAACAAAAAATGCCAAACCACTTGTAAAAAAATGCCAAATCACTCCAAAAAATGCCAAACAAGCTGAAACAGGCTAAAGCTCTTGGTTTTGATATTACCAGGTTAGTAGTTTGGCAAAAACGCAGTGGTGCTCATGAACAAGGCACTAATTATAGCATATAAAACAACAAAAGCTATTGTACTTCAGAAAAACAAAATAGAATTGAACTAGAAACACTTTACTCATTTTTCTACTCATTTTTCACTCTTTGATAATTTACAAGGTTTTGTCTCTAAAGCCAGAACAAAATACGGTAGCTTAAACAAAATATGTTACCATTCACTTTTGCGTGAAAATGCTTGATAGAAAATAGGCTACCGACGAATACCGGAAACAATAAATCACAGTTTACGAAAATACACATGCACCATCATGCCATAGTTTCCAATCACTTGATTCTTGAAACCAAGCATTAGACATGTCACAGTTTAAATATCTACTACAAAAAGAAAATCTACCGAATCTGACTGTTCTGCTATACACTTCTATCAAAATCAGCTATATTCACATTGACTTAACTGTTTTTAACCGGGGAAATCTGCTAAATTTATCATGGTTTAAACCTATACGAAAATCTGCAAAATCTGGCAGCACTGTTATTTGCTTATATTAAACTATTGCTAATGGCTGCACTGATATGCACTTATTACATACATCCATGGGCGCACTTAGGTGGGAGACACGGGGGACGCGTCCCCCCACTTTTTCAGACAGTGGGGGTGTAATATGCCATGTCCCCCACATTTTCTCATTAGGTTTCGTAATATAATGATTTCACACTAACATTCCCCCCCCAATTTTTACAACAAAGTTGCGCCCATGCATACATCCAAGCATGAAGAATACCAATAATTTGCGAATAACAACACACGCTGTACAGTAGATCTTTTCTCAAAAGAAACTGAAAAACGGTACAACACAACAGCTAACCTGATTTGCACAGACTTTTATGTTTATTTTCCGAAAACAGCACAGTCTGCACTGCACCGCTTAAGACACTGTACAATGTGCCGCCGTTTTCGAAGTCTTGCCCAAAAAAGTATTGTCTTTTGCCTGTGGCGTCCTTAGACGGCAAAGCCGCTTGTATCTTCGCGAATGGGACGGTGGTAGAAAAGAGAGGACCTTTGTCCTGAGCAAAGTTCTCAATTCCACGCCGACAGCAGCAACTGAGCCAGGGGTTTGAAAAAAATACCAAACAATGTTTTTTCATGCCAAACCAATTTAAAAAAGGCCAAAGTTCTGGAAATTGGCCTTAAAAATGGCAACCCTGATGTCCAATCCTTTGCCTGCAGAGGCAGATTGCAAAACTTGCTAGCTGATTGCTCTGCTCTTTGTCTTTATTGCGTAACAACAACACGTCAATAATTCTTCAAATCTTCACTTCAAGTTACGGTAGTAGGCGTTTTGCCGCATGTGACCAGGGCTTCCACTGAGGTTTTTTTCCACCCTGATCTGTTTTTTTAGTCGACCTGGGTATCTAGATTTAATGATGAAAAATCGCGTGCAATCTGTGTTTTGTGAAGTGATAAACTCATCAGCAACTTCAATGTGTTCAATAATATAAAGATAACTTTACATTACCGTCTTTACATGCGCACATCAGGTGAGAAAGTACGCATATCGGATGAAGCAGAGCGTGTTCAATCGGTTTCATATTCTTATCTAAGATCATTGTCAGGGTTATATACAGTGGTGTGTTCAAGGGAAGGCAATCGAGGCACTTGCCTCGGGCCCCTCTTTGCAACTCTAATGCGTAAAGTACCTTGCTTTCAAACGGGCCCAACAACGTAGGTCACTTTGCTTTCAAAGGGCCCCCAACAGCAGTTGTAACACGTGTAAATACCTTGCTTTCAAAGGGGCCCAGAGTAGCTGTAAAGCATAAGCACTTTTCTTTCAAAGGGCCCCCTAAAATCACTGATTTCCAGTGCTTCATATTTCAATTTGGGGGATTGAAGCTTTCTCTGGGGGCCTAAGTGGTAACAGGACCGAATTTTTGGCCCCCTGCGACAGCGTGCCCCCCCAATTGGGGGATTTGGAGTGCGGCTGATACGGCTCTGTTTACACTATTTACTTAATAACAGATTTGCACCGATTAAAACGAATCACTATTTGAAACGGTTGCGCATCATTCCACTTAGCTATTACCTCATGTCCGTGAATATTAACTGCATCCATTAAAATTCGTAGAGAATCTCCTTGAAGTATAGTTCCGTTTGCTGATGAACTGTGCTTCATTTCGATCTGTCGACGAATGGAAGGTTTGATGCTCAATGCATGAGCGATTGCACAAGCATCACTTTGGCTGAGAGTGAGCGGTAGAGTCAAGCTCTTTGGGAGACGTTCAGCTACGTCTTCATTCAGAGAAGGCTGATTTGCTTCCAGTGCCCATCGGCATGTTTCAGTTATACTTCCATTGTCCAAAGCATTTTGATGAAATTTGCGTAAAGCTTTGCATTTGTTGGAAAGCAATGAAGCATCCGATTTACCATCAAAGCTTTCAAACATGGTCATGATTTTTTTTGTTACTTTATCATTTTGAAGCCCAAAAGCAAACTTCAAGACTACTCTCCAACGAGTACCCGAAAGTACCTTCAGCACCTCCCTAAACTGTTTTTTGTTGGCAACAAACATCAGCCAAATTGCGGCAAAAAATTCTTGCCACAAAAGATGAGTGAAAAAAAATTTTTTGTCTCCCTCTAAAATGCCTTCACCAGGAAGCCGAATAGATGCTGTCTTTGCCAAAAAAAATTGTTTCAAAGTTTCGTGCTTCAAGTTGTTCAAATCGTTTTTGTCGAATATGAATTTGTCTTCATTCATTCCACTCACAGCCAGTTTAGCCAGCTCTTTTACAGTTTGAAGAATTTCTGAGCGCAAATCTTCGTTTCGTTTCAAAATACGCAGAAGGTTTTCAACAAAAATTAGTGTAGACGTGATTGTCGAAACATGTTCAGAAAGTTGCATCCACCTTAGTACTTGCACGGTGATGTTGCACTGCAAAGGATTATAGCAGAAAGAACGCAGATCTGGATTTGCGTCAAGCTTTTCTTTCACTTTGGAATATTCTGCAACACTCTTGTTGCACAGCTGTAAACCTAGTGTTTCTTGGGATTCTAGACTCAGACCCAAAATCCTTACGTTAAAATTTGGTTTGAAATCTTTGTGGAGATTCAAGAACGCATCAGGGCGTGAGGTGACAACCTTTTTAGCTTTAGGAAAGATGCGACCTGCAAGCAAATTTTTAATTATGACATCAGGAGTTGCAGTATCGTACAGGCCCATCTTTGAAGCAGGGTCTAGCGGACTTGAAAAAAGCTTGTCATCAGCTTCATCAAGACCATCAGCAATAATGTAAACTTCACACGAATTGTTGATTTGTTCTAACAGTTCTTGGTCTTTTTCGTGTTCAAATTTCCAGTTGGCCACCAGTGCTTTAACAAGAAACTCTAGTACATTCGTTTCTTTATTGATATCCATGTCCCTGAACTTCACATGGAACAGGTATAGGCTTTCCTTTTCATCTTGGGAAGCATTTGTTGCTTTCAGCCGAAGCAATTTTTTTGAGAGGATTGTCTTCCCGGCTCCTGGCTCACCTATTATCCCTACAGAGGTCCCTCCACGATTTTCTGCTTCTTCAAACAGTTTTGCTGCTTCATAAAAAACAGAGGAGCTTTTTCTCAAGTGCTCTTCTACGACACTGTTTCCATCAGAACTCGTACCAAAGTATTCTCGTCCTTGATGTTCCTCGTAAGGTGCAATTTCAAGAGAAACCTGATTTTCCTCGAGAAAACTGTTGAGACCTATGGCTTCTTGTAACGCATTTGTCAATCTCCAACCTTTGAAACAACAAACGATTTTAAAAAATCTCACAATTTATTGATTCAAATATAATAACATTTATTTTATTTTCGATGTTTTTAAAATTGTGATATGAAGCTGCGAAAAACTAGCCTACCTCGAAGTTTTCTACATCGTAAGCAAATTCAATTTCAAAAATTACTGTTTGTTTTGGTTGTAGTCAATTTGATAGCTTCTTGTAATAATGTGATGTTAAAAAACAGCAGATATGGATGATCGAGAATGTTCTCAGTCTCGATCTGTCTCGAAACACGTTGCAATGTGCTTCACTTTCGGTCTGGAAGCTTTTAGGTCTGTTTTTGGTTTGTGTCTCGTTTGATGCACAACTCGAGCTTCGGTCTTTAAGCTTGGAAAGAGTTCCAACAACTCAATTTTCACTTTTTGAAAAGTGTCTACACGGTGAAAAACTGCAGATGGCAAAAACTGATTCTGCTTGACGGACGTGAAGTTCGAATACATTGCTGAAATTTGTTTCATCGTTGTGCGAGATTTATGATACATTCACACAAAATACTGGCGGTGAGTCGGGTGTGTTGTTGCACTGTGTTAGACCAATTGGTTTTAGCAATCAGATTTCGGCTTCACGTCTTGGCCTTGTACATTGAAATCTTGATCTCTCCTTTGTTTTTGTTTATAAATACATCTGTCTCATAGTTTGAAATGCGTCGATGCTTTACATCAGGGCTTTTCAAACTATGGGTCGCCACCCCATTTGGCTTCGTGAAATGTGATTTTGGATCGCGAAACAAATTGGCTTGAAAAGTCAGATGTAAAAGTTTCTGTAAACTAAGATGTCTGCCTGAGCTATCAAATAATAATAGTCAAGCAAAACAAGTTATGTGTGGTTGTAGCGTCATTATTCTTTTAACGTACTGAAGAATAATTTCCTCATGGCATTCATTCCGATACGAAGTCATGCAAGGGCGTACGCAAGGAGGTTGGGGTTAAACCCCCCCCCCGAGCTTGTTTATTACAAAAACTTTATTACCTGCGCAAAAGAGATTAATTGTTTTCGCATACTTTTTGCTTGTTAATTTGTGGACGTAGTGGAAATACCACGGAATGAATTTGCATCCAAATTTCAAGTAACGTTGTAAATGGGCCAAAAAGTAATAACTAGGTTTTGATGGGAATCTGGGTCATCCTCTGCGTCCAAAAACCATTTCACCGCTTTTTGCAGACCTTTCGTCCAATACGCATGTTTAAGATTGTGTTCTGCGATAGTTCACTTTATCCGAAACAATTGTCCTCACTTTCTCTAAGGCGGAACAGCGCAAGCGCTGACCGCATTGCAAGGGCGTATGCAAGGGTATGTGGGTGGGATTAAACCCCTCCCCTTGAGCTTGATGTTAAAAAAAAATTATTGCGTGTGCAAAGGAGATTAATTGTTTTCACATGCAAATAATTTGTCTACTTATTGTAATTTGTCTACTTATTGCAAATACCACGGAATGAATTTGCATGCAAATTTCAAATAACACTGTAAATGGACCAAAAAGTAATGAGATTTTGCTGGGAATCTGCGTTATCGTCTGCATCCAGAAACCATCTCACCACATTGTGCAGATCTTTCGTCCACTTCGCATGTTTAAAGTGACCGGATAATTTTTTAATCACTTTCCAGACAGTAGAAAGCTTTGAATTAGACGTCAATGCATTGCAAAAATTAGCCCAGGAGGATTGTTTTGCTTCCAGGATAACTCTCCTGGCCTTGGCATGGCAACATTTGAAGATTAGGACGTCTACCGGCGCCCTTGTTCGCTTCATGCGGTTTAATAGCATGTTTTTTCCTTTTGGTGGCCAGATCACAAGTCGCATTCCACCAAGGGACTGATATCTTACCAGTGTATTTAGTTTGTGGTATGGCTGCCCGAGCAGCCTCAGTATGCACGTTTCGAATAGCTGATAACGAGTGTTCGAGATCTAGACTGATGCAATTCAGGGAGCTGCTGCAAAGTTGATGAAATTTAGTCCAGTTTACTCGTGAAAAAATCCATTTGGGAAGAGGCTCCCTGATGTCCGGGACCACGCCACGCACCGTAACAAGAATAATGGCGTGGTCGCTGCCGAGAAACTCGTTAGTGATTGAAACGGAACAGTGGCTTGTTATGGAACTGGACACCATATTCAAATCTAAAATATTCCACACGTATGGGCCAACCAGAGTGAAATGGGTTGGAACTGAGGTATTAAGCACTACGTAATCGTTCGTTTCCATCAGAGACACCAAGGACCTGCCACTAGGATTGATGGAACGGCCACCCCACATTGTATGGTGGGAGTTAAGACAAGTATTCCTCACACAGATGCAGATTCCGCCACCCTTTCCCAGGGCACGAGGTCTGTGTTTACGTATCATAAAGTAATTGGGAATGTTCGGGTAATATCTTGATGTGAGATGCCTTTCTTGCAGGCATAAGATGTACGGAAGTGGGGGTGGATGTGAAATGTAATGTTACAAATCCGGCAATTTTTATAGACCTGCAATTCCACTGGAGGATGTGAAGAGCCATCATATGACCAGTGTTTTAAGCTGATCGGCATCCACTGGCAAACCCATGCGTCTGCCAGCAGCGTCGGTGATTATTTTGAAAATATCTACAGGTTGATTTGTCTTTAGTTGAAATTGTTTCAGTAATAACTTGTGCCAAAAACGCTAAGAATAAGTGGGTTGCCGAACGGGAAGTTTGTAGTAAAATCTCCGCACTCAATGGAATCTGTTGGCTCATGAACTGTACTAGGTTTTGAGGTTGGAGACGGTCTATATCCTATAGGCAGTGGTGGAAATTCTCTTGAGCGCTGAGTAAATGTGGTTTGTGGATGGACAGCAGTTGCCGATTGGCGGTGTAATCTGCAAGCCGCGGCATAGGAAACCTTGGATGTAGTTTTAATTCTGAGAACTTCTGATTCCCTACGATATTTGGGGCATTGCCGATCACCAGCCGTGTGCTCGCCGTTGCAGTTTGGACATTGTGTAGTAGCG
>JGI24021J15306_10007523_pt1 | contig 13280 bp, 10 predicted proteins | sample Ectturendosymbi1_FD_15306 | JGI IMG/M metagenome (IMG submission 15306) | reverse complement strand
ACTGTCCCGGTTTAAACGTCTGTCCCGGTGTCCCACCCCGGTTAGCAAAATATCCCGGAATTTCACTTCAGTGAAATTTTCAAAATTAACTTCAGCCTGGTGATGCATTGTTGTGAAATAATTCCGTCCTGAAAGGCTTGACTTTGCTTTAACCCGTGGCTTGGGGGCGGGGCGGCACTTTTCGACTCGCCCCGGGGCGGAACTTCCCCATGTCGGGGCCCTATTTGCCATATGTTCGCAGGTTTTGTCCTCTTTTTGATCAAATCACTGGAGAAATCCAAATCCTCTACACAGGGGTAGGTAAATAGCGGCCTGCGGGCCAAATGTGGCCCACCACAGCCAGTGGCGTAGCTAGAGGTTTGAGTCAGGGGATGCAAAACTTAGCTGAAGGGGGCCCACGAGCCAACTCTCAAAATAAAGCTAAGAAATGATAGCGAATACGAATATCGTGGATGTCTATACCAGCTAAAAAAACGAACACACCCCAAAAACGCAAAAAAATGACAACCTAATGAAACTCGAAAGAATGCTAAATCCCAAAATGTCAGCTGATAAGGGCCCAGTTTTTGTATTTAGCTTACCAGGGGGCGGCTTGCCCCCTTGACCCCCGTCAGTTACGCCACTCGCTAAAGCGTTTTCAGTGACCCGCGGAAGAATTCAGGGAATATGTTCAAAACTTACCTCCAGTTTATGACAGTAAATGTTAGTGCTGAAGCTAATTCAACCAAGACATGCTTCTATTTCCATTAGAAGGTGCGGCCTTCCCCTGAATGCGGCCTTCTCAAAGTGACCCCAGAGCCAAATTAATTGCTCGCCCCTGATCTACACAAATCGGTTGTTTTACTTAGGTACTAATCACCTTGCCTCCTACAGATAGTAAAAAGAAAGAGGTTTGGATTTCTGTATGCCTAGCAAATACACGCCGTACCTGAAATGTAGAACGAGAAAATATGCCGTAGCTATGCAGGTTGTGTACTTGACTTGTGCGCTGCCGAAGTTACCTCCCGCTCTCAAATTTCCCACAACGCGCCAGCACGCTTTGATTCCTGGTAGAGCCAACACTGTTTTGACCAGTGCGCGCAACACCAATCCCCAGAGAGAGGGGAGTCCCATGTTGAATTTGTTCCGTAAGATTAAGCAAAACTGACCGTACAGCCTAGCAGAGCGATTGACGTGTACGAAGAAGTTGACATGATAGTCATCCTTGCGATAAAGGCCAGCCGGAAGGTTGCTGATGCAGTGTTGATAAAGTTGCTGCATGCAGTACATTCGCTCATTTCTGCGATGAGTTTGAAGGACATGCACTTCGAAGAAAAGGATCAGGAAGGTTTCTGCGAACATGTTGATTTGTGGTAAAATAAAAGAGTGAAATAATTCAACTTATTACAAAACAAAAGCGTTTTTAATCGAGTTGCTGTAAAGTGTTTAATTTTCTCGTATTGTCTCGCGTGTTACCAAAGATGAAAAACAATGTGATCCAGGAATTTATGGTGTGCTGAATTAAAACACCTTATTAGCTTAGCCTTAGAACTTTGAGTAAGATGTATGTTAACCACACATTTGCCATGCATTCTTAGTTGCAAGTCGAATCAAGTAAAATAGGCAAACGTTGCACTGCGTAATCTTGAGTCTAGGCTATCTTCGTAATGATGAAACGAAATTCATTGAACTACTGTAGGCAGTTAGGTTTTTGTTATTGTGGAGCAAATCCCCAAACTTCTTGATTCGCATTACCGGAGAAAACAAGTTGAATTTTCAGCATGCTTACGCTTTTTCCTGTTCAAAACGGATTCGTGTTTGTTAGTCAAACAGAGTTGCGCTGTGACTTATGATCACATCTGACGATCGTTGTAACTGCGTCAAATCGGCTGTCGTTAGCGGGGCCTGGGAGGATTGGCTTCAAGGCCTCCTAGCGTTGTCGGGGAATGCAGTCGGCTGGACCATTGCAGCAAGAACGGTTGTGGCGTTTCTATTAAGTTAACTATGGAGAGCTACATTTTTGAAGATACGCGAGTGTACAGGAAAACAGTCAAATCTGACCGCAGGCAGTCAATCAAAGTGAGTGGACTGGCTAGGCCAGTGTGCAGCGTAATAAAGTTTACCTTAGGTGGCTGAACACAGCTCATAATTGCGCAGAATGAAGTTGGTCCTGACCAGGGTTGACATTTTAGCGCAAAACTCACAGATTTCGCTTTTTTCGCTAAGCCCAGGAGTTTTTGAGATTTTTAGCGCGAAATCTAAAGTTTTTTCCTTAAAATATTAAGGAACAGTTTTATAAACAAACAAAATACAAAAACTTGGAAATTGCCATCAGCGCTTACACTACTACTTCCATTCAGATGTACAGTAGAACTGTTCTCTCATTGATTAAACATTGATTGTTCGACATCTTGAGAGCTTGTCATAGGCCAAATGTTTGACAATGCCCACTGTCATAAAACTTGTCGTGTACACAAGTATGAATTGCAATGAACCTCGTTTGTGTGAATTAAATAGTTCTTTATGTGTTTCCTTTAAATTGCCCACACTCTTCACAGTGCTTGGAAATTCTGTGGCGATCGATTTTAATATTGTGTTCTTTTCTGCTGCGAAAGACAACAATCCAAAACAAGTTACGTTTACAGACGTAGTGTGTTTGTTATAACAACGTAGTTTTTTTGAAATCGCGAAATGAACATCATATAAATATTGTAAGTAGCGGAGACTTCAACAAGCTAAGCTGATAAAACCTGTGCTTAGTGTTTAAAAGGTAAGTGTCATTGGCGGATGAATTCGAGCTACTGGTGCAATTTTCCTCTGAAGACAAGTGGGCCTCCTCAAAAATATCTTCTGCTTTTCAAGCTCCATCCGACAAAACATATATCTGGATCCAACCGCAAACATCTGCTGATGCAAATCATAACATTGCAAAACACAAACATCTTGCAACGCTCGAAGAAGTATTTTGCATGTTCTTCGTTTTTTCGCTCTTAGTCAATGTTTAGCGCAGGCCCGTAAGCCCCCATAGAAAATTTTTCTCCCTGGAAAAATATGTTGGACATAATTTGAACGTATTGGACAAAGTTTAAAAATTTGGGCCACTCTCAGAAACTTCGCCCCCCTGGTATCCCAAGCTCAAGCTGGTTGCAGGCCTGGTTTAGCGCCTTTTCAAAATAGGACTTGGCAGCCCTGGCCATAGCTCTTATAAACAAGATGGAATCTCTTGATTAATTTCCTTGTTTTGTAAAGCTCCCGGCACAGATAGACCGAACTTTAATGTTGCGTTGTTAATTACTGTACAAACGAAGTGCTTTTTATTGCGAACCAACACGCAGAATCCTAGCTCGGTCGAAATTCAGAGCCTCTCAATAGATGAGCAGGAAAATGCCTTTTTCATGAATTAAAATAAAATGTTGTGTTCCTAGACGTATGGAGAAAGTTTTTCCAAGGAGCTTTGCAAGTATGTTTTTGTGATGTTGACTTTCGTCGTGCCAAGTTCACCTGTAACGTCTGAAATCTGGAGGATATTTCGGAAATAATTCCTAAACAACGGTGATTCCATTTTTTTCCAACCACAACATTAAGAAAAAAGTCAGTTCCGCATGATTGTGCAAATGCCACCATCATTTCGTGCAGTTGCTGGTAGCCGATTGTGCACCATTTTACGATAACGGTCCACCAAAAAACACTTTTACGCAGCAAAGTTGTAACTGCATTGCACATGAGCAGGATTTGCTCTTTCTTTTCAGATACGTCGACACTAAAAGTTATGTGAGTCTCCAGTGAAATATCATGTAGATATTCGCCTATAGCTTGGCTTTAAAAGATAACTCTGAAATTCATACATGGAGATGTCCACGTGTCAAATTCCTTGTCAGAATATCTCAAACAGCTTCAAAGATGTCAAACTGCTTTGAGACCGAACGCTGTTTGTTTTGAATTAACCAGTTTAACAACAGCTAAAACACAGTCTTGGTAAAGAACCCAACGTACGATTATTGCATGCAAATCAATAATCGTTTTACGGTACTTCCAAAGTACACGCCTAATTAAACTGTAAATCATCTTGCACATTTTTCAACCTCTGATATCAGAGGATTTCTCTAGAAATAGGCGTATTCAAGCGAAGTATGATGCCGTCGTTTTATAAAAAAACAATTAGTAGAAAATACATGCCTACAAACGCCTGAAACAACAGAGTAAAATATATGAAAGTACAATCATGCACCGTGCCATACTTTTAAACACTCTGAATCTGGTACACAAACGTTCGACATGTTAGGTATGTCACAATTCCACAACCAATAATCCATCATTAAAATAAGGTCACAGAGCAACCACAAAAAGGCTATCAGGGAGTTCAGATACGGGCAGTCGCTAGTGTAAATATGCCAAATAACTTCAATAAATTCCAAACAAACCAAAACAGGCCGAAATAGGTCCAAAAGTTTAAGTGCAAACCAGTCCGGTTTTCAAAATACTCAAACATTTTTCTCTGCAAACACCAAAACGGCCGAAAACCTGAAAAACTATGACGTACATGCTAAACAGCATTTTATCATGCCAAACCACTTTCAAAAAGGCCAAATTTCAGGAATGTGGCATTAAACATGCCAACCTCACCACCCTGGCTTGTGCTACAGAAAGTCAAACGATAGCATATAAATTGCTATTTTTTCTTTGGTGGTTAGACGTGGCTTACCACACTGCAACGTGCGTGTGTTAAAAAGCGCTGCATGGTGTGAAGTTGGAGGATACAGTGAGGTGACTAGAGAGCAGAAGGTGAGTTGATTTTTCGTAAGGTTGCAGAAACTGGCAGCACTACCTTTGCCTGTTGCACCAGCAGCATAGACAGCTATAGCCTATACCGTGGTCCACTGTTAAATAGGCATTAGTGCAACATAATGCGAAAGCGCTTCTTTTAATCACATACGCGAGAGTTGATGAATCTTGATAATCGACTGTTGATCTTCTGCCTTAAGGATTAACTGTCTTTTTTTCAGGATTTATTGTAATAATTTTGATCAAACCACATGTAGATTGAAGACGTATATGTGAAAGAAAATAATGCTGAAGGAAATCAATGCATGTGATGGAACAAAGTCTCCAGTGTTGTAATATTTCAGCGAATATCTTGCGATCAACCACAGACTGTTGAATAATGCAACAAGTCAGTGCCGTGTTGATCATTTACGTCACAGCCACAGCATTTGGTGAGTGTTTGCAAGCGCAAGAGAAGTTGAAAAAAGACTTTTGTGGAGAGGCATGGAGCAAATTATAATTTCGAAAGGTGTAGGGAAGAATATTGAGTATGCCACTGCAGTGCGCAGGTATGTTTTTTCCATACCTAGTCCACTCTTAAAGCCCTTTCACCGTTCCAGTGATTTCGCTCACACGTTGGATAACTGGCAATCTCAAGGGAAATGGATACAGACCGTGCAGCTAAGGTTTATTGTTGACTTAGGGATGTATAACTCTTTAAACTTTCATCTGCAAAACCTAAGACGTGTTCCGGAAGAAACGTGTAAGAAAAAATGAATTGTACGGCGAAAATGTTCCCCATTAAGTTTCCAATATTCTTTATGCAGTTTCAGAGTATCATGCATAGTAGTAGGACCCGTTACTTCCCAAGCAAAAATATTCGAACGTTTGACTGTACTACAGACCAGTAACGATCTCTTATTTTTATAAGGCGAAGAGAGATACGAATGTGTAAACCGTGGAGGTGATAGCCCCACGCTGCGTTGAAAAGTGCATTGCACCTGCATCCATATCTGAAAGACTTACGCTAGCAACTGCTGAGGCCATAACATTGAGCTGAAAACTGTAGCAAAGAAGAACAAGGAAAGCCAATGAAGGTTTCCTGAAAACAGCCCTGTAAGCCCAAAACAGTGGCCTTCTACAATTCAGGGCTGTGGAGCCGGAGCCCATGCAATTTTGGACAGTTGAAACCTGCTTTTTTTCGCTGAGGCATTTGGGTCATTGGTCTCACAATTGTATTAAAACTTGCCGTAACAGTATTCCTTGTGTCTGAAAATTGACTTAATTTTTTCGCTCATTCAAAAAAAATTCGACCTATGACCAAAAAAACGGATTGGAGCCGGAACCAAAAACATTTAGATGGTGAAGCCCTAGCCTGAAATTTAGGTTCCAGTTCCACAGCGCTATGTTGTGGGGCAAGCGAATTAACATACTGCGGGACGAGCGTGGGTTGCCGTACGTGCAACATAATTTTCCTAGTTTGTGTGCAGACCAGGGCTTCTCAAACGTTTATGCACACCTACCACTATCCGTCAAATATATCATTCCGCAACACCTCATCTACACTTGTGAAATAAAATAATTGTACAAATAATGCAGTGGTCTTCAGTTTTCAATGGACCAAATCATTTTGGAGCCGGGGCCAAAATTTTTTGGTTGTTGGAGCTGGAGCCAAAAACTTAGATGCCTGGAGCCAAAGCCGGAACTGAAATTTGAGTTACGGCTCCACAGCCTTGTTTCTACTCTAAAAGAAGAATTGATCGCGTCTTTTGATGTTCGGTGTAACGAAAAGTGAATGAAGTGATTCGTAATTTTTTGCATGGAAGATACTGTATTTTACAGCGTGCCGCCGTATTCGTAAGCTGGACTTGACAATTAATCTTGAAAACTCAGCCTGTGCTGGTATGCACAAAAAGCCAAAGTAATTCATCTGTTTTGCGAAAACATTCCGCTATTGTAAAAAACAAAATCATAGATCATTTTCGTTAATGGTTAGGAAGTCTTGTAGTAAAATGTTTTTTCGATATAGATCCTATGCTCGTTTGTTTGTGCAATCATAAAACAAGTGAAAGCATTACGGTAAAATATTGACATAACGCGTTTCTTCATACACATTAGGAAAACTATAGTTCGTTGACTCTGAGTACGAATGGTTTTTGAACATTATCTAAATTGTTAGTGCCACTTTTCGGCCACTTCATCAGAAACCTTTTTTTGTAATACTACATCCACACTGAATTGTAGAACGATGGGTTTATTTTAAAATATTTGAAAACGCAAATTATAGGTAAGCAGTTCTTTCTGGTTTTCAATTGTTTTGTGATGAAAGTCAGCGAGAACGCAGCCATATTTTGATTCATCTGTATGACACGCCAATTCGAACAGCTGTTAGNTACTTCAAACAGATTCACCTCCACTTTTTCGACCAAGTGCGTGCGTAGGTGTTCCAGCGCGAAAGGAATGACTAAGTTGTGTCATGTTTTCAAAACAGTTTTTATTTCAGTCAGCGTGCACGCCGCCTGCAATCCGGAAACGTGTCAATTTGGTGGATCTTGCTTGGCTACGGCGTTGGACTCAACGGAGCTTGAATGTGTTTGCCCATCCTACCCACGTTGCACGCCAGAAACGGGGGGCAATATAGTTGTTTGTGGAGACGACGGAGTGACGTACAGTAGCTTTTGTGAAATGAGAGATGCATTATGTGCTGAACAGAAATGGATAAGCCTGCGACACGAAGGACCATGCGGTATGTTTTTATGTGAATACCTAAAGCTTGAACGCAAATTTTCGAGCTACCAGTTTCTCGCGCAATGCCAGCAGTATGAAACACCGCTTTAATTTTGCAAGCCTAACTGTAAATTGTATTCCCAAAGGAAGATTGTAATAGTTTCGCCAGGACCGAACACCTTGCGACCATGTGTATGAGAGGACTGCAGCTTACAGGCACGGTTTAATCACACCTGACCTTTTGTAACCATGTCAATAAGGGCGTGCTCTAAAAAAGGTCGCCCAACAACATAAATGGCAAACGTTTTCTGACTGAATGAAGGTTTCGTTTGTAGTTAGCGCAATAGAGAATGAAGCACTGTCATTCAGCGACCTAGCGTTTTTGGGCTTGCGTTGAACTGTGATTACTGTATGTTGGTTTTTATGTGACGTCAAAAGTCGTGCTTGTTTGAACAGTCACTGTTGCACAGGTGACGACGTTTGCACGACCGAGTGGGATTGTCTTTATCTCGGAAGGTGTGTCGGCGGCAAGTGCGTGTGCGAAGAATGCAGGGACGTAATCGACCGTCGTGTTTACTACAAGTCCGAGGCCGAACGACAAGCAGCCAACGCAGCGTTGAAGCGAACGTCTGTCTGCGGCAGTGACGGTGTGACGTACGAATCCGAATGTCATCTGAACTACCACGCGTGCATGTCGAAGACGCTGCTGGTTGTGGACAAGCGTGGAGTGTGCGATCATGATAGTAAGTTCACTGCCTACGAAGCAAATTACATGTTGGACATTAAAAGATAGTGCTTCAAACAAAGAAAATAGTAGTCAAACTACTTTTTCAACACGAATGATTTAATCGGAGCTTCCCTGCTTCGGTACCTAAATGTGATCTTTATCCAGAGATTATTGCATCTACTTTTATCAACCCAATTTAAAATCTTCAACGTATCGACCAGAATGTTCAATAAGTGTAAAATTGGAATTTTATCAGATTTTGATGGTATGCCATTCACTTCCTCAGGCAAGTGACAACAGCGTCGAACGCAGTTGCAGGTCTACTGCGTGGACTCTACGCATTACCGCAGATCAACTTCCCGCCGACACTTCGCTTTTAATCTCTCTGATGNGCTCGTGGCATAAACTGTGCTGAAGTGCTTGACCTTTTAGGAGGGGATTTGACGCACTACAGAAGTGGCCCGGAGTCACAATTTTTTGACTCCGCACCTGGTTTGAAAACTTTGACTCCTGCTCTGCCTCCTGCACAAATGCCGATCTATGCGACCAAAAATCACATTTCACTTAAACTTGTTTTGTTTTCGATCTTTACTAACATTACACAAAACTGTATCCATTAAAATATACCATATAAACCATGTGCACAACAGCTGCAAAAAGACAGCATTTCGTTTAAAAATTACAAAAGTATTCAATGCCTCAATCTCTACAAAGTCATTTCACAAGGTATCACTCAGAATTGCAGCTCATTATAGGTATATGAATATGATGTCATAAAGCAAAATAGGCTACAGAATGGAAGTGGGCAAGCGCGAAAGCACACATTGGAAGTTTGGAACTTGAGGCGGAAAGCTTGTGGCTAAAGTAGCAGGGTACTCAAATGTCTAATGTGAACCCAAAAAAGAGCAACTACCAATAGTGAAATGAGAATCAAAAGGGGCGAACCGTCAAAACCAAAAAAGAAAATTTCATGTAGCTTGCATATAATTTGGTGGATAGTGAGTGTCTTGAAGAGTGACTGGCATTTTTACAGGAGGAAAAACCTTGAATACTCCAGGATTCAATGCTCTTTTCGCATTTTCTCTGTTAAAAAACGTCAAGCAAAAAATGTACACATTTTCTCTGTTAAAAAACGTCAAGCACAAAAAAAGAAAATCACTGAAATTACTGCAAATGCGACAAAAACTGTACAAACATTGTGGCAAAAATTATATTGAAAGTTGAAAACACACTTGACAATTAACAAATACTTTACAAAAATCAGTAGATACTTAACTTTTCGTCAAGGGATTTTATGCAAATACTGATCATTAGCAAAACAAACTTGCAACAGATGAAAAAAATCAAATTGAAGCACAGAAAGAAAAATTGCAACGGCAACTTGAAAATACTCTCAAGAAGTCACGTACTTTTCCATTTCAGCATCAGCACTGTAATTTGCATGTTCGATCCAATTTTGTTTTCAAAACGCTCTTCACGCTGCTTTTGTGAACACTATTCAACATCAGAAGAGTTTGCCGAAAGTGACGATAAGCTTGTGTTCCTTTTTCCAATGATATTTCCACCTGTGCTCAAAATGCTTACGCTACTAGGATTGGAAACATGAATTCTGAGAATCTCCTATGCTAACCTAAACAAATTGGGAAATTTGTGGCCAACATCAAAGCTCCAACATTTGAAAAAATGAAATTGATTTTTTTCATTACATGCTTGAGTTACCAGAGTCAGAAAAACGATTTCGAGGATTCTTCAGCTTCATCTGTTTCTTGAAGTTTTTTACACGAATCACCTTACTAGTCAGAAAATTCCTCTTCATCATAGAATTTTGGATGGTTTAATCTTCATCATAGAATTTTTGATGGATGGTTGTGACTGTGCATGAGAGTGATCGACAGAGCAGAAGCAGGCTGCTGAGTTTCCTCTATCTACACCAAGTGGTCTTCAACCTCTTTTGTAAAATCTCCCCCCTAAAGGCACTTTGCTTGAAAATTGCCCCCTTCCTATAATTTTTCTGAAAATAGTATTTTGTTTTGAAAATAATTCAACGCTAATGAAATATAAACGGGCAACCTAGTTAGCACAAAACAAAACGAATGCAAATGCATTTGTAGAATAAATGTTATTAATTTCCAAAAAAACAGCTCATTCCAACTAATGCGAACCTTGCGATGGTGTTTACCTGCAAGCTTTCTCAAAGCAGGTTGCAAGTTGGTCAGTTTGAATGGAGTTTCCCCGATCTTGCTCATGTCAAGGCGATTGCGGTATTTGTTACGCGTGTGCAGTACTTGGCAGAAACCTTGCTCAGGAAAATACGTCGTGGGAAAACTCAGTAATATTAGCTTCACTTTTCCCGAAAGTTGAGACGTTCTTGGATGGTTGAAACGCATTCGCTTATGCTAGTTAGCTGGAAAAAAGCTATTTCACCCATAACTTTCCATACGCAGTGTAACTTTCGGCGTGATCTCCACAACAGAACGACTTCATTGCAAGCCTCGAACAACAGGTGGCGAAAAGGATATTTGGAGTCTTTAGTTTAGCCAAGATTGGGTGCTTGGGCTTACATGCTGGTCAAAATTACTCCTTTCCTAGCCTACTGTTCTGTTACACACTGTCATAAGCAGGGGTGTAGCGTTAACAAAAAAGGTGTGGGAACGCACCAAAAAAAACTAGCCATTTTGAAACAGCTTCTAACTAATCTTAAACCAAAACGTGAAAAAGGTGTAGGAACGCCGTTCCCACGCGTTCCCGCTCCACTACACCCCTAGTCATAAGTCAAATGAACACAGTACAACTATATCCACAGACGCCGAAATAGTCGAAGTGACTGAAAAACACGATAAGCACATTTTACAACTTACGGCTAGCTGTTCATAGTTTTACTATAGCCGTTAATTTCTACGTAAATTGTCTTGCAATAGTCATATTTCCAGTATTTTTACAACAGAACACCTTTCAGTCAGGGCCGGATTCATAGGTGTACGGGAGTGCGTAATTATGGGGATGTAAAAAATTTTTGCCCAAATTTGATCTTGTTTTTCCTAAATAACGTATAAACAGCAAATCTTGATGTTAAGACTAAAACGTATCATTGTAAACTAATCAAGGTTTCTGCATGCCTAATTACCAATTACCGTAGTTCAAAGCTGCACGCCCTCAACTAGCAATCAATATTCTGTACAGCCACATGAGAACAATGGTAATATTTATTGTGTTGGAAAATGTTGACTACTTACAATAAAATCCCCAAAAAAATTGCTGTTCATGCCACCACGTGTGGAAGGTGTTGTTCAACATCTTCATTTTCAAGTTTTTATATACGTTCTAAACTTATTATTCCAACACGATCATCCTAATAGCCATGGGCGCAATTTTGTTGTAAAATGTGGGGGGGCAGCTTGGTGTAAAACCAACATAGTCATCGGGTAGATCGGGAAGTGGAGTTTTGTAAACACAGATTCCCAATCTTGTTTTTTAGAGGTGTTCTCAAAGCAACACTAATCACGCTTTGCTTTATCCCTACAAATGATTTAGAAATTAATGAACTTAATTTTGTTGTTGGACATGGAACTGTAGTTCAGCTTGGTTGCATTACTATTAGCCTACGATAAAACAAGCACAACAATATAGTAGAACACATCACTTGGGTTTTATCAGAGCTGTCAGTTGAAGTGCACAAAACGTTGAATCGCATTGGTCGCATGTGCACATCACTCTTTAAGTAGAGCACATCGATTTTCATGCATTTTATGAAAAGTATGGGTTACTGCGCGGTTTGATGTCTTGTTTAAGTTGCTCAACGTTAAAAAAACGATAAATTTCAACGTACAATATATATTGCAAGGTAGGTAGGTAAATATTTTTCTTGCACATTTCTGCTCTTTAAAAATGCTACAAATCTTTAGGTACTGGGCATAGGGTTGCAAGATGGTTGGTATTTCACCTGCCTCGCCAGTATTTTACTGCTAATTTACCAAAGGCCGGTAAGAAGCCGGTATTTTGAAAATCAGTGCCCGAAGTCGGTATTTTGAAAATAAATAGCTAGTTTGCAGTAACTGCAAATATTGTAGAACTAACACAGAACCTCTCCAATTATAATGACTCTAGACGTGAATCTTGTCAGGACAATTCTTTCAGAGAAGTTCATTTAACAACACTCATTGTCTCTCCGTTTTCCATCTTCCTTTGTTTAGTCACACTAGCACGAAAAGGTGTTCACTTCAGAAATTGATGTATAACATGTAAAATTGGGAATTTACTAAGTGCATGATTTCTTTAGAGTTTAATAAAACGCTTCCGTTCACATTAAACACTGCAGTTGTCGGTTTTCGCTTTTAGGTTAGTTTGCTAATGCTTAGCATAGGACTTTAGACCAGTGGTTGTCAACCTTTTCCCTAAAGGGAGCCAAATACAGAACTACGATTTTGTTAGAGAACCACACTAAAAAATTTTACCACAAGTCAAGTAACATGTTTTGTTTTATTGCAGAACGAAGTCTGTTACACAAGATATTAGGGGATTTGTTGAAAGACTGCTGAGAGCAGCGGAAAGAGTGCTTGGGGGCCGCATGTGGTCCTCAGAACCGCGCTTGAGAAACACTGCTATAGACTCTGCCCACAAAGCGTACGTTTATGAAATGTCTGAAAATTTTTCAAACCAAAATTGTGGAAGTTTCATGAAATTGTAAAGAAAATAACACGAAAAAGAAATGCATTGCCAAAAAAGTGTTTTTTAATGTTTTTCAAGAATCCAATCCCATTGAATATGCGCTTACGAATGCAACCTAGATTTGCCACTATTGACAAAATGGCCGGTATTTTCACTAAACGCATCCGGTAATCCTAATTGGGAAACATCGAAATTTAAACAATCAGTCCTAACCTTTGTTTCACCAGTTTCTTCGGTTGGCGTCAGAGCATTAGATATATATATAACCCTGACAATGATCTTATTTGAGGATATGAAACCGATTGAACACGTTCTGGTTCATCCGATATGCGTACGTTCTCACTTGGTGTGCTCATGCAAACACCATGGGCGTCGGAAGAGGGGGGGGGGCTTTGGCCCCCCTGAATTTTGAAATCATTAG
>JGI24021J15306_10007522_pt1 | contig 13280 bp, 8 predicted proteins | sample Ectturendosymbi1_FD_15306 | JGI IMG/M metagenome (IMG submission 15306) | reverse complement strand
CACAAACTGGTTGAGGAAGTCAAACGATATTCTCCGGATGTTGTTGGCATTTCTTCGACTAAGCGTCGTCGTTCTAACACTGTTGCGCTGGGCGATGGGTAGATACTCTTCTACTCTGGCGTTGAGCCAGCAAAGTTTGCCCAGCAGGCTGGAGTGGGGCTGCGTCCAAGCCATCAGGTGGGAAATTGTGCTGATGAATGGATCCTACTATGAGGAAGGGTGTGCATGTTGAGCTGGGCGATGGGTAGATACTCTTCTACTCTGGCGTTGAGCCAGCAAAGTTTGCCCAGCAGGCTGGAGTGGGGCTGCGTGCAAGCCATCAGGTGGGAAATTGTGCTGATGAATGGATCCTACTAGGAGGAAGGGTGTGCATGTTGAGTTTAAAAATATTGGACCGCTCCATACGTTTGATACAGGCACACACGGCCAAAACTCACGCGAAGAGTACCCAGAATTCGTGGAGGAAATTAGTGGTGCACTGCGCAGGGTTAAAACTAACGAATTCACGATCCTTCCGGGAGACGTTTAAATTTCTGAAAACTCCTAAACTTACTGCAAGTTTAAGTTTACGATTAGAAAACGTCTGTTTTAAAATCCCTATGAACATCAGCTGGCATGTTGCGCAGGGTATGTGTGTGGTCGAAAAATTGCCCGTGGCCCTTTCAAAAATGGCGCGCAAGGCCAGTAAACTTGCTCGTACCTGCATTAATCGATTTTTTGATAAAGTCCATGTTGTTGCAGAAAAATTTTTTCATCGATACGACTGCAGAAGCGAGACAAAGAAAAAGCTATTGGTGTCAACGATTGCTGATCTGGAGCGCAGCTCTTTGGAATTTGATTCAAGACAACCCTGTGCTTCATACTGACAGCCGGAGTCGATCGTGAATTAGGATTGGCAGAAAAATATTTTAGTTTCTCTTGGGAATTATTTTGCGCATTCTATCATGCGGAATGCCTGAGTTCTTTATCAGAATTTTCAAAAAATATTGTTTGAATAGAAAAATTTATTCGACAAATATATTTTGATACAACATGTAGCACGGTACTTGTGTGAAGGCACACTAATGTGTGAAGGCACGCTCATGCTTGAAGGCACACTCATGACACATAATTATTTCCAGACGTTTTTATTCTTTTATTAAAGGACGTGAGGTAAAGTAGACTTTTGTTTTTCATTTGTTTAACCAGGCAACCAAGCTACAAGACACTCAGAAATAGTTTATATTTATTTTACTAAATGAAGCAACATTTCAATTCCACCGCAATGTAATTGTGAGCGGGTTTGCAACATGATAAATAATTTCGGTTTACCTTTAGGTATAAAAACTGGCAACTTGCAACGTATTCAAGGTTTATTCTAAGTGTTTTGATAGCTGCAAACTTTATTGAGAAGTTATGCCAACTGTATAATTTGTCTTTCTTACAACATGCAACATATTTCTGCCACTGATTTTGCAAAAATCCTCAAACTTACCAACAAACGTATCCTTGTAGTTTCCACAACAGTTAGCAGTATCGACATTTCTCCACAAATATTTCAGCATCTACGTGCATTCCATTTCACGAAAAGCCACGCAAAAACATGTGTTCACAGACAAGGTATTTATGTGACTAAAATGCATGGACGCCGGAGAGTGGAGGTGGGCAACGAAGGGGGAAGTGCTTTGTTACAACATTACTGTCGGTAATTTCATGGTTTATCAAGATCCACTTGAAACAAGTTTATTGCAGCTATTCGTGCACCCAGAAAATTCAGAATGGTTTTCTATAATTTCTGTTGTTACTTTGAGGTCAACAATGTTGCGAAACAGAAACAAGCACAATTTGTAACGATTTTTTTTTTCTGCGTTTTCCATTGCTCTTAATTGTTTTAAAGTGTCCCCACTCCCCTTCCGCTGATCCGGCGTTCCTGCTTAAATGCACGATGAAATTTCCGCAATCCGGAACGTTTTCTTGGTGTGTGTAGATTTAAGCTCAAGGAAGTCATGGCACGCAAACCCATTTTTCTGATACATTGCAATTACCAGGATTGATGTCTTAGAACATTTTTCGGTTGGTGTGTACAGGCTCTTAAAAACACTTTTTGTACAAAACTTCGGTCAAAGCATCTGAATAAACGTTTGAATTCATTTATAAATTGTACTGTGAAGAATGTCAATTTGTTATGTCCCTTATCTCTTCGTGGAAGGGCCATGCTTTCCTCATTCCAGGCTCGTTAAGAAACTTGCTGTATTAGGGTCAAACACACGGAAACGGAGAGGCCACCACTTTTCATAAAACAAGTTTGATTTTTACCTATTCTGCCAATATATACATGGCCCATCTTGATTTGACAATGAGTTGCTGAGCATACAATCGAGTGCGTACGAAAGCACAATATGCGTAAAAGAGCGCATGAAAACGTACGTACAAGCAAGGTACAAGACGACACACATAATGTTAAGGCTAAGTTATTGCAGAGTTTGCTATGGTGTCTCAGATTCACGCACTTCGCCATCCATGAAAGTGTTCCGATCGCAAGGCAAACCGAGACGACCGGACTTCGCAGAGAGTTCACCAATCATGTCCGACATGATTTGAAAGCCTTTTCTGCTGGTTTCTTTACACCGTGGGCCAGGCAAAAAAGCTATATAGTCGATGTCCACACCTACCATCACCGTAACTGACGTACTAGGCATTAAACTACCGGTTGTTCAGTCAGGATTTAGCATAAAACGGCAGATTTATAGTTGCGAGTGGCCACCTACAGAGAACAACAGAAAAGTTGTAAAGCCTAAACAGAAATTGGACCTGAACTGAGACCGGTAATGAGGAGACCACGACAGAGTAACTGCATGCGTTGGTGCGTCGTGCAGGAGCAGGCAAATTTTTGGGGGTGCGAAGGATATTTTGCCCGAATTTGCCCGAAAAAATTTTATGCGATATATTTTCTCTCTACAAACATTCTGTAGCTGTTAGTACATAATATTTTCTTCTACCTAATTGCCATAGACACGAAAGTAGAAAATCTGGTTCTTGAAATTTGGTTCTTAATAAACCAACTGAAAAACAGTACGCTAGGCCGTACAAGGACATTGTCACAGGAAAGCTGGCTCAGTACTCTGAGCGTCTGCCTCACAGTTTCTAGGTTTTTTATTTGCATTCCAGCTATTGCTGTCAGCAGGCAACCTCAGACCTGGCCGAGGTAGGCATGAAGCTGCTTCCTTCTCTGAATACGTATGTGTGAAATATGTGGCAGGTATCATATTATGTATATTATATTATGACTATGCCGTGAGTTTCACAGCATTGTCTGTTCAGTTGCACATACTGTATATGCAACAGACAGTGTGGAAAAATCTGTTCATCCAAACACTGTAGCTGAAAGTAAAAACAAAAGCTTTACTGTACTTGCCTGGTATGGATTCTACTACTATGAAGTAGGTGCCCTGCAGTATACTCCATTCCCTCAGTGTACAATTAATAAAACATAAATGAAATAACATCTTTTGCCAAAACTTTTAAGTGAGTCAGTTACTCATCAACGCCCACCAACTGAAACATGATTTTGATAGAAATAGTTCTCCATTTTATATATAATAATGGATTTTCTGTGGTACAATAAACTCTTATTTATACACTCAGTGACAAAGAAGTATAATTTCATTAATATTGCTAAAAATTGGTCGAAACTTTTTGCCCAAAATGTCTGAGATTTTGCTCAAATTTTTGATGAATCAAACCTTTTGGGTATGCGCTTGTACCCCCAGCACCTCCAACACAGTGTTGGTGTGTTTGCAACATTGAACCAATAGGCAAACAGAGACCGGACGTGGAACGTGAAGAGCGGTTGTTTGCTTCTACTGTGTGTTTTTATCCTAAGATGTGTTTGGTTTTCCATAAATTTCCATAGTATGTAAAAAAAAACGATTTTCACCTGTCACGACACCAAGACATCTTGAGGGAACACGTGGAGTAATGTTCCTGGAACACTAATCAGTGAGCTACGACGCAGGCCATTTGTTAATGGCTGCACGAGTGTTGGAGCAAGAAAATTTAAGCCCTGGAGCTGCTAACTGTTTTGCTGCACCATTCCGTGTCTTGACTTCATTCAAAAATATCGAGAGTTCTCATAATTTTTTCCGAAGTTTACGTTCACCTAAATTTGACTTTTATTTGTAAACTTCAAATCTAAATACAGTCCAACGCCCGTCACGAAATGCCCGGCCCAACTTACAGCTCTGTTCCGTGGTAACAAATTCATGCTGATTCTTCATACAAAATCCAATGCACAAAGGGTGATTTGCCTTAAGGGCAGAAAAATGTTTCATCAATCTTCGTAAAAGATTTAAGTGTCTATGAAATCTCACTAACTAAGTTAATGAATTAAAAAAAATACATTTGTTGCCGCCTGAAGTAACTCTATCTCATCTTCATGGCCATATGACTAAGGCGACCGCTCTAAATGGTGTGTTAAAAATGCATCAAAGTCCCTTAAGAGGAGATAGGCGCCGTAGATCACTTGTGACACCCCGAAAAGAGTACAAAAGCGAGTATAAACCAAACCCAGGGGCGTAGCAAGGGGGGCACATTTCCCCCTGTGCCGAATCACTGGGGGGCGCCGAAAAGTATCAACAACGTCCCAAGTACTTTCTTCAGTGCAGTGCATCATTCCCAAAAGACCTTTGGTTCGAACATGGGGGCGCTAAACTTGCTTCTTGCCCCGGGCGCCATTAACCTCGGTACGCCCATGATCAAACCGACCTGAATTTCTTAACTTGTTTATCTGGTTTGTTGAACAGTTGTTGATAAGGTCTGAGGCTGTTTTAGCTTTCCGCTCTTATTGCCGAACGTACTCAGGTGACTCGCCTGAAAGCAATGGATGAACTGTTAGAGAAACATCAATTTCCACTTCCTTCGTAGCCTGCGCAGCTGTCGCGAACAACGGTCAGGTTGCCTTCGACCCATGCATGTACCTTGCGTTGACACTAGTGCCAAACATAGAGTAGGCTTGCGGTTGCTGTGAACTGCGTGTGGCAGAACGAAGCGCTTCATCTTTGGATTTAGATTAAGCTTCAACACTACAAGCTGCAGAACAAGGAAAATTTATCTCTAGAAGTGTCAAGCGGCGTTATTTGCCTGTCAACAGCATCTATCTATAAAAAAGCGTCTTCCATGGCCTAAAATAAGCATGAACTACGCGGCAAAAGTGCCGCCCAGTTGTAAAAATTTGCAGCCCAGTATCACCGAATTTTAGCCGCTGGGCGGCACTGAATTTTTGCACTGCACTTCAAAACTTTACTAAATATTCTCGTTACACCTGAAAACCATTGTAGTGCTGATGCAGAAGTCACGCATTCCTTCAACTCAGACCGACACATTGGCATTTCATGTTTAGTGATGCAACAAACAGCATTGTCTGTCTTCAAACATTAGTGTCGATTATATCGGACCCAGGATTGCCATTTTTCCGCTAGATCTAACGGATTTTAAACTTGTGTAGCTGCAAAATAACTGGTCTGGTGGCCTAAATCCGTTAGATTCTAGCGGATATAATTATATTATATCCCAATTATAATCGGTCTAGCAGGGTATATGCAGCTGGTCTTATTCAAACGGATTCTAGCGGAATTTTGCAAATTTTCTAGCTTGAAAGGTGTGCTTTGGTAAATCTGATCGATCGGATCGTGTTAAATCAAGAAAAGGGCCAGAGATACTAACAGTTACTTTGATTGTGCAGGGAGTAGTGAATTTGGTTCAACCCTCGAGCGTAAGATGTCTCACAAGCAGCTAAAAGAAAAACTGTTAATGCTTTTTGTTGTGAAAGTTACCACGAATAAATTGTAGAAGCAGCAGTGCCGCAGCCAGAATAAGGCCATGGTCTCCCCGAAACAAACTTGCTAAGACTTCTACTGGTGTTTTATATCAATTTTCAACATTTAGAAAGACATCAGTGACTGACGACATCACTGACTGGCCCCTTCCGAGCAAAATTATTGGCTGCACTACTGAGAAGCAGTCTGGAAGAGCAAATATTGAGAGCACTGCTTGCGTTTCCAGACTGCTATACTACAAGTTAAACTGCGCATCACTCATTCCCAGTGGTGCCAAGGGGCTCAGTCATTTCAGCACCAAACGTTTTAGGTTTCAACATCAAATTTAAGGTATAAACATCGAAAAACGTCACAAGTCTGGGTCTTGTTTTCATAAAAAAAATTTCTTTATATAACCTACAGAAAAAGACATGGTTTTGTTTAATTTTAATAGAAACTATAACATAGAGATGTTACTGCAAGTTCCTTTTCCAAACTGTTTGTTATAAAAGATAACTCTTACTATCAATGAATTATTCTACTTCTTTAAACTGAGACCGAAACTTTGACATTACAAGTTTGATGATGCAACAAAGAGCATTGTCTGTCTATATGTTATTAGCTTCGATATCGTGCAGAACACATGTAGCCTAAATTGGAGGCATAAGCGTTGACATTTTTTTCTTCCATTCATTTGCCCATTAAAGAACTACGCGTATTTATTTGTTATGCTTTTAACGCGTCTCATGTCCGAATTCCGTTTGTATGTCGAAACTTGGTAGTTGCATTTTTGAAAGAAGAGGTTGAGGATAGTGGCATAAAGCAGGGGTGCCTAAACAATGGGTCGCGACCCAATTTTGGGTCTCGAGACCTTCCACTTTTTTGACAGTCTCATTAGACAGACTAAATGCAATTATTTACTCTTTTATGTGCAAGTTTCAAAAAATTTTGAACAAAAAACTTGCTACTGTGAAAAGCAGCCTTAAAATGATATTTATTTGTAAAGTATTTTCCGCAAAATTGTATACTCACGAAATGTTTCGGTCGCGATGATTTAGAACTATTTTTAGGGTCGCGCCACAACGTACGGTATTTGCGGACCCTTGGCGTAAAGGACGGGGGGAAAGGGAGCGAACCCCCTCCCTCCGGCAAGCTAATGTAAAAACCGGGATTTGGTATTCATTTGGATTTCAGTAAGTTGCCGTCTTTTTGCGTTTTTCGTAGTGTTTTCCGGTAATTTCGGGTTTGTTATAGACATCCACATCCGGATTCTCTATTGTTTTTCAACTTTTTTCTGATTATCGGCTAGTTGGCCCCATTCAGCTAAGTTTTCTCCCCCTGGCTCAAACCTCTTGTTACGTCACTGGTTGTGGAATACACTGAAGACCCAGTGGGTTTGTTCATTGTGGAAGGAGCGAGACAGTGGAGTAGGCGACTTATTCACCGCCAAGTTTTTGAACTGCTAAAGACGGTTAGAGGATCAGTACTGAACAAGCTCCCTTAGTGCTATTTGATTTCTTATCCTCACAGCATGCTGCAGAACGAGCTGTCAAGGCAACCTTCAGTCTTGAATCAAAAACTCCTCATAGCTCTCAATGGCACAGCAACTGCCAATTATGATTCCAGACCCGCACAGTCTCGTCGCCATGCGAAGCTTTGATGGGCTTAGCCTCCCTCCAAACAAAACACCAACAGTATAAATCAGTGGAGTTTTTTTTATCAAATTTTCAGAATATCAGGCCACCCTGCACAAACAAGGAAAAACTATTGATGACTTTCTCTCGACGGATCTGGACCCGCAATTTGTAAGTTTCTTACTGCGAAGAATAGAAGACTCAGCAACAGCGACTTGGGTCTACACAAACAATCCGAAGAGAAAGCAATGTGTGAAACTCCGCACCGACTGGGATATTCGTTTCAAACGAATAACATTAAGTGAAAATGAAAGGTTTTGATAGTCGGTTTTCAAGACACTAACACAAAACCAAAAAATGCACCACTGCATAATCGATTTGAAACACCATCAGATTCTGGATTCAGCTGGACCAAAGAGCAAACAATGCAAGAAATGCTGTTCTTTTTGCTACACATGTTGTATCGTAGCATTCGCCACCAGATTTCAAATCAAGCAGATAAATTAGCTCTTCTGGCTATTATTTTATTATCAGCCGACGTTTCGCCCACCTATTCAAGGGGGTTTCCTCAGGGCAATGGCTGTAGGCGGCTTAGTCACTGCCAAGTTTTTTTTAACTGCTAAAGAAAGGCATTGCCCTGAGGACGCCCACTTGAATAGGTAGGCGAAACGTCGGCTAATAAAAAATAATCGCCAGAAGAGCTAATTTATCTGCTTAACGCAAGAAGTTTACACGAAAATCCGTAGGCTTCATTTTGCAGATTAGGGTTTCTCGGGCTGATTCCTGTCAAGTAGAAATCAACCGTGGTGTCCTCGGGACATGTTTCTATTTCCAAATGACAGAAACTAGTGGTATTCACAAAGTACGTTTTCTAGAAGTCTTCCTTGCCGTCAGACACGTTGTCAGTAGGTAGGAAATTGCCATGAAAGTATAGAAAAATTTTGCCGCTTTTGATGATTTGCCTCCTTCCAGTTGAACGAATACGTAACCTTGTTTGGTCGTCCCTAGAAGAACTACAGTTTTCCCAGCCAACTATACTGTAATTCCTAATTACTGTCATGGTTGTCGCACAGTGAAAATTTCTTATTTTAAGCTATGGCGTCTTCTCTTTCTATCAGTTTTATGCTTGTGTCAGCCTTTTAACCTAATAAGTCACTGGAACTCGTTTCAGAGCACAGGGTTGTTCTAATGGATCTTGCTAGAGTTATAGCACAGACAAAATTCTTGCTTGCCTATTACTTAAAGCATCTTTTCATCTTTTAGTTATCGTTGTTGCAGTTTTACACGAATACCTACGTACTTTCCGGTTTCCGCTTTGTTTGTATTCACAGAAGAGAAAACCAGTTGTGGGGATATCACGTTTAATCTTCGCTGACCCGCATGAAATGCAAAACAAATCACCAATCTGCTCACGCTCTTGTGCTTCAAGCTATGTTGAGGGTTTTTATTAAAGTAACGTGTGACTGTGGATTGTCCTCTACGCATGAAAAGCGTTAATCCGGTCTGGTTGTTTGTAGGTATTACGAGAAAAATTAGGTGGGGCGCTTCCTCTGGGGAGTACCTTGCACTTCACAGGCCAGCATGGATGACAGGAAGGCACTGATGTTTGAATATATAATAGGCTCAAAGCGATTTTTGACTTGAAAATTGTGTTTGGACCATGCCTTTCACGTAAGCACAAACCTAATTGCCAATTTTTCTCTTAAGGGGAGAGATACAGTTGCCGGCAGATCGATACGTTGAAACTCATTTAAGACGACATGTCATGGAGATCGACCGAATTTACCAGAATAATCACTAAAAACAAAGAAAACTATCCTTCAAAAACTTGTGCTAGTTTTGGAAATCATGCCTAAATCTTGGAATTTTATTTTTTGTTGATTAACTAAAACTTTTTTAGTGTTTAAACGTCGAGGTGCATTTCGTCCATTTAGAAACTGAAAAAAATGCGCCATCGACTACAGAAGTGATGACGTAGTAACTCAATTATAAGAAGAATGTCCAACGAAAAAAATTTTGTATATGAAATAACAACATTTTGATTTACGGAAAACACGTCTTGACAACTGACTTGATATTAATGAATAAACGTTTTAGTTACGACGAATGCAGCGGCATTTGCGAAACAGCTTCGTGCAATAGTGTTTGCTAAATAGTATTTTAACCTTAACGTCGGTGAGCATTCATCCCCAGTTTACCTGCGAAGAAGCTTATAGTCAAGGGTCGTGCAGATTACTTCCTTCCGTCGTGGCTTATTTACAGTTGTTTGGTGGAGGCGGCCACGCACACACAGTGATGAAAATTTTGAGACAAGATAACAAGCAGCATAACTGCTGTAAAGCATCATCATAAGCTTACATAGGGCGGGTCACGATGTGATAAGCAAGGCGGTGATTTTGGAAAGAGTTGAATTGAGTTCAGTTTTGAGTTTCGGCATGTCGCTCCAGAAACTTTAGAAAATGAAATCAGTACAGTCACTTGCTTGCAGGTATCGCTTACTGTGTTGAAATTGTTTTGGTAACAGGGTTTGCTTTTAAATACTCGTGTATGTTCACTTCATTGCACTAGTAACATTCACAGACTGGGTGGTTCCTGGAGTAGGTCTTAACATAAATCTGAATCTAAGTCAAAGGCCAAGTGAGATTAACACGTGTGCCGCAGAACACAATCTGCCGTCCTTGGCTCGCTGACATGTAGCTGCAGTATAGTACTAGATTTCACTGCAGAGGTCAGCAACCTACGCATGGCCATACCTACGAGAGGGGGGTACAAGGGGTACATAGTAATCGAGCATCAGAGGTACGTGGGGCCTGGGAGTATCGATTTTGGTACCCCTTGGTAAATTTTTCTCAGAAGCCCTGTGCATTACACAGCACACAAACTAAATCGTTAGTCTGGTCTTGTGTAGGTGGAGTAGCAATGAAGAAGCTTACTTCATATCACCACGTAGTTGGGCCAGCTTAGAATGTATGTTTGCGTTGCTGTTGCACTACTCATATTTCCTTGATGATGTAACAGTACGCCAAGCAGGTTGAATGTTTTGAAGTGGTTTCCAGTAACTCCCAATATCTTTATCAATTGAGATGCTTAAAAAAATCGAAGTATGAGAGCGATGTCTGCCACGTTGTTATAGTGTGTGCTGCCAAGAGTCAAGAAATACCATGCAAATAGGCGATTTACTCTCTATATAGCTTCACCATTGTGCGTCATACCTTCGTACAGGGTCGCAACCAGCTGATATTATCGAGGGAGGGCAAAACGATTGTTACTTGTTGTTGGACGTAACAATTAAATATTATTTTAAATCTCAGGGGGAGCATTTTCCAGGTTGCTCCCTCCTGGTTGCGGGCCTTCCTACGTACAAGTAAAGCTTTCCAACCACGAAAACTCATTAACACTTACATAGGAAAGCTTGAATGTTGATGGTTCGACTGACGGCAAAAGGTTATAGGGTAGACGACTAGATTTAGCCACTTCCTGGAGCAGGACGACCCTGATTAAGAGCCATAGTGGCCATTCGATTCCTACGCTGTTGACTTTTAAGCTGACGTAAGGTTGAAACACTATCCATGCTGTGTTAGTTGTTACCAGGGTCGGATCCAGCTAGTAAGATTATGGGGGGGTGATTTCAATAATATCTGGTCACTAGCGCAGTCAGGAATGTTGTTCGAGAGGGGCCAGTCACTGACGTCGTCTTAAGTCCGACTGTTCCGTAAATGTTAGGGCAGTTGAAAATTGATATAAAGCACCAGTGAGAAGCTTAGCAAGTTTGTTTCGAGGGGGCCATGGCCTCTTTGGCCTCATTCTGGCTGCGTCACTATATTTGGTAGTCAAGTCTGATTACGGCTGCACTACTGTAAGAGAGATCAAGTATATTTCACACACTTTTGTGACAAAACAATGAACGACATAAATGGCCTTATATCGCGAATGCTGTTTTTCGAATTGTACAAATTCATGGTGAAAAACGTTACTTTTGTAGGTTTTAGGGGGGGCGATATCCCCAATCGCCTCCTGTTGGTACGCCCTGGTTGTTACCACGCTACAAAAATACCAGTTTCCTCTGCGGAGGGTCGCAGGGAAGAAACCCCAGGAGGTCTCGAAATACCTCACAGTTTACCCAACAAAAATCTAAATATTTACAAAATGTCCTAATTTTCAGACAAACTGTAACAATTTTGTAGCTTTTGGTGAAATGTCGATGTTCTGCGTCACATCGAAGTATGTTTTTTTCTGCTTTTCCGTCGGTTGGAGCATTTTTAGCAGTTTACTAAGGTCAAAAACCATTCAAAAGTGAAAATTTTCTGTACAAAGATCTATGGAATTCAGTCTCCCATTTGGGCAGTACTATTCGCATGTATCCTGTTTCATAGTAAAAGATTTTGAAGTAAAAAACTTTTTTTTTTCAATGCAAACCGCGGAAAAATTGATTTTACAACGTTAAGCGTAGATTTTCAGGCCGTGTTTAAGTCTTATCTCAATAAAAGTCTTGACTCGAAATAACTCACGGTTAACAACAATATCAAATAATTCTGCTAGCTGCAAAACAAGACGGGACCAAGGTCGGGAGATATAGTCATCCCAGAGTTGTAAGTTGGGGGATTTTCGGGCTGGGTTCGGGCTGAAGTTTGTCAAAATGTTTCGGGCCTGCATATAAATGTTTTTCGCAACGACGGACACTTTTGTCACCATTACAGATGAAGCAATCGACTTCATTAACTCTTCAATAAAAAAATTGAATTGCGATTATTTAGTCATAGTTAGTTGCTGCGCCACCAATACCCCGCCTTTGAGCGAATCTTGACTAATTCGTTGAATTGGCTTTTGGGCGTAAATCGGGCTTCAAAAATAAATGTCAGTCTCGGGCTGGTTTCGAACTTCAAAATGAGGCCCAATTACAACTCTGGTCACTCTATCTGCTCCTTGGTCGACCTCTGGGCCGCTTCATTCTGGGCAAGCTGCAGCATGCAGGACTTGCCACGCCAATTGCTTATTGACTCATAGTTTTCTAACAAGTGAGCAATGACCTAATGCTGAGCAATGAAACTATTTTCACGTAAGCTGTGTGGCTAGTTGGAAAAGCATGCGACAACGATGTTTTGAAAGTGAACAAATATTTACATAAAACTGCGATGGTTTACATAAAACTTGAAGCACCCAAAATGCGTACCTTTAATGTACGAATTCATCATTTATCGAAAACCTCAAAAGTATCTTTTAAAGCTTTAGAAAGTGTTTGAACGGTTTGCAAACTTTCCAACCACTGCTACGCTTGCAAGTTGCAGGGTGAAACTGAAACATACCCCAACATCAAGACCGCCACAGTGATATCGATATGTTGCGCACTGACGACCTGTCGATCAACTATCAAGCAAAGGTCACCCTGCCGAGGTCACTTTGTTCCATGCCTAAACTCGTGAACAGATCCAGGGGGAGACCTACTGGTAAAAAACATCATTATGGTGGTACAACACTGCCTTGGTAAATTTTACAGCATCCCAGTCTCTAAGAAAAAAGAAAACTCTTTTGTTTGTCCGGAAGTGCTGCATGATTGCACGTCCCTGCTGTACATCATCCGAAAGATTATTAACGTGAAAGAAAAACTTGGTGTGCTATTTAGCTGTAATTTCTTGACAACGACTTTCAAGAATTCGCTTGAAAAATCTTATTAACGATTATTCGGTTTGAAGCTGCAGAAGGACAACACCATTAGTACCAATCATAAAACTGCACCAGCTACTTAGGAATAATATATGCTTTTTTAATAGGGAACCATAACATACGCAACGTTGTTGGAATAATTATTTTAGCCTGCACAAGAAATACTGCAATTTGAAATATTTAGCTTGCACAA
>JGI24021J15306_10007521_pt1 | contig 13282 bp, 14 predicted proteins | sample Ectturendosymbi1_FD_15306 | JGI IMG/M metagenome (IMG submission 15306) | reverse complement strand
AACCATTTCACGACGAAATCAGTTACTCAAACTTTTTTCACCTTATTGATCACGTGAACAAACAGAATATGCGTTTAATTTTGGGCTCAGACTCAGCCTCATGAGCATCAGTATTGTCCACTGAGTGTGGAGAAAGTGACTGTGTGGCGCACGTTAGGTCTCATGGCATTATTGGGCCGTACTGGTTCGATGACTCTTATGGACATCCGTTAACTGTGAAAACACAGAGCGATATATTGAAGTAATGAGAAGAAGAATGATCCCGGCACTAATGAGAAAAAATTAATCAAAAAAATTCCCCATGATATATTTGACAGGGACATTACAAACTTCAACGTGCGAGTATCCACAGTGATTCAGAGCGAAGCAGCTCAGATTGATCCCATTACTAACTGTTAATCTGTGCTCACAAAATAGTGGTGCAGGAGAAAAGAAACGTACACCAGGCGGAACTTCCGTGTCCATAAAACAAGCCTATGAAAAAAATTGCCAAGTATTTCCTTCATTATACAATGCTTCTTAATAAAAAATGGACACATCTATTTGGACCACCCTGAAATTTTTCACGCGTTATCTGCCTCCTTTATCTGTTTCAAGCAATTACGTTTTATTGCTTATTTTTTGCTTTTGGGAAGCTCGAAATTCAACTGTTCTGATTTTATTTTCTTATTCTAATCGTTTGAGCAGTTCTTGTATTGGAATCGCAATTCGTTAATGCCCTTCTTGATTCATGCTTCTGATGATGACAACTCTGGAATGCTGGTTTTTCAGAGAAGTGTTCTAGCAATGAATTCACTTGTTGGAACGGCGTTTGCATTGCTTTGGACAAGCAGTGCGATGGATCGTGGGATTGTCCTGATGGCAGCGACGAAGTTGAATGCAGTAGGTTTCACATATTCACACTGTCGGACATTAACATATGCATTGTGAAAATACTCTGTAACTTGTTTGAAACATTTAAAAACGAGTAGAAATTATGGAAAACTTTATTCCAGAAATAGGCAGCAAATGGTTTTGAATTTCTACCACATTGTGCGTTTTGACTTCTAAGCGAAGGAATGAAACATAAAATTGATTTTTAAATTAGGGTTTGTTTCCGTTTAAATTATGATTGCGGGACAAAACGCACTTTGATGTTAGTATTTCAAATTTATCTTAGGTAGTATGAAGTAACAACCATACAAGATAATGCATTATACATAAAAGACAAGGACTGTATGAGACTTTCCCAATTGTTCTCTGACTTACTTTAGGTAACGAAATTACTTCTATCGGTGAATGTGGAAAAACATTTCGAGCGCCTTCTTTTTCATGGGTAAGTTTTAACCTTTTTTATTTGGTTTCAGAAATCCTTATTTTATAGTTGCATTTTCCCGTAATGGATTAATTATAGCAGTTCTTCAGCACGTATTTCGTTTACTGCTGGTGTTGAATATGCCATTTTCTTCAACAGCGACCACGTATTACTGGCGGTAGTGCAGCAAGGCAAGGATCGTGGCCATGGCAAGCTTCTGTTCATCAAGTGAACAACTCACGATTACTGTGTGGTGGATCTGTGATAGCTGAAGACTGGGTTTTAACTGCTGCCAGCTGCCTCTCTGACAACAGGTTGTAATTTCGATTGTGGTGTAACTGTACGACAAAAATGCTTTGATCTTTTAAAAAATCTGGAGCAGTTATTATGAATTTCTTCTGAGCTAGTTCAGTTTCACTTATACTCTGTTACTGTACTCGTTTCGGGATTGTTACGAGGTTCTGAAACGTCTCTCTCCAGTTACTTTCGCCAAGGGCCAAGGCAACTATTTTCGTAGTAATGCTGCAATGTTAGCGAATCAATGGCAGCACCATGTGCGAACCGTTTCCTTGCGTCCACTTTTTAACGCTGAATACAAAGCTGGACCGGCCGCAAGTGCCGTTTTTCAAGTCTCCGTTGTGACCTGAGCGGGAGTCGAACTCGGTCTAACAGATTTTATAGACAAAATATTTGTATGAAGCCATAAAATATTGACAGGATTGTAAATCTGTTCGTACGAAAAACGGAAAATCAGGCTGTTGTAAGCTTCGACCAGAGCCAAGAGGATTGAGCATACAAGTTTCCCTATGCGGTGTATTCTGCAAAAACGATTCTGTAACCAGCATTACCAACAATTATTTTCGTTTTTATCATTTTTTGATGGACCTTACTGGCTACCGCCCAGTAAATTTATTATTTGTGTTTGATACTTCACTTAGAAATCTTTGACTGGTTCATATTTAAATTACTGCAAACGTTCATGCACAATACTTATCACAGAGCTTCCTCTCTTCTTGTGTCTGCGGGAATAAAAACTGCCAGCAACGACGCAGATCAGTGGTCCACTGTCAAGGATATTGTGGTTCACCCGTCGTACATAGGGTAATTTTATGTTCAAATAAGGCCTCCATAAAGCCATGAGCGAATTAGTATTCGTTGTTTGTGTTCTGTAAACAAACGTTTTGCTCGCATGAACTATTTCAATGTCACACGAAAACACCCTCAGCAGATTTTTGAATTTCGAAACGGTTTGTAAACTGCATGACCAATTACTTGAAAACAGGTAGAAGACTGAATGTGCAACCTTCTTGCTGCATCTACAACTTCACAACGTTCGCGAATAAACCAATCACAAAAAGCATGCTACCCACATGCATGTTTTTCAGTTACTCGAAAACGTAATAGGCCTACCCCTTGCAGAAGTTGCACTGAATGAAGATGCCACTTTCATTGCGAAGATGATCTTGTGCTTCATAGCTAAGATGTTCTAACCGGCTGTGGGTTCTGTTTTCATGTTTAGCATACAAATACAACTTTGCAAGAAACTTCAAACAACTATCTTTGCTTTTTCTAAGTTGAAAAACGCAGCTGTTATAGTAAATATTGATTAAAGTAACTTCTAAAAACATTGAAGACTTCACATGTTCTTTTTGCTTTAAAATTCAGTGCCTCATGGGCAAACGACATTGCGCTGTTGAAACTGGCAACCGTCTTAAGTTTCACTCGTTTTGTTGGACGAGTTTGTTTGCCGAATTCCGATTACATTGCACCAAGTGGATTACAAACGATTGCTACAGGTTTTGGAAGCCTCGGTGGGTAAAATGTCTTTAATTTTTCCCTTGATTGTGTTTTAAATGATATCGCCTTTTCAACATTGCTACCTTTGAAAGTAAAGAAATAATTTCTTATGCTGCAGGTTTTTCTTCAATTCGTTCAAAGTTTACTGCATGTTCTAAGTGTAATAGGGTTGTGTTTGACTGTAGATCAAATGACTATTTTTTGAGGTATCTGTGTTATTCAGTTGTTTGCAAGTCCGTGAAAACAAAGCAGTGTAATTTTAACTTTTCTATACGTAGTTAACGGAGGAGCAATATCTGGTGTCTTGCATCAAGTTCGACTGAAAGTGGTTGACCGATTGGTTTGCGACCAATCATACAAGTTTCTAGTCTCTTCACAGCTGTGCGCTGGAGACTACGAGCAAGGAGGAGCAGATGCTTGTCAGGTGCAAAGTAAATTCATTTTGAAAGCACGATATTGCAGCAATTAGCATGAGCATTTCATACGTGAACAGTAAATCTTGGAGAAAATTAATGCAAAATGTAAAAGTGATTTATCAAATCCAAAGTTACCGCTTAATTTGCGTATTGGAAAATATTTGGCTTTCATTAGCTTGATTTTACATAAAGCAAAAAATAACCCTGGGCAAGCATTTCTGATTCGTGTATATTGGTGCTATACTCATTGATTTGGAAAACACTTTCTGTTAATAAATTCACAACTCGCTGCCTTATACAGTGATAACATTATATTTCTAGCGATATCCTTGTGACTGAAATTTGCTGTAAGCAAAGAAAGCTTTGAGTTGTTTAAAAGTAAATGTGTTGTTTTTTAATTGAGAGGCACCATTTTGGTTCTCGAACACCACCCTATAGAATTTATCTTATGAGCCACAAACAGTTTTCATGTCTTGGTTATCAGCAATAAACACCCCACGGCGTCTTCGTTTCAGGGCGATACAGGTGGACCTCTATTCACATTGTTTGAAAATAGCAGCTGGTATCAAATTGGCGTCACGTCTCAACGAATCTCATGCGCGAAACCAAAACAGCCGGGAATCTACACAAACGTTTCTTCGCACGTATCGTGGATAAGAAGTAAACTCAAATATCCGTTTTGCAAACGTTCAGTTGTCAATATTTGCTTTTCGTTTTGTTGTTAAAAAAATCGTTAACCATAAAAATGCATTCATCTTTTACTTCAAAACGCTAAATCACAGCGAAACAAAAAATATGAAGGTTTTAATGAGGTATATTATTTGCCACCTAATGTACTTTGCTTGCTTAGTACAACTTTTAAGTTTTTATCACATCAAAATAGCGAAATTAACAATCACTTTTTCAACAGATTTCAGATACTTTTATGTAAATGATATTTTGTTGCATTTGATTTTATGTTTTGAAAGCAGATCCCGATACAGTAAATGTATTTTCATTGAAAACTTTGCCTTTGGTCAACTTTGGCCGTTCACGACTTTAACAGGAATGAAATTAATTTTAAATCATCAAAAGTTACTAATTTTCAAGTAAAAATGATTTTTGCTAACAGAGGTTGATGAAAGCAAATTTTTATTTTCAGGTGTTATAACGCCGGAAACTACAACCACTACTGCTGGCGTTTCAGCAAATCTGATTCAGTCTACAGTTATGACCACAAGTGTGGCTGTTTTTGCCATTCTCATTTCCACTCCCTTAACTTAGCCATATTGCTGCCGGTACTTAATTAACACAAAAACGCAAGCAGTGTGTTCCATCTGCTTTTGGAAAAACCAACGATGCAATAAAGTTTGAAAAGCCTTTCGATTTTAAATATTCTTGCCTTTTTTCGTCATTTACGTTTTTCAATATTTTGCAATGCCATTTCCATTTTCAGTGCATATAGCTGATTTTAGTTGGATAATAACAAATGTGGTTCAGAAGGACGAACACAATCAGGGGCGTGACGAGAGGGGCAAGAGGGGCACAATTCCCCTGGCGCCGAATCACTGCGGGGACGCCGAAAATCCCAACAGTTTCGCAAGTACTTTCTTCACCACAGTACATTCGCTTCCGAAACATCGTAAGTTCGAACATGAGGGTGCCAAGCTTGTTTCTTGCCCCAGACGCCATCTAACCTCATGAGGGTGCCAAGCTTGTTTCTTGCCCCAGACGCCATCTAACCTCGCTACGCCCCTGAACACAATGACATCATGTTTGTGATTAGCACGGAGACATTTAGCATCTTGCGGACCTTGGATAAAGAAACTTTCATCATGTTCGGTTGTACTCACTTTGGAGTGTCACAGGTGATCTACGGCGCTCTTCTCCGCTTACTCTGAGCCATGAGCCATGGGCTTTCATCGTAGAGAATTCCGTAACGGGGACAGGCCAACGGATCTTAACTTTGATACATAGTATAAAATTCACAGAAAGGTTTGATTGATCGCGAAATCTTGAAAAGTGCTTTAAATTTTGGGATATCAAAAAAACTATTGATAAAAACGTAACCCATTTTAACTGAGTAGGTAAAAATGCATATATTCTCATAGACATTCGCACAGCTTATCTAATGCAGCTACTTGTCAATAAGCTGACTGCCACTGCGTGGGATAGACCTTGTATTTTAAATTTGCCTTCATGAAAACATGAACCAATGCTTATAGAAAATAATACGAGTTACCATTCAAAGCACGGGAGATATTAAACTACAGGTTAGCTTAAAATTACATCGAATCTATCACGCCTTTACAAAACTGTGAATTCTCAGACAAGCGAATGGCGCCGTGAAAGAAAGTTACCAAACTTTTAAGAATGCATTATATAATATAGGATTGCCTACCACATACACGACAAAAGCTATCACGCTTGAGAAAATTATTTTAGATTTTTATTAGATATGTTTAGCTTTGCGTATTTTCTACTGTCTTTCTATCTATTTTGTTTCACTTCATTCATTTTGTAATAAACTTGATGTCTTTCACACAGCAGTGACAAACGTGTTTGGTACATTTCAAAACCACTAAGTTACAGACTGTATTCTGCATCAAAAAGGATTGTAAGTCAAAATATGCGCACTTTACGTTCGGGAGTTGAAGACTCTAGGTGTGTTGTTAAGCCTTCAAAAAACCTGCCTGCCGTGCTCTGCTTTCATAACTTTGGATTGATTGCAACTCCCCAAAGATTTTTACTGGAATGTCAACTTCGAGTTATGTACGCATCTTCAAGCAAAACTTCGAGAAAACTCGAGACTTGTAATTTCAATTACACGCTATGACTATCCACTGATGTGACTCAAAGTAGCAGTCGCTTCAAGCTAACCGGTCCATACTTAGAGTTAGTTTATGGTCACAGCGTGTATTTGAAACCAGGCCACGTGAGTGATCTGGAAGTTTGTATGTAATGGCTCGAGGTCGTAACTTTGGACAATAACAACAGTGCCTTCAGACGCTTGGGACCAAATTATTCTGCACCCATTGGAGAGCGATTGGTTGAAGCAAGGAAGAAGGGTTAGCGCATTTACTCTCAGAATTTATCAAATTTACTTTTTGCTCTGCCTTTTGGCTCTGCTTTTTGTTAGAAGTTAGTTCAAGATTTTGATATTGTTTTTTATCTTTTATTGCAAAGATTTTTTACACAAAATGATTTCAACTCTGCATTATTACTGATACGAAGTTAATAAATATACGTTAAAAAGAGTGATGATATGCATTTATTAGCAGATTTTATTCACACACTTTGTGTTTAAATCTTCAATTTCTTTATCTTAACTCGTTCTTTTAGGCAACAATTTTTTCTCGTTTCGTATGTAAAGACGTTGCAGAGTTACTTAAGCGTACAAACTTCACATCAAAATGCTCTGGCATTGGTCTCTGCGTATCGATAATTATTATCTAAAAACTAGTAAGGCAAATGTTTGAAGGAAGCAATTTTATAAACTGCTTACGGAAAGACTATTGTTTTGTAACAAACTTAAAAACCATCTTCATTGTAAACCACAGGCAGTCCGCTTCAATAAACATGATATGATTTCAAAAGCAGTTAACTATAGTGAGCATTTTCTTGCTGATGTACTCACCATATGGGTAGATGTTAGCACAGGGCTATGGTTAATTTGCGTATTTGAAGGTCTGATCAAGCAACAAGGGAAAGTTTCAGGTAAATGAAATTTAAGCAAATTTCACACTTCTTTCTTAAACGTAATTGTTTGTTCAATGAGAAATAACTTATCGTCATTTTGGACAGCTTGTTCGAATCATATTCGCCAGAAAATTGTACAACCTCCTTGGCTGCTTGGTTGGCGATACGTGTCGTAGTTTTATCATGATNTTTTTGTCTATGTAAATATCAACTNCAACATATCTAAGAAAACTAACATTTCTGAAAAAAATCTTGTTTTCAATTATTTCAGAACTATTCATGATGGTAGGAGAACGATTAACGACGCGTGCGTCCACTTCCAACGACCTCGGGATCTTCGCCCGCATGTTTCTCGTACTCCCCGAAATGCACCGACCAGCTGTTGCCAACGCCTCACTGGATTGCATTGCATATTTTATTTCAGACCTTTATGTTTCACTGGATGTGAAGCCAAGTATTCATATTGGATACATAATAAACGCTATTAACCTTGTGCCTTCTGGCAGCAACCTGGAGCATCTGCAACTTTTGCTTCCAGCCATACAACTCTGTTAGTTTCAACATGATAAAATTCCTGACAAAGTAAACACAAAGGTAAAAGATTATGTAAGACAGATCAGAGAAAATTTGGAGATGTACGTCCACCAAAGCATTAACGGTGTAGAAAAAGTGCTATGGGCTTGCAAGTACATAATTCTTGAGTTGAAGCTTCGCCGATTCGTTCTTAAGAGTATAGGTAAGGTGGATCAACTGGCATGAGAAACCACGCGACTGTTTGAAAGCAAAGATCTATCAGAACAAGAAAAACACGTAGCAAGGCTTGTTGGTGAGTTACTGTTGCAAAGAAGGTCAGAATTTGTAGAAAAAAATCACCTCAACGCAAATACTCGACAGGGAATTGACTGGTGGGCAGACAAGATTGAGTTGTCAAAGAACGCTCCAGTTTCGCTTTCGTCGATTTTTACCGCTTTACACACTTAAAACTAGTCACACCAGTAGCGAATTTCAACAATACTTAACCTTGCACCTTCGCATTGTCAGGAAATATTTGCTGTAAATTGTTCTTCTGGTCGAATGCACGCACGTTGCGTGGAGAATCTTATACTGTGTGCATTAATCGCATCGAAGTGTATTTTGTTGGCATGGATAGTTTTTGCATGGGATGTGAAATAAAATGTTATTTGATATTTCTTTGATACAAGTTTAAAGACAGCAGATTGTGGTATTCTTTTCAAGCAAGCACTTTGCTGGCGCGATACAAGAAAGAAAATGAGTAGCATGGAAGCCAGACGTTTGACAGACGATGATAATGATCATCGAAAATCTTGAATGATTCATTTAGCAGCAATTCATCTGATAGTGCTAAGAGCAACACCGAGACTGTATTTTGTCCAGTAGCTGCACAACATTTTGGCAGAAGTGGTGAAGATACGGCAAGTGATGTAAGTTCAGACACATGTTCTGCAATCATAGCTAAAAAGGTATGCAATGGTCTCCACTTACCATGGTCATTGCTGACTTGCACGACAGTTCCAGATTTTCAAAACAACAGCAGGAATGTAAGGTATTGTGGGAAAAAATGCTTCTCAGTCACCCTACATGGCCTGGAAGCTGCCATATTGTGATTGAAGCAAAATAACGAAACCCAGCTGGGAGGTACACGCGGACATGCTTGAAGCTTTCATAGCATTACAATATGCTCAAAGAATTTACGGTAGAGCTCACACTCTTGCCCTTTGGGTCCCGGGTTTACCCCCTTTTTTACAGAAATTCGCAATCCTATAACTCGCCAGGCGATTGAGCCAGAGAGCTATCCAAACCATCCTCGGATTCAGCAAGTCTAGTAGTCAAAATCGAAAAAAACGTTTTTCGTTTTCGGTGGGGGATTTCTGAAGGTGACGTCACAAAGAAGGCATGTTTTGGAAATTTTGGCCACCTTTGTCCGGCCCTGGGCCCCAACCAATTGACCCATTCTTTTGGCTCAAAGTTTTATTGAAAACTAGGTCAACATCCGCGTCTACAGAGCCATTGATTGANTTGCTAGAATATCTGTAGCCAAAATTATGGGTCAAAAACCCAGTTTTTGGCCTAATTCAAAACTTCAGAAAAGGCATAATTTGCCCTTTCAGGGCAAACTTTGGCCAGCCATAACTCGGCAGCAGATTGAGCTAGAGAGCTGTTCAAACCCTGCAATGACTAGTGGCGTCGTGTAGTTTATAATAATTTTTTTATTTAAATTTGGTTGGGGGTTTTGGGCCAATGGGATCATGACGGGGGCATGTTTCTTGGTTAATTGTATGACGTCATCATCCTATCCACGCGCCAATATTTTGGCTCGCAGTATTTGTGGATTCTAGGCCGTAATAGGCGTTTTTAGAGCCCTTGATTGAGTTTCTAGCGTTTCTGGTTCAAAAGTTATGCCAAAAAACAGCTAATTGGTAAGGAGCTTTTCTCAATGCTTTTTGGGGATTTCCCCAATAAATTTTAATGTTTTTTGGCTTTAATCTTGGAACCAGGAACGCTAAAAACCCATTCGGACCCTTCAAAGTCCCGAAATGTAACCAAAAACAGCTAAATACAAAAAAAAATTATGTCATTTAAATGGCTCCTGCGGGTCTTAACGGGAGGTCGGGCAAACATGCTGACGTCAGCAAAAACAACATGAACATCCTATCATTATGTAAGCATTAAAAAAAATCTGACATCCTAAACTGAATCTTTTTTTTATTGCAAACTACATACCTTCATGAGTCTTTAGAGGGTTTGAACAGCTCTCTAGCTCAATCTGACCACGAGTTATTGCCTGGGACGAAATGCCTCCCTGAGTAGTTTTTGAGGGAGCAAAATTTTGGTCAATTTTTGGTTTATGAGCCATAATTTTCGCTCCCGATATGCTAGAAAGTCATTCAAGTGTTTTAAAGACGCGGATTTTGGCCTAGTTTCCAAAAAAATCTTGAGCCAAAGTAATGGCCCAATGGGTTGTGGTCCAGGGCCAGGTAAAGGTGGCCAAAAAAAGCAAAAACACCTCCACTTGCAGCGGTCCCCCCAGCGAACCCCAAACCGAAAACGAAAATCGTTTTTTTTTCGATTACAAGCAGAAGACTTGCTGAATCCGAGGATGGTTTGGATAGCTCTCTAGCTCAATCGGGTGGCGAGTTACAGCGTGGCAAACTTACGCCAAAATTTTGGCGGGCGCAGGACTTAAAGGGCTAGACGTCTTGTAGAATGAAACTTTCGGACCAAAAATCATTTTGAAAAACTATGCCCGCAAAATGTTTTAATAAGATTATCCTGCGTTTTCTCGGTTTCAATGATCTCGTGAATCAAACTGTAGAGTACGAGTTTTTACCCACAAATTCACGCATACCAGAGAGCTTTCGGAAAAGGCTGCTGCAAATTGTGCAACAAATACACTCCTACGCACATCTTTAGAATCAATGAGCAGTTGATGCTGTTGAAAAACACGTGCCCGTTTATTTTTACTTGCCCAACAAGTCTAGGGTTGATGTTATTGGATCCAACCCAAAAAAAACAGCGTTTATTTCAAAAGCCCACCAAAAAAACACTACTTTTCCTTTGAAAAATCTACTATCAAGTAAACAAGCAAAATGAGCACCACACTTGTACAGTTTTCTGTACACTTGTACAGTTTACTTTAAATTCTTTTTTATTAAACAGCACGAACAGCAACAAAATTTGAAGAACTTGAAAAAAAGAGAAGAATGATTCCAACAGTTTGAGTAAGTTCTGATGCTTATCTTCTTTAGCCCTGTAAAACAGGTATATTTTAACCAATTTTTCTGCCTTCTCTGCATCCAAACTGTTTCTGATGTAGGAGAATACCACACCATATGCTGAAAACATACACTCTTTACATGGTTAACTAACAGGGCATTCACATGAAGTTGACGTGAAACTGCAGTGATTGTGTGGGAGTGGTTTTCTTCTGCTTGTTTTGCGCATGCTTGCCAAACCTTACAATTTTAGAGTGAACTAACCAACAACATTTTGCAAATACAAAGATGAGGTAAATAGCCTTACCCACAATCTTGAATGCCGTATAACAAGTTATTATTTTTCAATTTTTAGAATGGTGATATTGCACGATTCAACGAAAACAATTCTGAATGGGATTTTAGAGAACAAAAACCCGTTTCTTTTTCAGAAACTTAAAAAACGTTTTTTTTATAAAAAAACAAATTCGCCGGATGGGCAAGGCTTTTTGAAAAAAAACAGGTTTTTCTCAACCCTGAAGAAGCCCAAAAAATTTTTGGTGAAATTTGATCTTGAACTGACATTGAAAACAAAATATTGTGAACATTCTACCCTATTTAGGAACACAAAAGAGAGATACAAGTCAAGGATTTCTTTTAACTCAACAAGTGGTTTTGCATCTTCTTGCCCGTTCCTGTGAAACCAACGGGACACAATATAACCCATGAAAACTTTTTACCCGCATGTATTTGATTGCGAACTACAGAATTTCAAAACGCANTGTGGGCACTTTCCAAGCAAACAGCAAAAGTATTACGAAACCAATGACAGCACCTGTGGAAAGCGGAAANTCAAGCAGCACATTGTAGCAGCCTCGCAAGCGGCAACNACGTGGATTGGCAGCTGTCGCGCAAAGCAAAGGAGGAAAGACACGAGTCACGAGGCAACAGCAGAAAGTCGGTGTATGACATCCCCAGTGGTGCAGAAGCCATTACCCGATCCATCGATCAGTGCATCGAAAAGATTTTATTATCACCATGAACATCACGAGCTGTCTGTGAATTACCAATGCAAAGAAAAAGTGCATTTCTGCTGTCAACGATTCACAATTCCAAGTCCGTCGATGAATCAACAAATAAACCTGTTGTTGCTTTGTTTTACAGTAAAAACAAGGTAGGCGATGTTGATCAAATGATCTGAAAGTATACAACGCGTAAGGCATGCAGAAGATGGCATGTAGTTGTTTGGTGCAATATCCTTGACTTTGCAGCACTAAACGCATGGATTTTGTACAAGATGGCAACAGGAAAGAACATCTGCCGGAAATTGTTCGCATTTGCCTTGTCGAGGAAATACGAAAAAAATTGTCAAACAAATTCTCAAATGCAGGAGCACGTTTGAGAAACCGAAAGAGATGCCTTCGGCATAAGAACAGGAAGAAAATGTTCAAGCTCATGCTGCTCGAACGTTACCGTAATATTATGCGTATGGCCGGCAAAAACCATTCCAGCGCCCTAGGCAAGATCCATTTTCAACGCCCCATCATAACTTATGACGTCGTGCAATCAACCGTTGCCCACCTACTGTAGCCTACTTAATAAACGTAACACATACATTTTATTTGCATGTCATTACTGGTGGAACCTACATAAGATCCTTTACAGAACCCCTTCACCCAAAAACACATTTTAAGGACGATTTTTTACATCAAACTAATTTATTAGATGCCTGCCGACTTTATGTGAACACCTAAATCATCAAAATATTATCTAAACAAGTAACAGCCCTTACCTCATTCATATAAACAAAAATTCTAGCAAAGCCTCTAAACTTTTTTGCAGTCTGTTGTCGTACCAGTCGACGAAGTTCCACATGTGGGACAAACCTCTGACATTCGCGAAGGTCACGATGTTGGTTATCAGGGCCGGCCCTAGCAGATGAGGGCCCAATGCAAGACCTAGGCGCGGGGCCCCTCTGAGCAGTGGTCTATCCATAGAGGGTGGGACATGGTGGAACGTAGATATAACGTCCAAGCATTAGAAGTGAGCACGTTTGATAACGTTCGATGATTAGAGGAAATTCATCTTTCGTTCAAATGAGATAATTGTGTGCTAATAATGAGATCTATAAGACGTTTTCACAATTCTCGAGCGCAAGGAGTATCTGGCAAAAATGAACAACCTGCCCAAACGGCATGGCGCGGAGCCCCCAGAGGTGCGGGGCCCCCAGAGGTGCGGGGCCCCCAGAGGCGCGGGGCCCCCAGAGGAGCGGGGCCCCCAGAGGCGCGGGGCCCAATGCAGCTGCGTCGGTTGCATCGGCTTAAGGCCGGCCCTGTTGGTTATGGTGCGAACCAGCAGGTATATGTTCGTTACATAAATTACGG
>JGI24021J15306_10007520_pt1 | contig 13283 bp, 9 predicted proteins | sample Ectturendosymbi1_FD_15306 | JGI IMG/M metagenome (IMG submission 15306) | reverse complement strand
TAGCATTAAACACAGTTATCCTTTTCTTGTTAGTTGGTTTATTTGAATTAACACGCAGATATGTTCAGAAAACAGGTACTCACAAATAAAATAAATGACCTTATAGAAAACACTCTTGAATCAAGTTCACAGACACAAGTTTTTTCTCTGGGAACCACTCTCACAACCAACAAAATTCTTAGGTATTTTCTAATTTAGTACCAATCGCTATACTAACTCATCGTCAAATGAATGACTTACAGTTTTGGATAAAGGATATCGACTAGTCTAATCGTGACGGGCGTTTCCAATGTTTGAAGTTTCATTACTCAAACAGTCGCCAGTCAGTTTCCTAAGTTACTATCACGATTCCAACGCCTTTTCGTTTTCTAGCGTTACAACGTTGTGATGTTAACAGCTTTGGATTTCGTTGCGCAAGTTCAACAACCATCTTTTTGTTATTTCAATGCTTTATTTTTTTGGAGTGGCATAATTTCATTTTTAACAAGGCAATTTTTATTGTTTTTGGTGTCATAAATTTATTCGGGCAATGTCAATTTATTGTTCAGAGTGACAAGGATTTACCCGGACATACCACCTGTGTTTGACTGAAAACAAGTCGGTCTAAGTGACTTTGTTTTCAGTCAGAAACTCAAGCTACCGGGACTGAGGTGCAACACCTAGAGGCCCAATAGCACTCACAACCAATTCGTCGAGCTAAGAAAGGTTGCAAGGCAGAGTTTCGTTTTACTTCTGCAGCAAAACCAAAGTGGTTTAAACTACCGAAGGAGTTCACTCGTCAAAGTAGACAAACGATCTTATTTTGACTGCCAAAATCGGCTTATTTATACTCAAGTTCATTGGAAAGTCCCTAAGATCATGTACGTAGTACTACGTACAGGATACTGCGTCATAATGCTAAGTAACGCCGCCATCTTGAAACGTCATTTTGCTTAGCAACGCCGGCATTGATTGTCTGGCGTGTCACATGATTAGGTCGTAACAGGAAGTGAGAGTAAGAGTGTTATCTGAACGTGATGAGAATGAGAGCAGAATGAGGTTTTGTTCATGTTCAGCGTGTAGTTCATGCTTGCTTCTTCTTGCTTGGCCTGTTTCGATGTTCATCAGTATTTCTTTGTCTTTTCAGTGCTGATAGTGAATCCAGTCTTCTTGATTGTTGAGTATTGTTTTGTTTTGTAATACTTTATTTTAGATGTAGTAGACTTTATGTCTGCTACGTCAGAGCGGTGATCAAGACGACGCAATAATGTTGAGCGTGGATGAAAATTGAAAACAACAGAAATCGATAGAGATGCAACCCATATGGCTGCGTTTCTACTTTGGTTGCCAAACAGAATATCCAACTACTCCGCCCTTGCGTGCTGCTGCTAAAAGCTTAAAAATACATGTTTTCATTTCTTCAGCTTATGACCGAAAATGGATTTGATGAATGGAACATGGGGTATATTTTCCATCTGATGACGCAACAAAGCATTGGAGACGAGGCAACAGTCGTTTTTGCTGAAAACCACCAACAGGTGATTTCCCGGCGCCAAGTCATGCTTCGTGTACTTTGTTATAAAATAAGTGACTACCAGCGAACACTGACACGGTCCTCGGTGCCATTTCTTTTATTTGGGGATAGGTTGGTCCAACGTGTTGATAAAAAATTTTGATATCAACATTTTCAAACTTAGCTCTTACGCTGTAACTCAATTACCTTCACTTGATATTTTTGTGGCACGCCTTCAGCATTGACAGAAATAGGGCTACTAAAAATAGCAAAATCAATTTCCAGATCTTTGAAATCAGCAAATCTTTCTTTGAAAGGGTTGGAAATTCTTCGAATTCTCATGGAATCTATAAAAACTCATGGTCTTGAACAGAAAAAGTTGTTAACGTTGATTTATCTCAATTATCAAGTCCTAATGTCGCGTTATGACTATGAACAAAAAATGTAAGTCTGCTATGACATAATAAACGTAACTATTTCAGACCTAATGCAAGCACAAAACTGCCATGATGTGGGCCACAAAAAGGGGCATGGTGGGCCGGATTTGGCCCGCCGTTTTGACACCCCTGGCTTAGACGCAGTTTGAACACCTCTGGACACCCCTGGACAGTTTAACACTCCTGGCTTAGAGGGAACATTGGTTAGGATCATTACTGCCCGCGGTGTTGAAGCAGGCCCGTAACAAGGTTTTAAGTTTGGGGGGGCAAATGCATTTTTATGGGGCAAGATTTTTGCTTCATTGTGTGTTTAACACCAATTTTTCTGGGCGCAACACAATTAGTGGTGGCACAAAATATTTGGGGGGCACTGCCCTCGAATGCCCCCGTGGGTAAGGGCCTGTGTTGAAGCAAAAAGAAAACCACTCGACCAAGGCAAACGGAGCCGAACCCCCCATTCGCAAGTGGTGTTCCACTGCTTAAGATGAGTGGTGACTTTTTGGTCTTCAGCTGGTAGCAGTCCTCCATATTTTGTTGACTCTCTCATCCATCAAAACCTGGCAACGCATTTGCTTGATGGACCATTGACCCAGGGGCGAATCCAATCAACCAGTAATTTTAGGGGGGCGATTCTAGTCATTTTTGGTAGTCAACTCTCATAACGGCTTCGCTACTGTAAGAGAGATGAAGTGTACTCCACAACATTGCTGTGATAAAACAATAGACGCCAATATGGTCTTATATTGCGAATGTTGTTTTCCGAATTGCACAAAATCATGGTGAAAAAAGTCACTTTCGAAAGTTTTAGGGGGGATGATCACCCCGATCGCCCTTCCCTAAATCCGCCTCTGCACTGACCACTCAGCCAGATGATGGCCACTGTTTATTTACACAGCTTCTATTTCCGGTAAATCAGAATGTTTCTCTTTGTCTTTGAATTGAATCTTATTCGTTTTCAAAAGCGTTTATCCGAATACGCAAACGGAAAACGTCGTGTCACATTCAAAATTGAAGTTGATCATCATTCACGTGCAGATAACTGCAAACCTGAAATTTTCACTGATGGTTTTTCTGCTGAACATCAAAGTTTTGCGCAAAAGGAAACCAACTTTTATGTTAAAATAGACTTGAAACAAAATTGTGCAGCGTCTGATCTAAGCAAGATATCACCACGCAACATTTCTTCTTGCATGTTTATTTAATCAATATGTTGTTTCGTTGACTGAAAATAAATATTTCCCGATAACTATCGTCGAAATGCAGAGCAAGCAAGGTGAGACGCTGATATCCGCGCTGCTGCAAAATGAGCTCCAGACAAACATGTCGGACGAGTTGCCCTTAACACCGGTCGGCAGCAGAGCATTAAGTTTGCACAAAATGATAAGACTCATCTATCACTCATTGGCTGGGAGGGGCTACCTCAACTTCATTGGTGAGCAAAGCTTGACGGTAGAACAAAAGTTAAACTTGCCTTTATATGTGCAAAGAGTTATAATGCGTCTTCCTTTCTTGGCAATGCATGAATACAGAAGTTATTGCTTTTCCAAACACTCAGGGAATGAATTCGGACACCCGGGTGGTCTCCATTTGCCTGACCACAGTAATGGCAGCTACGAAGACGCTCGAAGGAGATTTGAACTTTGCGACGACGACAAGCTCAGGTTTAAATATCTTCAAAGATTCGACACCGCCATGAATCAAATGGAGCAAACACATGGATGGCTTTCATCACCACCGGTAAAAATTGACAGAGATTTTCAAAAAAGCTTTCGATGGGAATTAAAAAAAGGCGAATGTGACCTTGACAACCATATTATTGCGGGAAACAAAAATATTGCTCTGAAACAGACAACTGTGTGTTTGATATAAAGTTGCTATTTTTGAACTACGACAAGCATGGAGGCTTCAGTGTATTCTTTGCTTTACATTTTACAAACTTTATTGAAATTCAGCTTGTCTGTAACTTACTTATCCTAATCGTGAAATGACCCGTATCTTTCCGAAAAGTTATTAGTTTTTTTTGTTTTGTTTGAAAAGCGAATCTGGAATAAAAACAAAAGACATGAGTGGATTTTACATTCTGTAATTTCTAATATCATTTTTAGTGTTATGATCCATAACTGAATTTCGTGCCAATGGTAGATTAAACACACTTTTCTCTCTAGTTAAGAAAATCTGTTTTTTCTAAAAAAATATGTCCGTTGTTGCAACTCATTTGTTTAAGGTCAACTGTTTAGGTTCAATCCGCAAAACCAGATTCTTGCAGAAAATTGTACGGCCAACCTTACAGACGTCATGTTCCTTCAAAATAAAACTTCAACTGCTGTAATTAAAAATTACCTGCAAGTTTTACGCCATCCTTTTGGTGAAATCCATCAGGCGAATGAGTCAAACGTCGGGTATCTGCAAATACTTTTTTTTCTCAGCATGATTTGTCAAGAGTTAAATCTCATAAGAGTTTTACAAAAACTGCAAAGAAGTCTCCTATTTACATTACAAGAAACAAGTTTCTAATGTGAAAGAAAAAAAACACAATTTATTGAATTAACATAAGACACTCAAGCGCAAAATTGATGACGTAACAATGTAGAGAAAACTCATTCCTACAAATTTGCAGCACGTCAGCACCTTTGAGCACCACAATTAACTAACATTTTTTGCCAAGAAAGCTTCTTATCCAACTTTTTTACTCAACTTTTTGCATTGCCAAGCACAAGCAGTGTAGATTGTGACTGTTTTGAACAAACAGAACTTTCAAGATTGTTGAATGAAATCATTGAACCTTTTGATCAAGTTGAAAGAAAACATGCAGCTACTCCACTGCGACCAGTAGCAACTCGGGCTCCTCGGACGTAGCCCGAGTCTGCGATTACGATTTACATTGTAGAACGCGAGCTTGCTTGATTTGTTTATTTGTGCCCCTACCCAGTACCCACCTCACCAATTGAGGTTGTTAACTCGGGCTCTTTTTAGTGGGCCTTGTCACTGTTCATATATTTCCGTTCCATGGTTGGCCTTTCACGTTCACATTGCAGGTGACCTGAATCTAAAATATCGTTTATAGTGAACGTTCTGTCGAATTCTTTCGCTCACGTTTTACTCGGGCTCATTCGCCAGAGTTAGAGCTGCCATCTGCACTTAAGTGTTTTTAAAAATATAATTCGTGTCATATTGAATGTTTTTTAAGCAATGGATTTGCCTAGAGTTTTGGATTTGAATTCCAATATATGGACAGTTTGTATTCGAGAATAATTTCGAACAAACGATAAATTGTCCAATAACTCGGGCTAATATCAATGAGCCTAGTAAGCTGAAGCCTAAAGGGCTTCATCATTGCTCTGTGACGTTCGTTACGCAACAATGGACAATCTGCAGAATCCTCGTAATTTTTCATTGATAAAGAAATTGAAAGAAGTCGTCGACCTCTTCTGAACTCAAGTTTCAAACACAACACCTGTACTTTTCACACTTGGGTACATTTTATCTTTAAAATAATAGGCACGATCGCCGTGGACCCCTGACTTAACCGTGTGGGGGTGCTTCATCAGTTTTGGGAAAAAAGTGCAAAGATTGTGTTTAGATAAAATGTGTGTTATGAATCACGTCAATGCAAGCGTTTCTACGAAAATATTCCCAGATATCTTGTCTTTCACTTCAGGAAGTGAAACATCAAATAACGATTATCATTTGCTCAGGGCAACGTCAGTCGCAACCATGAAGCGGACAAAGTGGTTGTTTTCGAAAGATCCGACATGTTGTTTTTATTTAACTTTCATCCCTTCAACAATTACCAAGCTTATCTAATTGGAGTACATAACCCAGGAACGTAAGTGTTTTAAATTTTAAATATTTTTGCACTGTTGTGATGCAGCTTAAGAGAGGTGAGCTTAGAGATCGGGAAAGTTTGTATCAGAAACAACAATGCATAAAATCAATGCTCAAATATGAATACGCTCGAAATCGACTTTTTCATCGTCAGCGAAATCTAATTGACAAAACGTAGAACTTTCAACTTAAAACCGTGAACAGAACGGGAATGCACAGTAAAAAGGCCATGAACACACATCGATCGCAGAGGATAAAATTTGGGATTCATATCCTTTTTGCAACGATTCTTAATCTGCATTTGTTTCTCTGAGTTTTTGGATATTTTGTGTTTATTCAGAAAGACCCATCACATCATTCAAAAAGAGTTGGGGGAGGGAGGGCAGGGCCTGCAAGAGAACAGAGGTGTCTGGAAGTCTGGAGAAATTATACCTGGGAGATAAATATTTGTCGGGAAAAAAACTTTTTGCTGTGATGAAGCGTTTTTTTATCTCAAACACAAACTACTTGTTTGTAGTTTTGAAAGATTATTTTTTCACAGTCATTCAGATATTTTTTCAGAAAATAATGGAAAAACGTTAAAAACACATGGGCAATTATGGACAAAATCTACAAAACTTTGAGCAAATTTTCTTTGCGTCAGCAAAATTTTGTTTCGTGGCGGCTGAACACTCATATCTGCTTGTTCGAAATGAGCCGCGAAAGCACATCAACATTTGCCAGGTTGGGCCCTTCACTCACCTACAAATGGCAAAAGTGCCACTGACGTACGTTCAGCGTCATCATGGATGATGCAACGGGCGATTATCCCACAGCGACATTTTCTATCCGGACACAAAACTGGTCATAAAACTGAAACTCATGATTTCGACGCATCGTCGCAATATTTCCGACCCCGAGAAAATCGAATTAAGAGAAATATGTTGCAAAATCAAATGAACTATTAACGTTACAATGATCCCGACGAAAAACTATTACGCCACTGCTTGTATCGCATCGTTTGACCTCCTGCATTTTTTCGCTGTGATGTTGAAACCTGAATATTTTCGGTTAGCATTCTTAAAAACATGAAATGTTGCTTTAAATGTTTCCCAGATGCTTGGGCTTGAAAATTAATAGTTGATCGGATCTTACAATAAGGTTCAAAAGTTCGCTTTACCTTTGAATTACAAAGCTCGAGAAATGGATGTATTTATTTTGATTTGTTCATTCAGACTCGTGGTCTGCATCTCATATCACAAGGTTTATTAGCAAAACATGCGAAGACGTTTACAAACTAAACAGCGAAAGAGCCAGTGACCACGTGATAACCATGCATTGAGCGCGTGAACATAAGCACTGCATGTAAGCAAGACTTGATATGAACAAACCAGGCCCGTCGCCAGTCGTTTGTTGTTTTTTTGGGCATAGCAGCAAATACAAGAGACACATTCATAAATGCGACCTAATTTATTGCAGAACATTCAGGGCTCAAGGGGAAAGGATAGAAAAAAACAGCGCAATTGTTGCTCGAATTTCTGTCATTCTTACACAAATTTATGTCGCACGTATAGAAATCCTAGTATACTTTTAAAAATTCCTGTTTCATTTACAGTCAATGATGTTTCCTCACAAGAGTACCTTTGTCGACTTCTCGGTGACTGCGTTACATTCAAGTAGCTCTGTGCAGTTCCTGCCTGTGCTCTGAGTTTTGTTGTTCTTTAGTTCAAACCTGGGTTTTGCTTCTTGCTTACTATTTATTTTGCAGCTGCGATGACGCTCCGATAGTCAAACCCTAATAAACTATTACTAGTAGTAAAACAACTTTACAAATTTTTCAAATTCTGTTTCCTTGCTCCAAAATCGAATTAAAGATCGCTATAGCTTTTTGTTGCACTGATGTAGAAAATGTCTTTGCGTAAATCTACAGTAGTGTTGATGCTGCTTCAAGTAGCCACAGACATTTGCATAAAGTCTGATTCTGTATGACGTGCTACAGGTCTATGCAAAAATCCGTGAAACCACCCTTCTGCGCGCAAACTAGTGAAAAGCTTCACTTTATAAAAAGTGTTGAAAAACAAAAATTTTGATTAAAAGCAAAAACCGTAACACATTTTTCAGGTATAAAATAATTCTTGACACGGACGCTAAATGGTTTGGAGGCAACGGAAGGACTCAGGAAAGCGCAGAGTTCCGCACAGATCCACTGGCTTGTGATAAAAGGAACAATTCCTTACTTGTAAGTTTGAATCATCTACTAATGCGGAGAACTCAATCACGAGGCTCGCGGGCCGCATATGGCCGCATATGGCCGCATATGGCCGCATATGGCGAACATTCGAACATTCAGTGCAGTCCACGACGTTTTATAAAATTTTCAAACAATTAACAGTTGAGTTGTTCATTTTATTCGCTGGTTCTAAAATTGCTCGGCCAGGATATCAACAATATCCTTTTAATCGAAAGCAAACACTGTATTCTTGATGTGTTAATTTTTCGTTCACATTTTTATCATTGTAATAAAAGGTCTTGTAGTGCTTCCCTCAAGTTATTTTAAAAGTCCTCATTTGACGCTCAGAGCAATTTGAGTTTGTGACCCTTGGTACCAATGTATCTGTTGTCGATTTGTTGATGAGATACAACCTCAAGTTTCGACATGGCAATCTGAAATCATGATTTGACAATACAGCTACGAAAGTTTTTTGAGACAAACTGCTATGTATTAAAAGTGCACAACAACAAATTNATGATTAATTGCTATTATGTGGTTTATATNTGGAAGATTATTTAAGGAAAGAATTGTAGAAAAAACTGAAACACTTTCTGTTTCTCAGTTGCCCCTTCCGTCAACCTGTGCATTCGTTCTCAAAAATACTGTTTGAAATCATTTTCATCTCAACTATTCGGAAACTTCGAAGAATCGCTGGACGTCGATCGAAGTCAGATCTAAATCATCTTATTTGGAATTATTCTCCTGTATATTCGCATGATCTAAGCTTCGTACAAAATGAAAATATGTAAGAACCTGTACCCGTATGAATCATTTACTTTGCAGGCCTGTAACTTTTTTGAAGAGTAATAGCAATGATTTGTTTATGATCATTTGTCATAAACAACACCGTTTCAGTTTCTCGTAATGCTGGATTTTGTTGGCAGAGTGAGTTTCCGATTATGAGACATTCAAGAGATTCCATTCAAGTAATCATTTTGAAAATTTCATTCCATTTTTCAAGAAGTTGCACACCTTCGTTGCCGGTGTAGGAATATATCGCACCTAAAAATCCGGCATAAGCCACTATTTTCGCTCCATCTTGCAACTCCATAACTCGCCAGTCGATTGCGCTAGAGAGCTGTTCAAACCCTCAAAAGACTCGGCAAGTCTTCAAGTCTGCAATGAAAAAAAATTGTTTGGTTGAGTGACGTAAGTGGGGTAGGTTTTTGGACATTTTGGCTCAGATTACCTGGCCCTTGGCCTCAACAGAAAGGTGGATATATTTCGCTCAAGTTTGTTTTAGAAACTAGGCCAGAATCCGAGTCTTTTGAGCCTTTGATAAACTTTGTCGCGTTTCTGGTTCAAAAGCTATGACCTAAAAACAAATTAATTAGTTATCTAATTAGTGGATTAATTAATTATTTTGTTGTTTTTATGCCATAACTTTTGAACCTGGAACCCTAGAAAGTCAATCAAAGGCTTAAAAGACTCGGATTCCAGCCTAGTTTCCAAAACAAATCCCTTTAAGGCCCGCGAGAGCCACGACCGTGGCTCTTAAAGTTATGAACGACGATAACTCACGAACGCATTGAGCTAGAGAGTCAATGAGGACATCCGCGGATCCGTAAGACAGCAAAGTTACTTTTGAGATAGGTCGCGCGCACCTGCGACGTCATTGTAACGTCGTTTTCGGGAAAAAAGCGTTTTTCACGTAGGCTAGGAAAACTAGCTATTTCCATTCACAAAGCCATTGAGCTCAAACCAAACACGTTGGAAATAAACTTTCTACGCAAAAAATGTCGGTAAGGACCTTACCTTTTCAATGATGATCAAAAAGTTGAAAATTTTTTCGGTGGGGTCAAACCGGGCAATATCCAAAGTTTTGGGGGTGTTTTTGTGGTTCATGCCACTTTTCTGACAGTCGGTACCCACAAACCCCACCGAAGTTGCAGAACAGGTGTTTTTGGGTGTCTTACAACATCCCACCAAATTTCAAGCTAAAATATTGACAGGAAAAATTTGTTTGTGAAGAAAATCAAAAAATCCACTAGGTGGCCGAGCTATTTTCTGGGTCTATTTTTGGCCATAACTCCCACACCCCTTACGCTAGGAAGTAACTCAAGGTCTCTAAAGCTTCAGGAAAGCCCCTAGAACTTTTAATCACTAACCCCTGTGCTTTTGTCTCTGGACCCCAAAACGTAATCTAGAAGTCAATCAACCGAAATTGCATTTCTTTACCCCCAAAACGGCCCGATTCGACTTTTTGAGAATATCCTGCTTTTGGGTATTCCGGCGGTCGGCGAAGCGCAAGAACCGTTTCGGAAAAACTAAACGGGATGCAGGGAACGTGTTTTTGGATTTTCACTGAAAATTGCCATAAAATCAGTACGGCAAATATACAAATTGGGATTTTTCTCAAAAATTTCAAATGTGAAGGTATATTTTTGACACGTTCATTAGAATCCCTGCTGTCTTCTGCATCCAGGGATGTTTCCAGTGGCTCTCAATCCTTTCAGGAGTTATGGCTGATCATAGAATCTAAAGCCTAGATTGCAGCCGGAGCAGGCCTTAAAGGGTTCGAAATACTTCCATTTAGCGGTTTGGGCCCAGGGCCAGGTAACCTGAGCCAAAATGGCCTAAAACCTACTCCACTTATGACGTCACAAAAAAGTGAAAGCCAAAACCAAAAATTTTTTTCTCAATACAGATCAGAAGGCTTGACGAGTCTTTTGAGGGTTTGAACAGCTCTCTAGCACAGGGGAGGGGAACATAATTACTATCGCGGGAATAGTAATGAATTGTACATTATTCGCTGTCGGGCCGCAATGAATTGTACATTATTCGCTGTCGGGCCGCAAAATTAATTAATTTTATCCTAAAATTCAACTTTATCTAAAACTACGAGGAAGAGTGACTTCTTTTGAATTACTCTCTAAGCACCTGCTTATCATGGAACTTCGTTTTGACGCGATCTTGTACTCTAACTTGAGCAATGAAAATTCTGATGCGGGCCATATCAAATGTTCACGCGGGCCGCAGGTTCCCAACTCCTGCTCTAGCACAATCGCCTGGCGAGTTGTGCGGTTGCTAAGACACGCTTAAAACCGGCGATTTAGGCCTACACTACCAGCAGCGAAGGTGTTATAAGTCATTCAAGAACTCGCATTTAAGCAATACATTTTGAAAAAGTTTCATTCCATTTTTCAAGAAGTTGCAGTTTTGAAAATAAATTAAAATCGCTGTGTCTTGGATTTGTGTCGTTCATACATTGCAAAGCATTTGTTTTACGTTTTATGGTGTTCAGTGCACTGCGAGCTTAGTAGCGAACATCCCGCACTAACACAAAACGTCCAAGTTTATTGGTTCTAAGAAATAGCAGTGGCGTATCTATGCAAAATGTCGCCCACGGCAAGATTTAAATGTGCGCTCTATTTAAATAATTTAAATATTAGGTGTACAGTAAATCTCGGTTAATGCAGATTCGATTTGACAGATAAATTCATCCGGATTAGGCAAAGATCAGGATTATCCGAAGACATTTGTTTCAACTCTGAGGTTATCTACATATTTTGATATCGGTACAAATCACATTAACTGAACACATCAGTAGCCTAGTGATGATATAATCAGTGTTGGACTTACGGGTGGGGGGGCTCGAGGCAAGGTTGAAAAGGGAGGCCGTTGATGACGTCATCACCTTTTGATCAAGCCTAGGAAGGGGATATGTGAGCCACTCGAGGATACGTTCCTGAGAATAAGGTATGACTGACATAACAGAAAATGTAAAAGGGTATTCATGATACACAACTTTCAAACACTGAAGGTAGGTAAGACGAGTTGAGTTCATTCGGCGAATACCACAAAAATTTCAATACGAGAAAGAAACCATAGCAATTGTGGAAACGCCAGGGCACCGAGAAAAAACGAATGTTATCGAGTCATTGCCCCTTGACTGGTGGATAAAGGTCTATAGTAAGCCAAGTTGAGATCGAAGTCGTATACGTGGGAAAGAGCTGCCAGATGATCAACATAGTTGCGCAGGGAGTGCTGGTTCGCCACCAGTCTCTCTCGGTTGATCAGGTGCTCAGATCCGCAAGGATCTGGGCGTGGCAGAGAAAATGTAAGCCCAGCTAAAATGAAACCCGGGTTGTCATAACCCTTTCGCATCTGGCAAGCTCTGCAAATGTTTGCAGCCGTTATAGAATGAGGATGAGTCATGAGAGACTGTGGTCGGGTATTCTGAAAATCCCGTGTTCGAACTTCATCCACCACCAGAAGTGATCCGCTAAGCCTAACGCGCTGCTCCTGCAAAACAAAAGAACACCAGCAGCAACACAGTGAAACAAGCCACAAACAATCACACACAAAGAGAGAAAATATTTCAAGTGTGAAAGTCACGGGAATATGTACAAGAGGAAAAAATTAAGTTTGCTGTAAAGAGAGAACTGAGGGCAAATTTGCACTGCGAAGTATCAACGCCATTTACTCAAACTTAATATGCGACGATTAGGTTGTCTCTATAACGTTTTTTGAATGTGAATNAGGAAAGCTCGTACAAGGATGGATCAATACAGTCCCAGATTTTGGGGCCAAGATGTNTTAAAGATCTTTTTTCGTATTTACTTGATGCTGCTTGCCAGAAGAACGCTCCTCGTGTAGCACTACGGATTGCATAGGAATGAATGTGATTCAAGGGAGTAAAGAGTTGCTTAATATTGTCAGGTGGGTTGGCGGAGTGATTTTTATGCATAATCTTACCTATCTCCAGGTTATATATGTCATCCGCTTTAAGGAGGTTAAGATACTTGTATAGTGGGTCTAACTTGGATCTAAAGGATCTATAAGTCATAGCTCTTATTATTTTGTTGTGCAATAGATTCAACCGTCGAAGGCTTGTCTTCCCGACGTCACCCCAAGCTCCAATTGCATTTCCAAGTGACTGTAGGCGATGCTAAAATACCTAGAGGGATTTAAATGCTCTTTCGTTTAGATAGTGTATAATTCTATAGAAAATTCCAACACTACGCGAGATAGTTTTCTCAAGGTTGTGGTCTGACCAAGTGAGTTATCATCAATGTACACCCCCAGGTATTTAGTGGAGCTTGTTTGGGATATAGTATTATCATTGAATTTGCAGTAAAGTCATGAAGTCGCTTGCCACTGGGACCTATAAGCAGTGGTGGGTTTAAAGTTGTGGGGGCCCGAGGCAAGACTAAAAAAGGGGGCCCCTCTGATGACGTAATCATACTCAGCCAACCGTGATAAGCACTTTGATCAAGCCTAAGATACGACCACCGAAGGATACGGTCCTGAGACAATGGCATGACTGACACAGCAG
>JGI24021J15306_10007519_pt1 | contig 13283 bp, 13 predicted proteins | sample Ectturendosymbi1_FD_15306 | JGI IMG/M metagenome (IMG submission 15306) | reverse complement strand
AACTTATTTAGTTACGGCACACTATAATAAATACTAGCCTTGGCCGCGGCACACCTACTTTATAAAAACCTACTCTTCACAAACTTTGCAATGGAAGTGACGTAACATACAGAAGGTTTTGTCAAAACATAAAACATTCGCAGCACACTTCAGCCTCATCAGCGGCACACTTCAGCCTCTTCAGCGGCACACAGTTTGGGAAACACTGCCGTAGAGGGTTTGAACACCTCTCTAGCTGCAGCAGCTGGCGAGATATGGCCTAAAAAGTTGCCAGCTATTATAGTGGCTGACGCGGGCGTTAAAGGGTTTTAAAGAAAACATTTTTCGTTTTGGGTTTGGGGTTTTCTGTGGGTGACATCACAATGGGGGCATGTATTCCCTTTTTTGGCCAAGCTCACCTGGCCCTGGGCGCCGACCTAACAAGCCATTTTTTGGCTCAACTTTTTTTTGAAACTCGGGTTTGAGCCATGTCTTTAGAGCCCTTGATTGCTTACTAGCATATCTGGAGCCAAAATTATGTCTCAAAAACCCAATTTTTGACAAAAAAAAAGTTCCACGAAAGGTATGATTTGCCATCTCGGGGCAAATTTTGTCCAGCCATAACTCGGCAGCAGATTGAGCTAGACAGCTATTCAAACGCTCTAAAGACCCGTGAAGTCTTGCAGTTCATAATGAGAAAATAATTTTTAGTTTTGGGTTTGGCGTTTTTGATCGATGACGTAATGATTAGCGCATGTTTTGCAGTTTTTGATGACGTCATCGGCCGATCCAATGAGCCGATGTATTGAGCTCAAAGTTTTATTGGATTCTAGGTATGATACGAGTCTTTAGAGCCCTTGATCGACTTTCCAGCGTTTCTTGTTTAAAAGCTATGCCAAAAAAATTCCAGATATTTCAGGAATTCCCTAAGGAATTTGCAAGGATTTCCCTAACTAACCAATATGCGGTATTTTGGCCATACTTCTGGAACCAGAAGTGCTAGAAAGTCAATCAAACCCTTCATAGTCTCACATTATAGCCTATATTCCAATAAAAACTCGAGTCAAAAAATGTTTCTTTGCGTTGGCGTCCAGGACCTGATGATGTTATTTAGATGTAAACAAAATATCCATAAACGTACTACCATCATACCAACATCAAGCAAAAATCCGACATCCAAATCTTAAATATTTTACAAGACTTTCCTCATCTTTAGAGAGTTCAGACAGCTGTCTAACTCAATCTGCTGGCGAGTTATGGCTTTTAGCCAAAATGGCGAAGGTTACCTTTTGTGGGACTTCAACATTAACCCATTGTTGGATTTAAAGCCTTAAATATGGCTCAAGATGTGCTAGAAAGCCAATCAAGGGCTCTAAAACTCGGATGATTTCCTAGTGTCCACAAAAAAATTGAGCCAAAAATGGCTCGTTGTGTTGGCGCTCAGGGCTAGGTAAACTTGGCCAAAAATGCGAAAGCATGCCCCCATTGTGACGTCACCCACAGTAAACAGCAAATGAACAACAAATTATTCAATCGAAACTAGAACACTTCCCGAATCTGTAGAGGGTTTGGACAGCGGTCTGGCTCTAACGGCTGGCGAGTTATGGCCAGAAATGTACCGTTGCGGGAAATAGTAATGCATCAGCGTGGGAAATATTAAAATGTACCGGCGCGGGAATTTTAAGGCCTGGTGACATTTCGTTATTTCTTCCACCGGAACCAAGAAAACGGCTGTTTGGAAGACGACATTTGTGTCCGAGTTTTTAGACAGAGTGCAGTCCCAATCGACCAAGTACTTCGCACTCTTTGCATGCTTTGTATAATCCAGTCTTGGCGATTCCAGTTAGTAGCCCTCCCCGCGCAAACCATGCAAAGAGCGCAAAACACATAGTCGATTATCTCTCTCATGTGTTTTTTCTAACCTGCTTACGTGTGCAACACAAATACTAAGATGTGTTTAAAAGCACTTTGAAGAAATAGTATGACTTCTAGCAAGAAATTCGCCTTTAGCTATATTAGAATAGCTGAAAACGTCTGACTTATCATCTTTTGCACTCATAATAAGCAGTGATGAATCGCAAAGTAAAGCACATTTTAACTTGTAAAGCTCAGGAGAAAATAAGACTGGTTCCGTGCTGAAAACATAAAATATATTTTGAACAGATGGAAATCTAAAAAAAATCCACGTTTGTTTACATTGCATTTTTACACCCACCTTAAAATGCACTGCCATGCAAAGCCATGCTAGTTCGCTACCAATTAGTTATCAGTTTAGTGTTATGTTGCTGCTCGTAAATGCAATGGTTCGTAGTGAGTTTTGCCAGTAATCTAACAAACCTAATCGTTTCTAATAACCTACTTTGCAATGGCGTGCCGTGCAGTGGTATCACATCTGAAGCATACTTGCTGCTAAAAACATGATTACGCAGTAACAAAAGCCTTTGGATATTACACAGAGTACCTACTGATATTATAGTTTAGTTCTTTTTAAATCGCTAAACTGCTACTACTACAGACCCGGTTTGATCATTCTGGCTAGACCAGTGGTTCTTAACTTTTTCTCTACCACGCCTCCCTTAAGTAATTGGCCTGTGTTTCAAGCTCTTCTGACTTTGAATAAGCAAGCCGGACGGAACAATTTCCCTTTGAAAAACTTTTCATTTTGTAGAGCGCCCAAGGACTTGCGCTCCTGGAAATTTATTGACACCCCCCTGGGGAGGCGCGGCCATGGTAAGAACAACTGGACTAGGAAGTAACATGTTGTGGTAGTTAACATTTTCCCTGCTTTTACAAGTACGTAATACCACGCCTGTCCAGCTACAATGCCACAGCCTAAACGACGGTTAAACCAAGGAAACATCAAACACTCGCAGATCCATTGTTGTAGTTTGAGGTCGTAACGCGTAGTAATCGTGTTTAGTGTGCTACAAAGAGCACTGTTTTAGGCAAAGTAAGTTTAGTTTTCAGTCAATTTGGCAAAACTACTAGTATCTAGAAAAGGACCCTTAGCCGGAGCAACCCTCAATTAGCAATAGCTCCATCTCCGGTACTGAATTTTAAAGTGAGCTCCTTCTGATTTTTAATCTGAGCTCCGGCTCCAGGCACATTGCCAAGCACCGGCGCTCCAGCTCCGGGCACCAGTTCCGGTTCCGCAGCCCTGATTTAAATCTAAGAACCCCACTGTTAACTTTGGAATTGCCGGTTGGTGACAGTTCGGTCAAAAAGACGCTTCGGGTTTAAAGTATCGCTTCTTCATCGGACAAAATGTTAAAAATTTCTGTAAGTATGCTGCTGATCACTACAACAACAATGGCAACAGTTATTACTGAAACGCTTGGATCATGTGTCTATCATCTGTCTCATTGGCCGATGTGTTCATCTTACTTGCGCTGCAAATGTGCTTAAGGTAAAGTTGCAGTTGATAACACGAAGATGTGAAAAGGAAGCTTTATTTGTTCCCGCTGAATCAACAGTGCAATCGGCTGATGCAATTGAATTTCCTGTTAAAACAGGTGAAAACTTGAAAAAAAGCAAACTAAAGATACGTGCAATAGTTGTTGCTTTAAATCAGCTATGTCCAACTCAAATGGCTTACTGGGCCAAAAGTATGTCACTATCTTGACCAGGGCCGCGCATTGAATGACATAGTATTGAGGATCGCATATTGAATGGCTCATTTTTATCTTACTAAATTTAGCTTAAACTAACATGCTGAAAATGTTTGAATCGAAACTGCAATAGTAGCAGACGTGATAGAGTGGCACTGACGACCACCTGCATCATAAATGTCAAATTCAAGATTATCAAAACAGGGACAGGTTGTCAGTATGTAGGATACCTCTGCCACTGCGAAAACCTAAACTGGCCGCACAAAACATTCCATGGGCCCCGTGCGGGCAGCGGGTTGGACATAGGTGCTTTAAATGAATGGATGCACTGTGCAGAGGTGAATAGCATTTTCGATCAATACACGCAAACGTTTTGAAAGCAACAGTAAATGTGTAGTCTGTTAGCAGTGTCTATTCAGATAAAACGTACCATTCGGGCATTTCTGGTCAGATACTGAAGATGATCCAACAATGGCTTGAGTGAATGTGTAATAGGCGTTTCGAGATGGATCAAAGATTGTTGATCTACTGCAGTAGACTAAAATGAGACAAATGAGATTTTTTTCTACTTGTTTAGTATAAACCGCTAAAACTATTCCTAGTGTGTGGTACCACTATGAATCAAAAAGCTGTAGAATCATTTTAAAAACATTTGAAAGCATCACTTTACTCGTAGAAACCTGTAGATGAAGGGACATTTTGAAACGTTTCGTTGACCAAAACTGCTTTTTGTAGGTTCAACCGGAATGTGTGTTCGTCTTGCACAAGGTCTTAAATCATGTGCGCTGTTAACTCTTTTTCGTCTCTCGCTAACTCTTTCGTTATTGCTCAGTATTCAACGCTTCATTCATTGCTTATTTCTGACAATAATAGCGGCAATCCTTAAAACATTCAAGATGATTTCTACTGATTTTTTTTCGAATATAATAGTACCCTGTGACAATTCAATGTTTCACTCTCTTTCAGGGTTACCGCAGCTATATTATGTTTTAATCAAGTCAAAATGCGTGTCTTAAACCTATTCTATCGTCACAATACGCACCTCAAAACATTGGTTCACCGTTACGCATTTTCAACAAACTGCATTCCAGGGTTAAGAAGATTTCACCACTTTGCATTGAAGATCTAATAATTTTTTTAAGTGCTAGAAGCCGTCAACGTTATGCATATGTTTACTCGAACATTTTACTTGTGCCAGAGTTGTCTTTGCTGGACGACAAATTGTACAAGCATTCGTAACCGGAGTTGCGAACAGCACAGGTTCGATCAGTTCCGCACGGGTTTGGCGTCAAAACAGTTGAATCTGTAAATATGGGCTTATGCATATTTGGCTGAACGATTGCTAGCTCTTTGCTGGTGTTGCAAGATGAAATCTTCAAGAACAACAGTTAGGTAACTGATCTTGGTTTACTGTGGACGCGAGTACCTATAACGAACAAGATTCGTTATTGTTACAATTTTTTAAGTTTTAATCTGTTCCGCAACTTGCCTTATTCGAAAAAGTACGCACCTGTTATTAATTATGACTGTTATTATGCGTCTAACTGCATCTTATTTGCTTTTCCAACGCGTGACTTGCCAAACAAATCTTAACCAACTGCGTTATCTTTTGTCCGCAATTCTTACGTGGGACGAAGTAAGCTCCATTATTTAATGATATATCAACAATATGCCAACGATATAGCAGAAATCCTTCACGAAGCAACACAGCTTTTGCCCATTCAAAGCGATGGGGCGTTCATCTTCTGCGTTACGCTCATAAGAAGCAAATGTAGTTAAGTTTAAATTTTCAAAACAAGACGAAAATTTCATCCAGTGGGAGGTTATATCACAAACGTGGTCTGACAAATGTTTCTGCGTAAGAACGTCAACGGAATATTCACGAAATATTTTACTGTATATTAAGATACGTTTTCGTTGGTATTCAGAAATGATACACACAAACAGTACATGAAGTAAGATGAAAAACATATTTGGAAAAAAGTTACAATGCTTGGTTTTCAAATGCAAAATAAAAAATGAAAAAACACAACTTATTGTGGACATTGATAGCGGTACTCAGAAAACTTGGTTTAAGTACTGTATAGTCACAACGTTGCACGATGAAATGTCAGAACCGTAGTGGGAATGACCAAAGAATTATTTATGTACAACTAAGAAAAGTGACGTATAAAGTAAAATTAATAAATGTTTTGCCCATAAAGCTCCGTCCAGCCAATGCTTCACCTATAGTTTCCCAAACAAAATACGTTTAATCTCTTTATAATGTCTGATAATCTTTTTTCTTTTCCATTTCGATAGTTTCTAGTGGCAACAAACTTTTACAGATATATATCAAAACCACTGAGGCGTTGGCGCGTCAGTCGTTTCTTGCAATCTAAGAAAACTTGCGAAAATTTTTTTCTCACCAAAAATGACGTTCCATATCAAGACGACATTCGTTTCCTTCCAGCTCACCGGACTGTCAGTTCTGACCACATCACCGACAAATCCCCAAACATATGAATCGATCACATTCCACACGAAAGTGTTTGGTTTGTTTGGTGTTGACGAAACCAAGCCGTTTATAGATATTGGTGTTTCCAAACGACATTGCTTGTACTCCACCATCAACCTCTTTCTACCGCTAGAATCGATGCTAGATCCAACTTGAGTAACACCGGTCAGAGTGAAGACGTGACCTGAATGATTAAATTCCGTAAATACGAAAGCTAGTATCTGATTGCGCACGAACGGATCTCACAATATTCTACCCCAACTTTTTGCACTAATCTGCAATTTACGGTCATTTGACGTCTTCATCGCTTGAGCCAGTTCTTGTAATCCACTGCTGGGTCGCACGTGGCGCTGGCAGGTGTTCAGCAGCAATTCGATTTTATTGTCTCGTCACCCAGAACCATTAGGTCATGCTCTACAAAAGGCAGGATTTAGGGGGGGCAAGGGCCCAGGCACCCCACCAACGTGGGCCCCCATCATGTGTTTAGGCATGTGTGTGACATGTGCATGCCACTTTGTAAGATATCGGTCTTTACATTACCCAGGCAAAATGCAGGAATATTGGCTGGAAAATAGAACAGGTACTCTTCGACATGGCGATGAAAAGTTAGTTTTTAATTCATGCTGTTCCATAACACTTAAAAGATACAAGAACGTCACGGAAATGTACCACAAGTTTTTGTTGTCGCCACAACCACAACGGCGAAATAGTTGACAGAATCTGGCTTTGTTTTTCTTCTTCACTAGGTTGTGTTTATTGTTTCCCTTGTAGACTGATGTGCGCGAATACGACTAAATGTGCGCATTTCCTTTGTTGAAAAGGGATTCTGCGACTGGAAGCACGCTCTTTTGTGCCTGAGGAGCCACGAGCTACCAATGGAATATGTAGATACCACGTTTAGGTTTGGTCGCAGACAGTGGCGTAGCAAGGTCGGCCCTGGTGTTTCCGGGCCCCGGGTGTCACCCTCTGGGGAGCGGAAAGTTGTTGATTTAAATAATTAATTTTTTAAAGCAGTTTTAACTCTTTACCGTTTTATGTTTAGAAGCACTATACCGGCAACCTAAAACTAGGAAATTTGCTTGTGGAGTGAGCAAATTGATAAAATGTTTACCGTATTTTTCGGACCATAAGGCGCACTTAAAATCCTTAAATTTTCTCAAAAATCGAAAGTGCGCCTCATAATGCGGTGCGCCTAATGCATAGATCTGGTTGTGCTTTCTCATCAAGAATAAATTTTATGTGATAAAATTTACCAAAAAATTATTGCTAGCTGTTCTTTTTTCATACATAAGGCGCATCGGATTTTAAGGCGCATTTAATGAAGTAAAACTCAGATAACATACGAGTGAGTTTAATCGGACAGATTAAACTCCCTCGGATTACCACACATACGAGGGAATTTAACCTGTCACACATGCCTAATCCGTTAGACACAACTAGAATAAAATAAAATTTGTGCGAATGTTTGATTCCGTGTGCACCAATGTAGTCAGCAGCCTCATGGAGTAGTAGTAGTATGATCTGTGTTATGTGGTAGCTACTCTGCTCATTGCTTTTGTTGATGGTTTATTACGTAACACGATGGTCTGTTTACAATAAAATCGTGTTTAGCAATTCAATAAATAGCACCATTTACCACATCAAATTTATTCTTGATGAGAAACCACAACCAGATCTATACATTAGGCGCACCGCATTATAAGGCGCACTTTCGATTTTTTAGAAAATTTAAGGATTTTAAGTGCGCCTTATGGTCCGAAAATGCGGCATTTCAGCATAAAAAAGGCCACAAAGAGTCAAACGGCCAAACAAATTTTTTAAGTCCAGCCAACTTGAGATGAAGCCAAAACAAAGCCAAAAGTCAGCTAAGACTTTTTAGGCCAACCAACTTGAAAGGAGGCCAAGTTACTGAAATTGGGCTTGTATATGGCCAATCGGGTAACCCTGTTTCTGATTTCTGAGTGCAAAGCTATATTTGCTCTAGTGAGTTTTCATGATTCATCTGCTCTGTAAGCAGGGACATAACGAGGTGTAATGGCGCCGGGGCAAGAAGCAAGTTTATACCCCTAGGTTCGAACCTGAGGTCTTTCGGAACAAAATTATGTATTGAGTATGGTACTTGTGACATTGTTGGGAATTTTCGGCGTCCCTGCAGTGATGCACCGCCCGGGGAATTATGCACACCTTGACCCCCTCGTTACGCCCCTGTCTCTAAGTTGTCCGATAGTCGCGCCAACATGCAGGTCTACTTCTCTTAGCTGAAAATATTTTTGCGAGATTGTCTAACTTACTGGTTTACCCCCTGCTTAGAGAGATCGTTTAGAACTTTGCAAAGAGTGAAAACGTACTTCGGTAGGCTATGTCTGGTGAACGCTTGTCCGGTGTATGTGTGATGAACACAGTGAAAAAATCAGCAAAGACAAGCAAGGTTTTATTGAAAGGGTGGATGATCGCTTTGGACAAGATCTCAGACGCTTGCAGCTCTTGTACTGATTTATAAGTGACGGTGACAAGTCTTACGAAGTAACGTGAAGTCACAATTTGTGGTTGCATTACAACCATGGCAATACCTTTATGAAAGGAAGTAACTTGCTTGGATGAACGTCGGATAGTTTGCAAATTATCATAATATACCTGGCTATTGCTGCCAACGAAGGGCATTTTTTGACTGTTACCGAAGGGCCAAATATGCTATCTTTCTCAGGTGCTGCAACCTTCCATAGATTGGACACCTCATTAATGACGAGCCTTGTGGACCCGTAATCCCCGTCTTGTGTGACCCGTTCTTCAGGAATTGTGAAGCGATGGAATTTGCTGAGACCTGGCACAGCCGAGAGGAGTGTTCAAACCTGCCAGTAAGTTTGTTGATGGTGCTCCACGCCTTGAGCTTGGAGTATGAGAAGTCGATGGCAGTGAAAGTTTCTTCCCATCGGCCCTGCCGCTTCTGGTCAAACCGTGAAATGGGGATGAAGCGGTTCTGTCAGAGTCAAATCCCACTGGATCTCGGAGGAAAGAGCGATAGAGGGTCTCGCACTCTTTGTCCCAACATGGCACAAAGTTTATGCGGCGACGGCCACGTGGTATACAATGTTTAGTCTCAAATAACAGGCTCTTGCTAAGTTCCTCGTATGTCTTCTCCACGTTTGTTGTGTCCGGAGGTGGCAGTCTGTCAGAGGATTATCCTGTAAGAAGGCAAACGCGATTCCGACCAGCATTACGATAGTTCCAACACTTCACCGGGTCGCTGTAAGCAGGAATTTTGAGCCCCGATGGCATTTTGAGAAAATAGTGGTTTGTGATCGCGGGAACAATCTTGAATACGTCTGTCAGGTAGTCGGTTGTCATTGCCGACACTCGCGATGGTCAGATCCTGGTTGGTGCCGACGTTCCTTCCGCGAGATATGCTGGCTACTCCCTTTGTTGTGTAGCAGCTCAAGGTTGTTGGCTGTTGCCCAGGAGTCCAGGCTCTCGCCGTCAGTAGATGTTGTGCTATAACCTGTGTATACGTGCTGGCAGTTGAAGTCACCAGGATACAGACCGGGGTGTGGGAACGTCGGGATGACCGTTGGTATGAGTCGTGCTTGTCGAGGTTTATAGACGTTAAACATCTTATTCACGTCTGCAAACCTCCATCCGCACCCTCGTTATACCTAGTACGGCAAGGCCGTACTTTCTGCTTAGGACTGACCGAGCTAGAGAGAAAATGGCAATCACTAGCTTGTCTGCGGTAGTGCAATGGTGTCTCCTGATGGCGATGACTAGCGCCTTATTCTTGTAGGCCAGCTGCTCGATGACGCTGATCTTGTTTGTGGTGAGCCCGTCGGTTTTCACCTGCAGTATGCTGGGTCTTCGGTCATCTTCGGCAGCAGGGGGTGCTGCCGCGCCTTGAAAAAAGCGTTTGCCTACCCTGGACGCGCCGAACACATCCAGCGAGGTGGTTGCGACGATTTTGTAAGTAACGACAGCTTTGGTAAGCATTTCAGGAAACGCCGCAACAGGCAGGGCCTTTTGAGGGTTCCTGTCAGTCAAATGACTGCATATACGGAAATGCACCTTTTTCCCACAAATAAATCAAAGTACGACATTATGTCAACAATTATAGGAAACTGAGGCAATAAAACAGGAATGAACCAAATTCTTTCACCAAGCATGCCATACGCCCAACAGATATGATTAAAATTTTACAGCAAATAGCATAACATTTAAAATAGTTATTTCTGCATAGACACTCAGTGAGTTACAGAATGCAGTCAAACGTGTTTTTTCAGAGTAGTGCTGGCAACCTTGCAGTTGTTCAAGGCTTTTTATTTTTTCAAAGAGGCACCTTTGTGTTATCGAGATTAACGCTGGAGGGGAACAACAGCTTTGAAAAGGAGAATCTGACTTGAGGAGTCAATGCACCGTGTGTTCACAACAGCGTGTGCTTTCTGCAACAGCATATGCCATGCAGCGAGCACCTGAATTAGCTAAAAGCAGTAAATATTTGGTAGATTGATTTACGTAAAGTTTACAAAGATTGGCAGAGGTACAGTGCAACTAAAATTTTATTTGCGCTAGCGATGTTTCCTGCGGAAAAGGTGGTGCAACATTTTTGTTTAATCATTCCTACATCGTAGTGTGGTCGCATTTCGTAAAAACTTACGCGAGCAGTTGTAACTTGAAGCACAGTTGTCACTGTGACAAATATGACCTCCCATCAGGTTGGAACAGTTTGTTGCGAATCCGCATGGGTTGGTATCAAATTTACTCGAATCTAGAAGTTAAAATACAAATTGTTATAATTTAAATCGAAAACAGTTTGTTGGTTGAAACAACGCTGAATCTTAGTGCTGCGTGTTTCACACAAAGGCTAAGTTGTGTTGCTGGTTCGAAATGGGATGATTAATTACTGTACTATAGAAGTGGTTATTGACAAGCTTCAATCAAGTGAATAATACAAGAAAACAAGAAACATCTATAAGAAAGCGAGACAGTCCAAATGCGTATATGATCTTACTAAAAACCGCTATCCAGTTGGCGTATACGGAGCTTTGATTCCAGCCACCTTCGGTATCTGTACGTATAACGTCCATTTCAAAACCCCACGAAGATAAAGTAACCAAGTGGGTGGAAAACCTATCTGAATGATTAGAAGAACCTGTTGCTGTTGCATGCACAGATAGCGGTTTTTCTGCAAAGCACCGACCGAACACGACAATAATCCGCTTTCTACCACTGGGAAACTTTCGAGATCCAACATACACTCGTCCGGATATGGACGGGTTGAAACCTGAAATTGCAAAAAGCGCAACTAGGCATAACCAGGGTCAAACGATACGTCAGTTGCACTTTAACAGTTTCTCTTTTACTGCAACATGAATTTTGACTTAATTTCTTTGGTAAAGGCACATGTTTCAAGAGGTTAACTTTCCACGACAATGGCTGTTAAGCTAATACTCATTACTCAGATACAAATAATCTTTCACATTTCAGGAAAAGGATTTGGAAATAAACAACTGTCCTTGCCACTGCTAATATTGTATGTCATTGCATTTGGTCACAACGAAACATCAAAGAAAAATGACTGTGTAGCTGCATGTTATAAAGCTGTTTACGCAAACGAATAGAGTTACTTAAATAGATTCAAGCATTTTACAGCACTATTAATTACCCATGATAATAATAGTCTGCAAACCTTCAAATTCTGAATGGTAAACTTCAACTTTTGATTTGGTAATATAATGGAAGTCTGCAAACCTGTTAGTTTCTGAGAATGGGATGGAGAGTTCAAATTACTTATTGCAGTATAGTTTTTCATATTTTCGATCTCCATCTTTCAACAAACATCAGCCTTTCTTTTTAAACTGGAATCAGCAAGATTTTGATGTACCAAGAACTACTAAGCCCATCAGTCGACGCATAATCAACTTTGTTGTGCGCGTTATTGTAAAAAAAGTCGAAAACAATTTCTATATTCTTAAATATTGTTTTTCAAACAACTTCATTTGTTTAGCAATTGCAAACATGGGACTACTCGAATTAATGACGCGATACGAGTCAGACACTAGTTGGATTTTGAAATATACGAAATGACTCGAGTCACTACGCAAGAGGGACGTATGACTTGACTTGACCAGCATCAATTTTTTGTAAAAAGGCCGGAATTGGGTTAGACAAGGCTTAGATTACCGATGACATTTCGAATACTACATTTTGGGGTTATATACCGTTTTCTCTAATTAACATTTTTGTATTCTCCTTTACTGCATACAGAAGTGTCAAAGTCGTCCAAATACTGTGAGTTGAAGAACGCAGTATGCTCGCAACTGTAAAACTGCATCCGTCCAAGACTTTCACGATCTTAGCTCGCAATTACTTGACGTTCGGCTATTGAAATGAGGTCAGTGCCACATATGCGTGCCACTGAGGCATTTTTATTAGCGAAGAAAATTTGTTTGTAAACGCTATTAAATTATCGGTGGTCCAGACGGCAGTATTTCACATGAATATTGTTTGATATTGCAACGAAACAACTATAACACTTACCGTTTTCCTGAAAGTCAGTCAGGTACCTAAATCTAGTGAATGCAAGGTCAAGCCGCGTAAAACGCATTAGCTTAAGTCTCTACTCGTTAGTGATAGATTTTTCGTCTGCTTTACTTAGATGTGCACAGGTGCATATGAATAGCTTTGTTAAGTAAGGCTACCATACGTCCTCTTTTTGGAGTGCATGTCCATTTTTGTCGTGAGAAATGAAATAACCTCCTAAGACTTACAAAAATGTCAAAACATCCTCTTTTTTGCATTTCTTATTTTACATAGTTCTACCAGCGGTGAAACTAAATTTTGAGCCAGGGTGGTAAACTTAGATAAAAGGGCCCACTGGGTATTGTACGGGGTCCACTAGCTAACACTCAAGAATAAACTTGAGAAATGATGGTGAATCCGGATGTGAATGGCTAAACTAAATTCTTGAACCACCGGAAAATGATCCGCAAAACACATAAAAACAACAACGTACCAAAATAATGCTAAAACCGAAATATAAGTTAAGTGGGTGACCGGTTTTTATGATTTGCTTGTCAAGGGGAAATTTCGCCACTATGCCTCTCTTTAGTTACGCCACTGGTAATGGTAATGGTTTATTGTTTCATATGACTCAGCCAATAAGCAGAAGCACCATAAAAGCCATCGCATGCAGTAAACCAACCATTAGCGAA
>JGI24021J15306_10007518_pt1 | contig 13284 bp, 6 predicted proteins | sample Ectturendosymbi1_FD_15306 | JGI IMG/M metagenome (IMG submission 15306) | reverse complement strand
AATAATGCTTGTGAACCTGGTGAACAGTTGATTGTGCTTGCTAACGGTGACGACGAGAATGATCTCGTCGGGTGATCTCTATTGTTGCTTGCTGCCACGGTGCGAAGCTTTGCGCACATGCCGCTCGGGATTTCCGATCGCAACAATATCATGTGCAACGACCAGATAGACGATCTGTACAAAGTATTCTCGAACTGAAAAGTACGAGAAAGCGAAAGCAGTTTAGGCGGAAACAAAAGCACTTTTGCTCATCTATAACGGTGACAAAGGTAGTTTTCAGAGTTTAGAAGTTATCGTCTGCTAAAGAAATGAGCACCCAAACAAACCAACTAAATTGTAAAGAACTCGTTTTCAAAATGGTGTGAACAGTGGGCAAACGAATGTTATAATTGTCATGTTTTGAAGCTGAGCTGTGAGTTTTAAAATAATACCCAGGCTTGTTCATGGGACACTTTTTTCTTTCCTATCTCATGGCACCATATGACTATCCTTAACCATAGTTATACGAAGTACGAAGTGTATTATTATATTATGTGTGTTTCAAGTGCCTAGCCTCTACTGTCGTGGCTAAGCCGCCCCAAAATCTCCCGTGAGGGGTCCCTTAGAGAAGTAGAAGGACAAACATACATTATTTTACGACTTCTTTGTTTTCGCCAGAAATCCACAACTGTTTCAGCCTTGGCTACATTTCCCGAAAAAAGGACTCTTTGTAATTTTCGTGGGTGCGCATCACGCGGTGTGTTTAACTTTTCTGCGCCAGCGCTCAACAAAAGATCGCAGACCAGTTGAAAAATTTACCGTTATACATTCCTGCCCGAACGTACATGACTCCACCCTTATCGTTTGCATGTGACAAGCTGCAGTCATTGCCAGGCTGCCATCTACGACCTTCTTTGAGAATTTTCGACACTTTTTTCAGACGCAGTCGGCAGACTAAAATTCAAATTCTCTACGTCTACGTTGTGAGCGTAATTAATTAATTTCAGAAATTGTTGTACAGTTTTGTTAGATTCTTATTGAGTTTTCATAAGAGCCTATTGTAATTCTTAAAAATGCAGCGAATGCAAAAGAGGCTGGGACTCAGTCCCAGATCCCGCTGAAAGCTTGCAGCACTCCTTCGGACCCGCTATCTGCATTTTCCAGTTTTTGTGCAAACAGCTACAGCAAGACAACATTTAGACATCTTAAAATCTAACTATAAGCTCAGCATAACGTATGAACTAACTAGCCTCCAAACAGGTGAAGAGTTTTCATCAATCAGCAAAATTTTAATAGAAAATCAATTCTACGTAACACTACGCCTCGTCAGTCCTACAACCTTATTCAAAGAGAATCATAACCAATGAATTACTGAAAAAAGGGAAGCAATTCTTTTTTAGTCATGTCAGAGTTGCATTTTGATAAGGTTTTCATCAAAGACTTCGTTGAGAGAATGCAAAGCAGCATACCATAGAAGAAATAAGGTGAGCGGTGATTTATTAGATAAAAAAACTGCAGTAAAAACGAACATGCAACATATCAATTTACAATATGGTTTATTCGCAACCTTTAATAGGAAGCATTTCATTGGCGGAGTTGGGCGCAGTAACGAAAAAAATTTGTCAAACGATGCTGCTTAGATAAAATTTTTCGCAAAACATTTTTGAAGGTGTAATTATTTCAGATTCAAAGTATTTGTCAATTACAATGCTTTTTTTAAATTAAATATTTACTTTGTGAAAATACTTTTACAGTGATTTTTTAAGTATAACAAATGTTTCACAAGGTGCAAACGGGGCATCATACACCAGGTGCTAGTTAGTACGTACGGGCTGCACTGAAAAGGAGCAAACACTGAAACAACGCACCAGCAACTGCTGCACGCGGTCATCGTCATACAGAAGCGTTATTTAGCGAAAGAAAGTGAAGACTTGGACAAATCATCAGACATTTGAAGCAGGCGGATAAAAAGATTACTTGAAGATGCGCATCGTTGCATAATTGCATTTAAATGGTTTCTAACCAAGGCATCAAATATCGTGACGAAATAGGGAGCACATACAAATTTGGCGATATAATTTGATAGGCTTTTCCATAGGCTATGGGCATTCGTTTAACAGCAGATCACCGGTGACATCATGCATTACACCGACAAAGCATTGATCAATTAGCTTGCAATCAGCGTTCGGAAATGACTTTTCTGTTCTTGTGTGTGCAAGTGCACACATACTGTCGGGCTCATACATAGCAACGGCATGACTTGCCCGCTTTTGTGCATGACTGTCTGCACGTCGCCGTAGCTTTTCAACTAACCTCGTATATGCCATGCCTAGTGCGTCGCAGACCATGTACTCTGACGTAAATGCTACCTCGCAGTTCAACCTTTACAAGCTGAATGGACCTATACACCTCTTCGCAGCTTGGCGTTTTGCAGACAGGAAGAAGTACGCACAACGACAATGTGTTGGATAAATAGAAAGGGACACATTTCCGTGTCATACATTCACTGAGGTTGTCTACTACTAAGCCAACAATACAGCCTGTAGCGAGCTCTTCGTCGTTTGAGCGAGTTTTTTCAATCCACTGCTGGGCAGCACTAGATCTCGGAGCAGGTGCTGAGCAGCCATTCGATTGTTTCGTCATCCAGAACCGTCAGGCCATGTGTTCCATGGGGATGGAGGTTGATGGATTGGAAAATGAAGGATAACATGGTCAACGGTCTGTTCTTCTGAGTCACATTCACAGGCCGCAGAATGGGGGTCATACCCCATTTATGCAAGCAGTAGCGAGCTGATCCATCGTTATGATGTTACTTTGGTAAAACTCATTTTAAAAGCATAGAAGCGCTATATAAAGCTTTTCGCCTTCAGATTTTTTGACATAATAAAGCATGCGTTGTCTTCTTTGGAGTGGGAGTAGAGTCTGTTGGGTGATTTGTAGTTAGTTTGAACCTTTTCTCCTCTTCATGGCCAATTACCAAGATTGTGTGAGTCAGTTATGTGATAAATCGCGTTTGATTTCGCAACTACGCAGCGACTTTCATGAAGTTTAATTGAGTCCTCATAGGCAATGCATGGAACCCATTTTCTTTCACAGAATTTAAACCAGCGGTTCTGCAGAGATCATCCGTATAAGCTTTTTGGAGTGAATCAGAAACAGGGGAACATTATATTTAAATTGGGGGCAATTCTATTTGTACAATAGCAGGAAGTTAGAACTTCGTAGTTGTCTTTCCGCAACAAAAATTTGTCGCTAAACTCACTGCTTCGGTCTTGTGCTACAGTACCGTGAAGACTCGCACGACCGCAAAGCCTCAAAAGACAAAGTCGTCTGCAGGCATCGCCAGCGGCCTGGAAAATTATTCGTACAGCGCAAGAGGAAGTAAATTAGCGAATCTTGATCGAAACCTTCGCAATTCTTCTTTTTGGGTTTGTCGGCATGAATGCGTTAAATCTGTTTGCCAAAAACCTTTGATCCACGTACGCCGCGCTTCGAAAAAACATGAGAAAACGGGAACTAGCTATAATCTGATGGTAGGATTTTTGCAGCAGTAGTTCGATGTCGCAATTACATCGCAAGCGTTGATGTATTGTAGATTGTCGACTACACGAGAGGGAGAAATTATCTGGATCTTTTGTAACCGTATATGCTTCACTGTATTCGCTGCTTGCTCTTGCCATGATGCCGGCCACCCATCATCTGAAGCGCACTGAGGATACACAACAACCAAATGAGCCGTAGCATTAGTCTCCAGACAACATGGCAGTTACAAAAATTAATCCATTCATGTGGTTATTATTCCCAGTCCCTTGTGGGACTTCAAATTATTTTGGTTTTCTGATACGTATGCTTGTCAATGCGCACAAGGCGAGTGATCTGCATGGGAGTAAAGTCCTTCACGGGGCTGGTTAACCCGCGCAGGTTGCGGGTACCCGCATTTGGGGTGAGGGTGTGAGAACCCGCAGAAATATGCGTGCGCGTGTGAGGCGGGCGCGGGTTAAACTTGGTACGGGCGGACGCGGGATAAGAACTTCGTTGTGCGGGTAACTGAATGATGACCTTTGCGGTGGTGGATCCAGACCAAAAGTTTGGGGGCAGTCAAATAAGGGGGCGCCAAAAAGTCTTCACTTGTTTAAATACCCCAGCCTCTCTGCGACAATCGTTGGGTATCACACAAAAGTGGTTACCTTATGTAGGCCAAGAAAATGGCTATTTTGGTTGGTCGAGCTAGGTGATCTTTCAGTAAATCACCAGAGTTTAAAATCGCCTTTCATGATTAATTCACAAAAAGTTTAAAGCAGGTCCAAAAAGATAGGTTCTTTTTTTCACAAGCTACACATAACCGTAAATGTTTGAAAGATATGCACTAAGGCAGTGGTCCCCAACACTTTTGTAACCGCGGACCGGTCAATGCTTGACAGTTTTACCGCGGCCCGAGAGTACTCTCGGAACAGTGTTTCTATGGAATGAACCGACCAATCACGTGCCTAGAAAGCGAGCGGTGTCACCACCAGTACACATTTTGTAACTCCGCGGCCCGGAGCTTGAGGACCACTGCCCGAAGCACGCTGCGCGCTTGTGTTTGACGCTGTTGTGGATATCCGCACATCGGAAAAAACAATGTCTGAAGCGTATTCCGAACTTCTTAGAAGCAGAATGGTTCTTCGTACACTAGGAAGTGACAACTCAATTTCCAAGCTAGGAGCCGAATAAATAGCAAAATGACGATCACATATCCAGACGAAGTTTTGATCAGTTTCATGCAAATGAAAAGCGTATTTATTGCTGAAGCGGCAATTCAAAAACAAAAAATAAATGAAAAACATTTGCTATGATATTCCTCCCATGTCAGGTAGCTCTGCTGCTGGCTATCGTGAAAAACGATCTCATAATCGCATGATAGCTTCACACTTGGCTTGAAAGCATATTGCTCTAAAATACATTTAACGCCACTAATATAAGTAGAATTTCAATAAAGTGTTTAATACTGTTTCACATATTTTGACACTGGACTACTGATGCGAAGAAAAAAACATCAATCTCACTAGTCCAGATTATGAAGAAAAGGTGTGACACTGTTCAAAAGAGGTAGGGGCAGTTGGGATGACACCATCAAATTCACAGTGAATACCTCCAAACTCAAGCACTAGTCTTCCTGATAAAGTCAATTTCCAATTTTGTGTATACTCCGAACCCCCCAAACAAGTTTTAAGCCACCCCCAATGCTGCTGATCTGACGATGGATCTGCTTATATCCAGGCCAGCAAACACAAGAGAGAAACAGCCTATAACCCATTTACAACCATGCATCTCAGCCAACCTCACAGATACCAGTGAAAAAGTTAAAATTTGCCTTGTTTTTCTGCTTTTCTACTCAAATTAATGTGATTTACTCGGAATGATCTATCCTAGGATCTCCAAACGTTTTTGTAATACAGAACATGTCGAGGGCCGGACGTTTCACGTAATGTGATTGTTTCGGGGTTTGTAAAATTCTACCAAATCAACAAATTTTCGTAAATATATCAGTTTTTCATCAATGACAAAATTTATTCGCGGACCGTAGTTTGGAGACCCCTGTTCTAGCCAGTAAGCTACACATTGTGCTGGTGGTTGCAGATTTAGCCAGCCATGCCAAATTTGTCTTTTCGTGGCCGGCGTGAGCTGTCTACGGGTTTGCACTTGCAACAAAAGAATCAAGACAAAACTATCTGGCCATCAGTCACTGCTGCCAGGTGCGTAAGCGGGAGGGACAATAGGCGCCGTACTCCTCTCAAATTTTGAACTGCAAATATTGAACTGTTGAGTAAAAATCGTCATGACCGCGTACAGCCAATTAATCATTCCACCAAGCTGCAGATAGCTGGAATTTTGCCGAAGTTTCTGCGTCAGAGTTGACTGCTGAGCAGTGAGTATCCTGGTTTGTTGAAGCGCGCAGTGCTACCATGTAGCGATTCAATGCTACGCTGCGCTCTCCCCGTTGACGGAGTGAAGTGCTGCAGAATTGCTTTGTTAGGTCATAATTCCCTGAGCTACTGGAGCACGCTCCTGTCTTTTTCGCTAAGACACCTCGCTCATTTGTCCCGTAATAGTATTAAAACTCGTCGTAACAGTATTCACTAGCCTACCTTTACGGAGGTTATGACCGAATTGACTTAATGTTTTTCGGTCATTTAAAAAAAAGGCGGTCTACGACCGAAAAAAAATAGGCACGCTCAATGCATTTTGTCAGAAACATGAAAGTTGTTTGCTAACATATAGGGGCATAACTAAGGGGCGAGGGGGACACAATTCCCGGGAGCCGAATTACTACGGGGGCGCCGAATCACGCGGAGTCGCCGGATGACTGCGGGGTGCCGAAAAGTACCGACAATGTCACAAGTACTTTCTTCAGTAGAATACATTTGCTTCCGAAAGACCTCAGGTTCGAAGATGGGGGCGCCAAACTTGCTTCTTGCACTGGGCGCCATCTAAACTCGTTACGTCTTTGCTAACGTACGAATGTTGCTATAGCTTTTCACACGCTGCAATATGGTTCAATCAGGGTCGTCAGTTCCGACAAGAAACTCATCCACTTACCTTGGTGCTGCAAAACTAAGATGCAGACGTAGGCAACTGCGGAGCGGATTCACGGACTACACTGATAGCAGACCTGAAACTGTTTTTTCGCTTTGCAGCCTTCTAAAATCTTGCGTCAGTTCTACGTTTTCCATATTTACTGCCTTCCTATCTTCTCTACTGCTTTTCCTTTCAAAGCTGCCACCAAGCGTTAAAAAATGAACTTGTAACAAAAACAGAACAATTTTGCACAGCCAAACGCCAAGACTAGAACTGTGCTAGCGAAAGAGATCGTGTATGTGATTGCTGGGCAGTGCTGCCACAGGCTTCTCTGCAAAAATCACTAGATTCGCAAAAAAAATTAAGTAGATCTGAAAAAAATTCACTAGATTTAAATTTTTGCGTCGAAGTGCGCAGTTTTGCTTAAAATGATTTTGTTATTTGCTTTATCGCCCAAAAACCTTTGCATCATTTGCAAGTTTGTTAAAATAGATCATGTTGAAGCATGGAAGATGAAGATCTTGTGCCAACAATCATCAGACGTTTTTCAAGAGTTGAAAACAACACCGCTCACGGAGTATTTTAGACTCATCAACCTAACATTTTAATTAATTATTTCTGCTNCCGTNTTCCTGCAAATAAATAAAAATTCCATCACGGCCAACACTGAACTTGCAGCAATAAAGAGCGCGGAAGACAAACCANCAGAAAGTAAAATTTGAAACTCTTGTTCCTTGGTGTAAATCTTCAAACGAGGATTACATAATAATATAGTTGTTTACGGATTGAAAAGGGCTGAAAAGTTAGAAAGAAGACAACCGATTTTCTCCAAGCACATAGTTTGCAAAAAATCACTAGATTGCCCTGAAAAATCACTAGATCACTAAGCCAGTCTAAAAATCACTATATCTAGTGAAAAATCACTAGACGTAGCACCAGTGTTGCTGGGCAGTTCTCACGCGGAAAAGAAATAAGGGAACAGGAGTATTATTACGAAACAATAGCAATGTTGATTCTAATCGGTAAGAAGCTGGGTCAAAGTCCGTCACGTAAATACTGAATTTCAACGAAGTGTAAAGCATTGTTTAGTTTAGACTCAGTATTTTTGCCTTTGTTTCTACTTCGATAGGCATCAAAAAGGGGCGCATTTTTATCAGAGGGGCGCCACAGCCGTTTGGCGGAGGCAGTTGCCCCAAACTCCCACCCCCTGGATCCGCCACTGCTATGCATGTGAATGTGACATGAGCAAGAAATTCAATGCTATGCAGAGAGCTTGTGGTACAAAGGTGTAACGACGTTCTCCAGTGGCGGCGAGACCATAGATTGGAGTTTCCAGATCCCAGTGATAATGCAAGAAATACCTTCTGTGTTGTGGCAACTATCGTTGCTAGTGAATGAGTGTATAACATGGCTGGGCATGCCGTGAAAAGCAGAAGGGCAATTTTAAAGCGTTCGTCAATGAACGACATATACTCTTTTTCAACATTGCTCTTAAAGCTAAGAAAGAAGCGCTCAAGGTTGACTAAAACGTTTCACATTTTGTATAAACAACTGGGTTTTCTAAAAATAAAGGATATATATCAGTTAGATCTATCTAAAATAATGCACAAATTTCATAACAATACATTATCACAATCGTATAATAGCTTCTTTCAAAGGATTATTGAAACCTACACTCACTTCACTAGGTCAGCTGCAAGCCAAAATTACTTTATCCCTAGAGTTGGCTCTTCTATAGGCAAACGAAATCTAGCATATCAAAGAGCAGTGGCATGGTCCAGCATACTGCAACGGTTTAAAAGTTTCTCTTTTGGTAGCTTCTCTGAAAGTGACAAAAAGTTTATTATCGCTTTCAATAGTACGTAACAAGCTTAACGTTTCGTACCTCATTTCGTGATTGACTATGGAATGTAATCTCATCTGTTGCATCGTACTTGTTTATACAAATGAAATGAACTACTCACCCATCATTGTTGTTTCCTGTCTTCTTGTTGACGTTTGTTCCTCTCAATATCGGTGCCAAAATATTACCTGCGCTACATTGTCTCTGGTCTGTAACATATTCTTGTGGGGTTAACTGTATATTGGTGGTTGAACTTGTTGTTGCATTTTGCTGTTTTTTGGCAATGAGTTATTTTTTTATTTTTTCTTGAGTATTTACATATAAATCACAGTCAGCTACTAACAGTTACATTCTCCTAATGATCACCACAGTATATTTCTAACAACTTTAAAGACACCTTGACAAGATAACCGTCGGGTGTTTCGATGTGCCAGCCCCACGTTTATTTTTTGGTGATATTCTTGTGGATTCAAAATATTAATACCGGCGGCAAAACTTGAACACAATACAATAGTTTGAGTTTACAGTGTTTTTGTTAAGAGCTTCTGATCCCTTTTAAATGAACCGCTGAATAAATTGCCACCAGCGACGAAACACACTGCATGAGTTTTTAGTGTTTTTCAGACACACAGTGACAAGTGCAGGTTTGAGACGGATACAGTGCGGGTTGGGGGGGTGCGCGGCTGCGATTACGGGGCGGGAGCGGACAAACCTTTTCACCCCGCGCAGGGCTCCAACTGGGAGGGCGGTCGTTCTCGCCTGGCACTGCAAAATATGTGAAGATCAAGCAAATTAGCAGAGTGTTTGTGAATTTTTACATTGAGGACCTGCGTTTTTCAGGGAAAAAGAAAAACCAGAGCAGTTTTGCAGGGAAAATTTCAAAAAATTAAAGATGGCGTTTTGGAAATTTGTGATGTTGTGGCCGTGTCAACAACAGTTGAGTTCCAAGATAAATAGACGATGTTGTTTTTGCTCTTTACTTTATTTTCTAGAAAACTTTTACGGATATTCATTGGAATTTCTGATGATAGAGATGCATTTTGTATGAAATTATACAGCGCAAGAAAAGAGGCAGGAACAAATTTTTCAGGACGAAGGACTTCCGCCCGCCCCCCTGAAAAACACCCCCACGTACGCTTGCGCGTGCCATCAAATAGCATAAACGAAAGTCTTGTTAATGCCGTGTGATGCGCTCTTTAACCGCGCTGAACTTGTCGCGGGGAACACTAGTGAAGCGCTCAAGAGGTATTAAGTGCCTTTAGACACAAAGAGTCAGTGATGAAAGCGCTGGTGCTGTGCGCCCAAAATGTTGAACCACAGCAGCTAAACGAGATAATGCTTTTTTCTAAACAAAGCAATAGCTATTTCGCTCCGATCCACCACATGTGTAGGTGTTAGCCCGCAGCCAGGGACGCAACCAGGGGGTGGGCAACTAGGCAATTGCCACCCCGAAAATTTCAAAAGACAAGTTACAACTATTTAACCCTCTTCCCGAAAATATCACCTGGCTGCGGCCCTACTCGCAGCCGAACTGATGCAGTTGGGCTACCACCTGGACATAAGCCGCGCCTACCTGAAAATTCCCTTACACTTGGAAGGTCTCCCCCTCCGATTGCAGTAAACGCTTCGCGTTGCAATTCATGCAAATAGGTGCGCTACTTGTGAACAACTTAACTGCAGCTGGAAACGTTTCTCACTGTTTTACAACCAGAATATGTGAACAACAAATGGCAAGCAACTGAGTTGAGTACGAGGAATTAACAGTGTTGATTGATGTCAATCCAGCTTTCTGTTTTCTATTTCCAAAAATATAAAAATTCTAAAATTTTCTAAAATTTTTTTCTAAAATTTACTAAGAATTCGTAAAAGGATAAGATTTCAAAATATCCTAAATATTTTCAAAACATGTGTTTATGTGCTGCCTAACAAAAACGCCCTACTATGTCGCCACCTGACACGTTGATCATATCCTTGCACTTTTGCGTGTACGGTTACTTTTGATAACGCATCAAGTGACGTTACATTATCTTTGTCTTACATGTAATAACAGTATTTTGCTGTTTTGCTCAAGACCGATTGGCTGGTGCTTCTCAACGGTTGTTCCGTGTAAATATCAATAAACAACAAACTTTTGCGTGTAATCTTCTTCAAAAGATATGTGGAACAGTAACCCACCACGTCGATAAATCTAGTTCTTGATGCTAAGTTTGATATAGGTGTGTTTACTTTTGCAGTTAAATTTCGTTGCTGGTAGACAATGTCATTGCTTATTTTATCTAACTTTCAATCATTCCAGATGTGCTTTCTAGTGACAGGCGTGGACAGGCGAATGTAGCCCAAATGCGGGGACCCACCGGCAAACCTGTGGCCAGGTTTTAAGGTTTGGGGGGAAATACATTTTAGGGAGGCAAGATTTTTATTTTTATTATCTTTTTAATAACAAATTTTCTGGGCACAAGAAATTTTGGGGCACAAAACAATGGGAGGCACTTCCCCGAATGTCCCCCCCGTAAAGCAATGAAAGTGGTTTCCAAAGTGAGTTCCATCGGATCAAGCGTGCAATGTAGGAAGGCGATCAGGAGTTTCTTTGCCACTGGTTAACACCCAATGTAGAGAGCTTAAGAATTTTTTCAAATCCGTTTCAGTCAGGATTGCGTTTGGGTGACAGGGATAGTGTACGAGCTGCGCTATTCTTTGCGCTGCAGCCAGAGTTTTCATCTTTCCAAGTACAATTTTGCATTAAATCTTTATATTTTTCCATTGGACATGCAGCGCTTAACTTGTCTTCATGCAAAGCTTAAGTTCACCATCACATTAACAATTCCTGCAGCGTGTTGTGGTTTTCTACTTGTGGTGAGTCTGAGGCGAAAAAAGAACAGAATTAGAATGGCGTACTTCATAGATACAACAGAAAACCAACAGATTTGAGTGCTATCGTAAAGAAACACCCAGCAACCCCAAAAATAAAGTGGTTTGCAAACGTTGTGCTTGCATTTACCGAGGCATTTTCAAGCATAAATGCTGTTATTCGGCGAATCTATACTCATTTTTTCTCGATCTTCACCGAAATCAAGAAACTCAATATAAGCAACCTACGACATAGTTTTAAGTTTTATTTGTAATTTTAAATGCATGAATTGTCTGAGAACACGCCAAAATGTTTTATGATAAATGCCCTTAACATTAATGATATTCGTGTGGCATGCCTAGCCTCAATGGCACCAAAGATCGAGACTCCATTGACACGCAACCCAACCAGCTCGGCAAACATCACTGTGAATGTCGCTGCTGACTTGACTTCATGTGAAATGCATCAGTCCGTTACGACAGCACTACTTACTCCTGATCATACCCAGCGTGAAGGCACATGCATAGAGCGCGCAGTCGGGGAGTGCTTCAAAAATGCAGCTACGCACAAGCAACAATAGAGTGAACCTGGTCGAGCAAGGAATCTCTATTGTTGCCTGTCCGTTGCACTAGTCGACTTGGCGTCCTATCCGTTGCGCGTTCGAATCTCCCATGAAAAGCCGCAACTAAACTAGTCTACGAAAGTCAGGCTAAAGATGAAACTTTTCATCAAAAATATTCAGAGATGAAAATCCTGTGTTGATGTTTTTAAGATTTTTCAGTTGTAAGCTGCGAACAACCCGCCTGCGGGCTACTTGTAGAGCCTAGCTAGATGTAGCTGCCTGCAAGCCAGAGACTTCCCGCTGATTCAGCTCTTTAGCAAGTCGGCCATAAGCAGCGTGTCGCACTTAAGAGTTTACTGAGCTCGGTCGATCGCTCAGCCGATGAATCTGCAACAACTGTTAATGAACTGGAACGCTTGTTGGTGAGTTCACTCATGCTTCTAACAGACCGCAGAAGCACCCAAACTTTTGTGTGATGAGCCTTTTCAAAGATAAACGAACTAAACAAAGCAGCGAAATTACTCCAGTCGAAATCGTTACGTTGTCATGTTTGATTTGCTTCAGAACATCCATGACAAGTGCAAGTTTCTCATTATTAGATTTCCATACAAAATACAGTTGCGTTTTCGTCAAGCCCGAAAAAAGGTGTTTTTTTCATCATGAAGAACGGTTGAACCAGAACGTCACTTTTAGCCACGCGTGGCAGCTCCCTGTAACACCTGCGAAGCACGAAAATCATCAGGCATGGTGTGGCACGATTTTCACGTTTTAATACAAGCCAAATATCATGCACATTTTTAAAAGAAATAAGCCGTAATAAATATATATCTGTGTAGATCAAAATTAAAATAAGTGTACGATTTTGATACACAAAAATGCGCTCGTCGGGCAGCAACGTTTCTTAGCACGCTTGAACAGTTTAATACAGCTGAAGACTATAGCGTTCGCTAACGTCAAGTAAAAAACTATTGTCTGCAGCAAAATCCCGTAGAAGTTTTTATCAAAATTACCTAAAAAGTACTGAGAAGACAGCGAGGCATCTCACATAACAGCTATCGCAACTGACTGGTAACACAAAGCAACGACGCTGCCAACCGGTCGTCTCTCATCGAACCGCACGCATACACCTTTTTAGGCTGAGAACCGAGTTCTTCAGTCATGCGTAAACAACACGTATGGATCGCTTTTGCATGTGCATATATATATATATATATATATATCACTTCCTTCATCGTTGTGCAAACCAAGGCTTCGCCCGAAATAACAATCAAACCGAATTTGGCAAAAACACCACTTTCGCATTCCACTTTTCTTCGCACCGACCGTTCAACACTCACGTGCACGAAGAAAAAGAGCCTCGGCGTTCCTTCGATAAGTGCACGTGATTTTTCGCAAATTCCTGCCCCTCTTCCTTATTTCGTCACGCAGGCAGTTGGCGCAATAGCTCGAATGCTTGATAAACAAGCGCACTGTATAACTGGTATAGCGGCAGTT
>JGI24021J15306_10007517_pt1 | contig 13285 bp, 6 predicted proteins | sample Ectturendosymbi1_FD_15306 | JGI IMG/M metagenome (IMG submission 15306) | reverse complement strand
TATGTGGCGCGAACAAGCAATAATAGAGTGATCATGGCATGTGATCTCTATTGTTGCTTGCTGCCACAGTGCGAAGCTTTGCGCACATGCCGCTCGGGATTTCCGATCGCAACAGCAGCCGAATGGCAGCAATATTTGACGAATCTTCAGACTGACAAACACGAGAGAATCAAGCGACTCCGTTTTCGGCATAAATGACGGGCAGCAATACAAGTAGGACAAAATGATCCGTTCGGTGAGTGCACAGACCCCACAAGCACTATACAACATTGGCAGCTTGAGCAAATGATGGCCTTGTTGAGGTAGCAATGCCAGAATCTTTGGCATGATGTCAGATGTCATCACAGGTAATGATTGATCAGAATATTAGTCCATGCATCTGGAGTGACAATGAGCTTTGTCAAGGTAATGAGCTAATTCAAAATATTGGTTCAAGGTGAGCTCTTCTTTTTCTAGTTAACGCTTACGAATAGCATGAGAAGCGAGTTCATGTATAAAGGCGTCACGAGTGAGTTCCTCACGACACATGTCAGCGATTACATTGGAAAAAAGCGCATTATTTGTCAAGGCCTTTACGGATGTACAAGAACACTGAAACTGACTGACCGCTCACTTGCCGAAGGCTGAGTCGAGTAGATGTCAATGAGNCATTGTACTTGGTAACCATGTAAAGCTTTCAGAATTTGAAGGATTCTACCACAGGTCTCGGCTTCTTCGACGTGAGGGTAAACAGCATGAGAAAGCAGTGGCTTGCAGAAAGGGGGGAGGCAAACGGGACGCCGACCCCGGGCATCCAAGGCAGGGGGGGCATACAAAGAGTGAAATTATAAAAATTTAAATGCTGTAACAAGATGTCTCTTTCTATTGTAAGTGCACTAATACATACTGCATGGATTTAATTTATCGAAACTTGTTGTCCACACTAATTGTTAGGTATTCAAATGCCAGCAATTGTCACATTCTTGAATACCAGGGACCTATACTCTAAGTGTGCGGCACACACCCAAGCAAACTGATAGTGACATGACTTGTTTCAGATCGTGCGATCAAGGGAAAATCACAAAATGGACTGAAAGATAATCGGGGTTGAGAAAAAGCGTTTTTTTTGAAAAAAAAACAACCTACCTGTTTTTTTGTTGTTTTTATTCTGAATTTTTTGTTTTTTTGAAAGGAAACATGTTATTGTTCTTTTTTTCTTCAATCCCGAGCAGTCCCGTAACTAGGGGGGGCAAACCCCCCTAAAATTTCTTTCGCCCTTCTGGAAAATGTGTTGGACACAGTTGGAAGATATTGGACATAGTTAAAAAAATTTGGGCCCCTCTCAGAAAACTCTTTGCCCACCCTGGTGTCCCAAGCTGGTTGCAGGCCTGGCTTCAAGATATTTTCCTGACTGCGCGCCAGTGCTTGATGCCTGTTTATCGCATTTGATTCAGTAAAAACTTTGTCCGATGTTTGCCTAATGCACTGTTAACTTTTTTGAAAAACAACAATGTTTTGGCGTAAACAACAAAACTGAACCAATTTTATTCGTATCAACATTTAAAGTGAAGACAGTGGTACGAAAGAAACTCCGTCTAATTTCTCACAAGAGTCACAACAATGCACGAGATTATATACAGTATAATAAATACATACATTCTATTGGTCACTGAAACAATGAATCAGTCGTTCCCATTTTAACAGCTGGAAGTCAAACCATGTCAGGGATGTAGTGCTAACAAAAAGGTGTGGGAATGCATCCAAGAAACAGCCATTGTGAAACAGCTTCAAACTCATTTTAAAACAAAACGTGAAAAAGGTGTGGGAATGCCGTTCTCAAGCGGTCCCGTCCCACTACTCCCCTGAACCATGTACTCTAGCATGTAGACGTTCTACCTTTTATCAACACTCCCAGTTTTTAAAACGTCTTTTGGTACAAAGTGTAAAAGCCTTTTCTAATGCCCGAATTAGAATAGACTAAAACGTAGATTAGTTTTGATGTAATTTATTTAATTACTCCCTTTCTACTAACCTGCAAGGAGTGAGTTCTTTTGACCTAGTCGAGACCACCCCCTCAACTAAGTTGCCATAATATTCTGATCCTCTCTGCGTCTTTACAAAACACTAGCACAGTAACTTACAGAAATTGCTTTTATGCAACCTCTGGAGTCGTGTGGTGGATTTAACACACGCAAAGCATTGTATTCTCATTAACCAACGGATAATTTACATTTGTACAGATCACGACAAACTGCGATGTTTACAATTCAACAGAAAATCAAACATTTTAACCAGTTCTATTCCCTAGCCTTACGTCCTAAATCCCTATGCATAAAGTATAAACTCATGGTTTTGCTGAGTCCATACTGTAGAATTTGGCTGTAATACATAGCGTCTGTAAAAACCTACCGTTAGTACCCACGAGTTTCTCGACTGGTTCCAAAAACCTTTGCATCGAGAAGTGCTGCAAATGCTTTTCTCCATACTTTATTTTGACCTGCGTTGTGCTGCAGTTATTTCCTATTTGCGTCAACTTTCTGTTTCTTGCGACGCCTTGTAATTTTTGTTTGATCTTTTTAAGTCTGAGTTTTCTGACTTGTTTCTCAGGTAATTTCGTAATTTCTTTGGCATCAACAAATCTTCTGCCAGCGTCATTTCTGACTCTATTCTTTTTGCCCTGTTTTTGTAATTACTTCCTAACAGGTTTTGTTTGTCAGGTCAATCTCATGATATTGACGTAAAAGAGTCTGAGTTTCTTATTGTTGCGCAATTTTGTGCGTTCATAATATAGCCGTCAATTAAGTTATGTCTTCTGTCAATCAACTGATCACAGAGTTGCGTAATGTTGCTGGTCCTTCTCGAACCTTCTACTAGGATTTCGTAATTCGATGAGTAAAACGTCAGAGATGCGCTGCGCATTGGTGCATATCGTCTGTAATTCCCTATAACTATTAGAGTGAGGAATCGATACCGTGAACCTTTTTACTACTGCGTTGATTCTAGAACATTCCTCTGGGTAATTTCCCATCGGTACTGTCCCTTTGAATTTCGCCAACTTCTTTGTTTTGGAGCATTCGCTAGAGCGTAGACTAATTCATTATAAATGAGCTTTCTATTACTTCCTCACCACGTATGCCTTCATTACAACGTTTGCGTTGCTGTCTGTAAAAAAATATTCTCCTAGTGGGGTTGATGTTATAGCGATTCTAACTAACTAACTATTGTCTACTAATTCTAGTTCACCGAACAACAAATATTGCGATATACACATACACAAGTACTGCGATATACACATACATAATTACTGCGATATACACATACATAACTACTGTGATATTTCACATACGATTCACTGCAGCTCAACATAACTTTGTTTTGCCACGTTTTAATTTAACATTGTGCGTGAATGTCATTATTAACTTTTTGATGCACAAGATATCGACAGTTTTGTTCATTAGTGGGGTTGCTCGCCACCATCGCACAATCTTCTTAACATCGTGTTGCTTTTCATGTCGTCGTTGTAGATGGTTCGTATTGGGTTACTTCTTCATGCTTTAACTTTTCCTTGTTGTTACGTCTTCGTTCATGTTAAAACTACACTTTGTGCTTGACAGTTACTTCGTCAGTACCAAGTTTCCATCGACTTTGCAACTGGAGTATCCGCTGCTTGCAATGCTTTTGTCGACGTGATCGAACTCTCACTTGTAACGATCTCCTTTTCTTGTTGTTGTCATGGACAGACCTGCTTATACATGTCCATCTTTCAGAATGTCGCTTCGAACCGTTTATTGACCGTTCTTTCTGCAGGAAATTTCTTAAAGTGTTTCTTTAAGTTCTTCTGTAATTCATCATGTAATTAGTGCGTACACTTCATCACGGTTAGTTACAGTTTACACATGCAATTTCAATACGTTCAATTTACATTCAGTTTGCAATTTCCAATTACTAACACCCTAAATAGCATTCATGTTATGGTTCAAAAATACCATAACAAAAGAAAAACGAAAACATGAAAAAAACAATAGAAGAAATTTGAGCATAAACTGTAGCAAAAGCTGCAGTCCTGACACCTGCTACATAGCATAATAAATGAATAATATTCATGGAGGCACTTGCAGTGTCAGGAGAATACTTTAAATATGTAGTCGTCAAGTTTTGGTCGAAAATTCAGAAACGATGTCTTCGTTTGCCACAGCAGCTGTTCCTTTTTTCAAAACCTAACAAAACCAGCTGACATTTATATGGTCGCAGGGGCGTACCGAGGGGGTGGCAAGGGGAGCATAGTTCCCCAGGCGCCGAATGACTACAGGGGCGCCAAAAAGTCCAAACAATGTCACAAGCATGTTCTTCAATACAGTAGGCTACATTTGCTTCCTAAAGACATCAAATTCGAACATGGTGGCGCCAAACGTGCTTCTTGCCCTGGGCGCTGTCTAACCTCGTTACGCCCCTTGTCATCCACCTGCGATAAGGTGTGAGTATCCTCACCAAACTGGGGATGCTTGTTTCGCATATGGCTGTCGAAACTCGTACAGTTAAGCCCGCGCTCAGCAGCAAGTATACGGTGGGAAAAGCTGCTTTATACTTCCAAACCCATTTCAAAAGCTGGTCCAAATTCATGAGGGTGTTTTCATTTAAAAACAAATCAGGAAGCTTTGATGAGACAATGCTTTTCACAGTGGTAGTTTCAGCATCGAGAAGATCTTCAATGATATTTTTGGTAGTTGAATTTACTAAAGAGTAAAGAGGATCTAACTCTTCCTTGTCGAGAAAGCAATTCGATGCTGGTTAAAGAACGAGCAAAGAATTGATGAGAGACATATCAAACACCGAAAACCGGTGGCTGAAATCGCTCTGAATAGTATCAATGATTTCAAAGTAAGATGCTTTCAAATTCAAACTCTAACTTTTATCGTGAATTCCGATGTGTTTTGTTATGAATAACGTCCTCTCTGAATCGAGATGAAACTGATCTTTTTCGCTTGTTCAGAGGGTGGGATGTAGTTTCGCTTGTTTAGAGGGTGGGATAACTGCAGCTTGTTTGCGCCACACACTAAGTACGGAATACGCGCTAGCTGCATTTTGTGCTGACTTATGCTAGTCAGTGCTGCAGTGATCTATACACATGTTGAAACATTTCTACGCCAGACACAGAATTCCCTAACCTTTTTTGATCAACTTCCAATTCGCGTACATTATCCTACTGGTGTGGTTTGGCTATTGCAAGAAGTTCTGTTTGACCACAAGCAAGGCTAAGACTAATCCAATGTCTCCTCTAAGATGCGCAACTGCGCAGTTTCACCAAGTCATTTGCGCAGTGAAATCTGATTCTCGTAGACTTGCAGCATTCCAAAACGTTCGAAAAGCAAGAAAACAAGGAGAAGCTACTTGAAATATATGTGTAGGCCTTACTTTGTTCGTATTTTCACAAGACTTTATGCTTATCCTAAATTTTAATAATTCACGAAATTTGTAATTCATTTAGAATTCTGGCAACGCAGCTTTGAAATATTCATGCTCACTAAAACCAACATTTGCTAAAATTTTTTTAGAGAGAACGCTGGCTAAGACTTTATATCATAACGTTACCATAGCCAGCTTGCTAGTGCCATGGCGTTCGCGCTAACAGAGACCGAAGAAACGGTTTCGAAAGACTGTTTCCAGTGACTGTGACGTCACAAATCGAAATTGTTACCAGTGTGCACATTCTGTATAACATTTTATTTTGTAACAATGACGTTACCTTTTAGCGCAACGTGCGATGATGTTGCGAGTTGGCGTAACGATTAAACAGATTGAAAACAAGCATTTCCAAATTGATTAATTTTTCGAGTTTCAATCATTTGGGGGGCACAAAAAAAATTGGGGGGGCATTGCCCCCGAATGCACCCCGTGGCTACGGGCCTGGTCCAACTCCAGACCTACCAGCACCGAAGCGGACGCACTTACCACCAGACCACGGACTGGTCCAAACGAGAATTCTGGCCAGCGCAGGGGCGGATCTTGGGGGTCGATCGTCCCCAAAAATCGACGAAAATATCGTTATTCACCATGATTTTGTACAATTCGGATAACAACATCCGCGATGAAAGGCCATTTTGCCGTCCATTGTTTTGTCACAGCAGTGTTGTGAAACATAATTCACCTCTCTTACAGTAGTGAACCCGTAATGGGACTTGACCACCAAATCTTACAGAAATCGCCCCCCCCTCATCTTACTGGCCGGATCAGTCCCTCGACCAGTGGCATACGAGACTCTAGCTGAAATATATCTCCCCAGTTGTCACAGCAGCACTCAGCGTTGCAAAAATTCAAGGTGGCGAGACAATGCCACGAGCACACGCAAATCTCGAGACGGCATATTTCGGAAAGTCAAACAAACAATTCCCAGTAAGCCCATGAAAAATCAAACACTGAAACTTAAAACGATTCTAAAACACATTACTAGCTCAACAATTTTCACCAGTCTGGCATAAGGTTTTCTTCAAAGAATTTCACTAAAAAGAATTTAACTAAATGCAATTTGTTAAGTTTTGGTGCTGTTTCTGATCACCCAACATCTTTCTCTTACATGCATAATAAATGCGATGGCAGACGATCAAATTGATCTGTGTAGTTTTTATCAGTCCGTATTCTGCTTTGTCCTGTAATTTATAGACAGAGCAGTACCTGCCGCTGTTACCTAGATTCTAGAATAACATCACCGGATCATTTAGATACGTTTGTGAGACCTATAGCCTATTTGAGATACAAAATGTTATTAATCTAAACATGTGCCGTGCACCAGGAGATTAACAAGTCTAGACATCAGATAGGTTTATGCATGGGTGTTTTGGCCAGTCAAAAGCACAATGCGCACGGTTTTCAAGCAAATCTCACTTGAGCGCTAGTGAAAGAAAACGTTCATCGCGGCGTATTGTTTTGATTGGCCTCGGGTTTTTTTCCTTCGGTGACAGATTTTTCATAACTAAAGGATGGGCTTCATTCTGATTTCCTGAAAATATTTGTTAACATTTGCATTTCATTACAACATCTCTAATAATCGTCGTTAATTTGGGACAATGATTAAGACCCAATTCCTTTTGTTAAGCTCTATTCTCAAGACACATCTCGATGAAGTTTTATCGGAACGTATTTATTGCACTTCGGATTATGCTAAACTGCCCCGATACTGCTGCCACCGCTGAAGCGAGTTTCAGCAAACTGAAGCTGATCAAAACTTTCAACAGGTCTACTATGATAGATAGGAGACTATCCTCATTAGCTATCAATCGAAGCTTCATGTGTGCGCTCTCTAGATTTGGATGTTGTCATAAAGGCTTTTGCATGCCAAAAGACTTGCACCAAGCCGTTTTGGTACTACTTTATAATGTGGCATTGTTTATGATGTTTTCATGGTTATTGTTATGTAATATTTTTCATGCGTGCTACTGTGCCACTCCACAGTGATTTCTTTTGTTTTCCTGAACGACCACGGTCTGCCAGTTGAGTAGCCCTGCGATGAATAGATTAAAGCGACAACTAAACCACGACGAATAATAACGCTAATACAGCAACGCTTTGGAAACCTTTAGGCTGTTACGGAACTGTTCATGCCTATCTGTAATTGTTTGGTGTGCAGATCCATATATATATAAAATTGTTTGGCATTATATGATTAGCGGTTGCTAAATCAATCTGGTTATATCACTGATGTGGGGAGATCAGTGAACCGCTCAAAAAATTCCGTTATGGACTTATTACATTTGTTTTGTTGTTTACTCAGGCAGTTCCCAGAATCTACCGCAATGTCCCAACATTAAGTCAAGCATTTGGTGCTTGGAAGAAAAGTGGAATTAATTTAGGGGTTAATTACCAAGATTCAGGCCTGTGGTCAGGGGCGTAATGAGTGGGGAGAAAGGGGGCACAATGCCCGGGCGCCGAATCGCTATGGGGGCGCCGAATCACTGCGGGGTCGCCGAAAAGTCCCAAAATGTCACAAATACTTTCTTCAAAGTATTTTCTTCAATACAGAACATTTGCTTCCGAAAGACATCAGTTCTTACAACAAATCATAAGCCTACCTTTCCCAGTCACAAGTCATTGATGGGTATCAATTTTAGATGGAATATATTACATGAAAACGTGAAATTCTACTTCAAAGTCGTTTACCCAATTGAAGCTCATTACATCGCCCGACGAATATTTTCTGTTTTTGTGGAATACCGTATATGAGGTTTTGGGAACTAATCACTGCATACCCAAATGGTGGCCAATGGCCCCATTCAGCTAAGTTTTCCCCCCTGGCTCAAACGTCTAGTTACGCCACTGCCTCTTATCACAGGGTCTCCGAACTACGGTTCTCGGGCCAAATCCGGTCCGCGAAAGCATTTTGTCAATGATGAAAAAATAATACACTGTATTTGTGAAAAAGTTATAGAATTGGTAAAATATAATATATCCCCAGCGCCGGATTTGGAAGGGCCTAAGGGGCCCGGGCCCAGATTCCCCACCAAAGGGGCCCCCAGCATGTTCGCGTGCATAGCCATATGTGCGATATGTGCGTGACACTTAGAAAATGGTGAACCATGTTAGTCTGCTTGATAGAAACGTTTTTTAATGAAACCGAAGTAAACTGTTTGACCAATACTAAAACTTGTTTGAGTTCGTGCAAAAAGTGCATCAACCAAATGCAGTTTATTGTAAACTGAGGGAACATGAAAGATGGGCAAAATATTTTGCAACTTGCAATACCATTGAATGCTTCAGCAAACTGATAAAGATTGCACAGTTTTACTTCAGCGTTACGGCTGTTTCTGCTAATGTGGACCGATTTTTTCCTTGATGCACCCACAAAGCTGAAAGGAAGAGAAATTTTTCTGGCTGAACCAGTTTCTCGTCTAATAAAGCTGATGTACAATTTAAAACATCTTTCATGGAAGCAGTTTCATAACATTGTTAGGCGATCCTACGTTTTTAAGAAATTTAAGGAAACTGCAAAATATTCATGGACTAATTAGGATAAGTAAATAAGGATATTTTTGTGTGTTTTGACTGAAGCATCGTCTAAACGGGACATCTTGTTTCAATGCTTAAAAATTATCAATAGGACTATTTGTCATTTGACTTGTTTTAAGTGTAGGTAATACACTCAAGTAAGTGACAGTTGTAAATCGTCCTCCCTTTTTGCGATGAAAATATGGCAGCCCTATTGAGCTTATCAATAAATGAACTTGGACAGAAGAAAGAAGTATCGTCACCTTTACGAGTGTACAGCTAATCCAAGTGGTTCTAAAAAACGTAAAAAAGCAAAAGAGGCAAAAATGAGAGAGGGAGAAGTAGCAGTTGAGTCAAGAAACATTCAAGTGACTATTTTACAGTGGCAGTGAAGTCCAGCGGAGACATTTCTGCGGAACTTGTAAGAGGACAGAAAATCGAAGAACATGTTGTTACAAACTTAGATCTACGTTACGATGACAATAGACATAGTTTAACCAGCGGTGCAGCAGCAGAAGAATGTCAAGATGTATCATCGAAATGCACGATAGATGCGATGGCTGACGCTATCACTGGAGGCAACAATATCGGTCTCTAGTCAGCTAATATACCAGAAAAAATGCAGAAATATTGGTTGAAAAATGACGTAGGTTTTCTTTGACATGGTGATGAAATTTCATTTTTAATCCATGTTGTTTCACAACTCAGAGAAGACAGAAACTCGTCACGGAAATGCACCGCAAGTTTTATTCGTCGCTAGAACCACAACGGCGAAGTATTCGACAGAAGTGGACTTGCTTCTGGTGACCGGTTTGCAACGGTTTCACAAATCTCTAATCATTGTCAAATGTCATGCTGCCTCATAAAGTTTTGTTGCACTTAAGTTAACAAATGTGGCGTCACAAGATTACGTCATGAATATTAAGGATCCGTGGAAATACTTATGACTTCATCGGTCATCACCTACCTAAAGATTCTGTAACCACACATGGGGCCTCCCACCACGCCTGGGCCACAGGCCACCCACCATCTAAATCCGGCGCTGCATATCCCGAAACAATCTCATTACGTAAGATGCCTGGCCTTCGAAAAGTTGGGTAATAGCCTACGTGGCCTTCTGACAAACGAGTTAGGAGAATTTTTTTATGATATGACTTCTGGCTCAATATGGACGTTGCTTTTCACTCTGTAGCACAGAGAAAGCCAATAAAATGAAGAGGGTTTGGTAGTATCGTGCCTGAGCATTTTTGTGTCTTTTTGCTCTTTAAATACCCCTGCATAATGTTCTGTGTGTCCGAGCCGAACAACAATAAGAAAATAGTAATTGCACCCTCACGCAAGCCAACAAAGAACATTTTATCCAGAAACAAGAGTGTGGTGTTTCAAATATGTGAGTTGAATTAAAGGAGAAAAGACTGCAGCACAAAGCAGATGACCTGTTGGGATCATTACATCCCTGAAAAACAGCAACACACAAAGGACTTGTATGCTGTAGTCGGCACTGGCTACTGGGCAGCGCTTTCAACACCTGTGAACCAACTACGAGTCGATTTCACTCTCTAGTGGGAAAACGTCGCATGAACTACAAGAACTTGGGGATTTGCAAACCGACGTAACAGGTTTGTAAGTAAATGGAAAATAACGCTTTTTGAATAGAACAGGTGAAAATGTGAAATGTGCCAATGAAGTCCCGTGATAATGAAAATAGATTGAAGACACTGATGAACCTACGGTTGAGTTAACGACGTGAGGCTTGTGTATTGAAAAGTTTGGTTGTTCGAGAGACGTGGACCTCGTGAAGCATGGACTCGTTTTATCTCTCGTGCACTTTTTCCTCTAGTAAGAGAGAATATAAAAGAAGGAAACCTTACAGTACTTGTGTTTTTTGTTTATATTTTAGGAATTTCGATGATGCCCTACGTGATTTCGTATTACTACCTGTGCCTTCTGTATCATATTTAAGCTTTTGCAAATGGTTTCGAACTTAACAGGCTTTATATGTTGAAACTGTTGAAAAAACGTAACATTCGACAAATGCAGAACAAACGATTGAAACATTTCACCATAAATGTCTTGGTGGTGGTTCCAGAAAAGAAAATTGTAGACGGCAACATTTGTTGCGAGTGCGATGTGGGAGATTGAGACTTGAAGTAGACATTCTTACGAAATTATGAGCAACATCAAAAGAAGCTTGTGCCAGATTTAGCGTGCAATGTGACAAACAACATGAAATGATAGAAATAAATTTTCGCTTAAGGTTTTATTTTGGTCAGCATTGCTTTGCTGTGATAACCTGCTGTGAGAACTGCTCAATCAACAAAGATGAAGGATTCAGTCAGGGTTTCAATTCTTTTATTCACGAAGTGATATTATCGAGGGGAATGAAAAATCTTATATTGCTTAGTTGGGAGATGGACATTTTAGGCAAGAACGCTAAATGTTTTTTGCTAGTGAATGCTCTGGTGAAAGTTTTTTCGGGACGCAATTGGAACTGTTGCGATCGGAAATCCCGAGCGGCATGTGCGAAAAGCTTCGCACCGTGGCAGCAAGCAACCCGACGAGATCACTCTCGTCGTCACCGTTAGCAAGCACCATCAACTGTTCACCAGGTTCACAAGCATTATTAGAAGTCACTCACCAAGATCACTCCATCGGGATCACTCTATTATTGCTTGTTCGCGCCACGTACATATATTTTTGTTCTTCGCGCACATCCCGTTCGTGGTGAATCACACAATCAACGCAACACTACCGGAGAGGTTGCAACAGAATGTTTTCTATGAATCTTCACGGAATCAGTGACGTATTTCTATGTTACTAGTTTCTACAACATTTAATGTGTGGAAACGTTGCTATTAAGCTGCAGACTAANTTAATTGAACGTTTCTTGCAGCATTTTCTCGAAATGTGCAAATATCGCAATATTGATCTTTTAGCATACTGGTAAATTTTGAGTAGATGGTATGACTGGTTCCACGAGCGAAGAGAACACCAAATTGCCAACAGAAGCATAATTTGTGTCCGTAGCAGGGTCGCTTTCGGTAGAGGGGCTTGAAATTGCGCTACCTTTAAGTATCGGATAATTCTCTATCACTATACTCTCCAAACACATATGCTTCTAAATATTGGATAAATAAATTACTGGATTCACTGCAAAAATAGGGTTTATACTAAATAATTGCTCTATCTGCTCTTTGAGTTCAAATGTGGACACCAAAATTTACAATTGATTAACATGTCGAGAAGAGGGATTTATCCTCGTGGCACTCCTTTTGACTGCGCCACTGACCTGTAGTTCAAAACATGACAAGTTGTTCAGAATGCATCTTAGGGCGAGCGAGTTGGTTATAAGTGTCTTCGTGATGGAACAAACTTTGAAAAACCGTTTGACGAAAAAAAGTGTTTGAGTTCAATAGTTTTATGGAAGTTTTTGTTTTCTTTAGTGTTTTGCAGGCTACTTAAATACTGAACAGCGTTCACTTAAGGCCGTTTACTGTTTTGAGCATTTTCGCCATTAGGTTGCCATTTCCTCCGAATGCGTTTTGAGACCTCTCTTCAATAAATGCATTGTCTTCGCCTCCAAGTAATGGTAGAAAAACAAAAAAAGCTGATGATGCCTGCTTAGCAGGCGAAATATATACTCTGGAACATTTTAGTGCCTGATTCTTTGGTGGAACGGATTCCGTTCGATAGACAGTGGTGTTTAATTAGGACTTATTTTTCATCAAAGACATGTACCTGCCATTCATCCTATTTGACCGACTTTTTACGACATTGGTTTTATTTAGCGAGTTTACACCCCCTTCACAACGTGTAGAAAATAAATTTGAAGGCGCACTTCCTAGAATCCGTCTGTCAACCCTACGACCGCCATTTTGTTTACGCATTCTACCAACACTTGGTATTGTCATCATGGCGTGATGATGTCGCAGTGCGTTTTTTTATTCCGTAACTGGCGTTCGATATTATTTCAGTTTTAAAGAAAACAATTATTTGAATACGTCGTTTTTTTTCGGTTTTTACTTGCCGCAGCATGCGTTTCGGATTATTTATTTCATTCTTGAGTTTGTCTGCTTTCTCTGCTCTTTTTTTAGCCATGAAACATTTCACCCGTAATGATTGCTTGCAGATTTCAGGGCTGGAGATGTGCGGAGTTACGTGGAAAGATGACTTCGTGCGGGGCGAGTTCCTTCTGTTTCGTTGAAAATGTCAAAAAATAATACTGTCTCGTCTTCGCAAGTTCCACAGATGCTTTAGGAAACATTTTAATATAGAGATTACTCACAAAAACTTGATTTCTTCGCTAAGTTTCTTTTTTATTCATTTCCAT
>JGI24021J15306_10007513_pt1 | contig 13287 bp, 11 predicted proteins | sample Ectturendosymbi1_FD_15306 | JGI IMG/M metagenome (IMG submission 15306) | reverse complement strand
ACATTTGCCCCCCCGCCTGGAAATTGAGACTGAGAACCAAAACTTTTTTGAAAACCTGAACTTAGCAGCTAAATTCCGAGTAATTAATGTAACTGTTGCAATGGCAGTTTATTTGCCGGTATATGACATTGACAATCACACTGCACAAGAGTCAGGTTCCCTATTCTGGTGTCATGTAATGATGAGATTGCAGTTCGCTCATGCCCGCTCCTTTGCCTGCCGGGACAGATTGCGAACTTTGCTCGCGAACTGTTCTACTGTTGTTCTTTATTGCGCAACAATAACACGGCAATAAATCTTCAAAAGTTCCCTTCAAGTTACGGTAGAAGGCGTTTTTCCGCATGTGTCCAGGGTTGCCACTGTGGGTTTTTCCACCAAGATCTGCTTTGTTAGTCGACCTGGGTGTCAGAGGCGTAACGAGGTTAGATGGCGCCCGGGGCAAGAAGCAAGTTTGGCGCCCCCATGTTTGAACCTCATGTCTTTCGGAAGCAAATGTACTGTATTGAAGAAAGTACTTGTGACGTTGTTGGGACTTTTCGGCACTCCCCGCAGTCATCGGTGCCCCCAGAGTGATTCGGCGCCCGGGGTATTGCGACCCTTGTCCCCCTCGCTACGCACCTGCTGAGTGTCTAGGTTTAATGATGGAAAATCGGGTTAAATCTTTTGTTTTTGGAGTAATATATTCACCAGCAACTTTAATGTGTTCGATAATTTAAGGATAATTTTATATTACAGTATTTGCATGCGCACATCAGGTGAGAAAGTACGCAAATCGGATGAAGCAGAACGTGTTCAATCGGTTTCATATTCTCATAGAAGATCATTGTCGGGGTTATGCATATGGTGTTATTGTCTCTAATGCCAATTGAAGAAACTGGTGAAACAAGGGTTAGGACTGACTGTTAAGTTTCGATGTTTCCCTATGCATATAAATTAAAAAACAAATTTCAGTTTGAAGAAGGAGGTATTGGGATTGTACTTTTGTGGGATTTTAGATCCCGGTGCTGTTCAAGATTACACGGAATTTCCTATTAAATAGCAAATGTACTCCTACAATTAGTGAGAGATATCACCAGCGGAGTATGTCACCAGCATTATGAAAAACGTCTTGAGAAACAAAAAGGTTGTCCAGATGTTTGCGCTGCACAAGGAAATTTGGAAGAGAAACTATAGTTAAATCTATATTCGATTATTGTTTCAATTCAATTCGTACTACAAAACCCAGAAAGCTTGTATCATTTGTTTTTGTTCGTAACACAAGCTTTCTTGGTTTTTATAGTACGAATGTTTTTTTTGGTGTGTAGTCTGGGTTTATTTGAAGTCACTGAATGGGAGCCCTGCATGTGACCGTTGAACACAGACATCTTGGCAGGTAATGCAACGAGACAGTGACTGCTGATAGCGATAAGCCACGTATAGTTTTATACTGTGTGAAAAGAAGCACGATTAAATCTGGAGCAGTGATTCCACAAATATGAAAAATCCACTGTTTGTGTGAGACTGTGATCAACGTGCACGAGTGAATAGCATCAAGCGACTCTTATGCAGGCTTCTTTTCACACAGTATAAAAATACGTGGCTTGTTAGAATACATCTATGCAGACCTGTTGGAATATGTCTTTATCGTCAAGGTTTAGTTCTGACTTCTTAGTGAGCACTAACTGTAAGTGCAAAGCTGTGTTTGCTGTGTCGACTTTTCGTAATTTATCTGCTCAATTTTTTCAAGCCTGCGTCGTGTTCTAACTTTAGTAAGTTGTCCGATAGTCTTGTCAACATAAATTTCAACTTCTCATTGCTTGAAACAGTTTTGCGAGAGTGTCTAACTTTTTTGTTTTTTCACCGCACGTGTTGTCCTGCCGATGATTTTCCACATGTATTGTTCTAGCCGTTGATTTTCCATAAATTATGACTATTTGTAGAAAGTGCTCAAAAATTGAATGTTAGGCAGCTTATAAAAAGAAAAAGTATATCTGATAGCTGAAGTGTAGAAAACATTGTAGACAAAAGGTTGAGAATTGTGGTGCAACCAGCACAGACCAATGATGTAGAAAGGGTAAAGCGTTTTGTGCACGTCCATTTGCATTGCATCGTCAGCAACCTGAAAAGGATAAGCAAAATTTCGACGTTGCCACCCCCTGGAAAAATTTCTGCGGACGCCCATGCACCGAGTTATCAAATTGTTTTTTTTGCCGTAAGTCTTGAAATGATGCTTACATCAGCATTAGGTGGGATACAACAAGCTTGTGCCACAGAAACAGTTGGGAATAGCGTTACTCCTCGTTTTTACGTTTTTATTTGCGGTTGCGGTGAGTAGTGACTACAATCGGTTAATGCAGTGGTTCTTAACCTTTTCTCTACCACGCCTCCCTCAATTAATTGTTATTTGTTTCAAACCCCTTGGCTTTGAATGAGTTACAGAAATACATATATGTGCTGGCAAATTTATTGATCGAACTTTCCATGTTGTAAAGTACGTAAAGGCTCGCGCTCCCCTGGAATTTTGATGATGCCCCACTGGGGAGGCGTGCTCCCCGGTTAAGGACCATTGGTATATAGTAGTGCATTTCATAAGCACCAACGAGATTAAACCTCTGGTAAAGGCAAAACACTATACACAAAGATTGAACTCTCATGGACAATTGGTAAACCATACTGCTTCGATCAGCTTCGACCAAATACTGAAGTAGAACAGGTTCCTTACGCGATTTCGTTGAATGCACTGAAGTTTTCTTAGCCTTATACACAAGACTTATTTAACCTGAAAATTGCTGGTGGAGTGTTTTGGAATTGGGGGTAATACCGTATTGCCCTCCAAGTCCAGGCAGTGATTCACGAGTTACATCTCGCTCTTTTAAAATTCATCCTTGACTGAATTGAGTTGAAATGATTTACACTTCTCTGCTGGCGCAGAAGACATTTGTTTTGACCAAAACTTGAATAACGTACCCTTATTTGTCACAGCTGTATATTTAAGTTGACACTTGATATATTCAACTCTTTTTTGTGTTGGAAAGACTCGACAATTTATCATTTGTTAACCGATGGTGAAATCAGTGATTACTATAAAATGACAACGCTCACTAGATTTGCAAAAATGCTTTCAGCAAATTTTTAGCGAAGGAATGCAAACAGACATAGGATAGAAATGGCAGTCGCTGCAGTTTTGGACACAGTGCGATGTAACTTTTGTTGTAATAAGTAACCTTGTAGTGTAGGATCAGCTTCACTGCGTTTAGATTCTCCTTTATGATATTTACCGACATCATTCTGTGTATTGTTTGCAGGGATACCTAGAACTCCAGCTATCCTGATTGTTGGATAGGATAAATGTGTGCATTTCGAAATAATCAATTTACAGTTGGTATTGCACACCCACTCATAGGCGGGCGGGAAGGCATTTTACTGGGGGGCGGAAAAGATTTGCCCTAAAAATGAACAGCTTTGCCCTGAAACTAACTATTTTAGTTTAATCCGAATGGAGGCTGAAACCTCTTGTAAATCTGTTCTATACAGTTGAATTCATTTGTAACGGGTTGGTCCGTGACGTAAATTCGCCTATAACGTTACATTTTGTTCGGTCCCGATGGTGTATTTTAGAACATGCATTTCAATTCGCTTATGACAGTGGTTTTCAACCTGGGGGTCCTTTGCGTTTTGGCCTAGGGGTCATGGGAGCTTCTGATAAAAATATTCATAATTTCTTCTAGACTTTATATTTCTTATATGGAACCACTTTTTGTCGCAGGCCAAATATCACCTGGAAAAAATGATAGGTCACTTTTTCATTCAAAATTGTTTCAAGTGTGATTATGACCATTACTAAGTATTGAGTGTGATCATGACCATTGCAAAGTTTTGAGTGTGATTATGGCCATTACAGTACTGTTGCGTTTGGCAACGCACGAATAACTTTGTGACGTAAGAATGTGCTATGTTTGTAAATTAGATATCTGATTGAGGTAGCAAACTTGAGACTTGGGAGTTATTCTAGTTTTCAAGGAGTTGTGCTGTAGAGTGATTTGTATACGGCAGGGGTTTCTCTCACTAATGCTGCCATGTGCATGAATTTAAAAAATGAGTGTTTTTCAACATAGTGATATCGTTCGTTATTTTTTAGTCATTGTGATTTTCTATTTTGCAAACACAACTGCATTTCATATTCCTGGTTGGAAATTTTCGGAAGGGGGCGTTAGGTTATATTGGGTTACAAAATGGGTCGCTGCATGAAAAAGGTCGAAAACCACTGGGTCATAACGTCAATTTGGCAATAACGTTCTTTATGCAATCCCCTAGAGCTACAGGTGCCGTTATAGGCAGATAACTCAAGGGTAGGTCCAAATTACACACTACATTCACAAAACTAACTTCAAAATTTTCATACCTCAGTCAGCGAGCTAAAATTTGATGCAACGATCAATGCTGCAACAGATAACTGAAGAGTTCTAAAAAACGCACGAAAAACCTAGCACTAAAACTCTTGTTAATCAAAAGAATCTATCATCTTAACTTAACACCTTGCACTTCTACCCAGCGGAGACTCGAATACGAACAAAGAAAGAGTTACCGAATACTTATGTCAAGCTGTTGACCTACCGACATTGGATTTGTTCGGTTTTTACAGGTAACGAGGGCTTGGTCCAGATCAAAGTCATTATAACCAGTCACGTCTTTGGTCAGATTACAAACTACACTAACCCAAATTACACGGATCACCCCCAAGTGAATATGCACGGAATACACTGTACTGAAAATTTTTTCACCGTTCAGGATTTTTGAGCAACTTTACGCTTGCCCTGAAAATCAGAGTTTGCCCTGAAAATTTTCACTGTATTGAATATACTTTTTGCATTCAGGATTTTTGAGGAAATTGAGGCTTGCCCTGAAAAACAGAGTTTGCCCTGTATTCACTGTATTGAATATATATTTTTTATCATTCAGGATTTTTGAGCAAGTTGCGCTTGCCCTGAAAACAGAGCTTGCCCTGAAAGTTTTCAAGCAGTGGGGGCTGCCGCTCCCCCCGACCCCCCACCTCGTACGCCTATGCACCCACTTTCCAATCGATAACGCTTGATTAAATTCTTTCTCTAAAAACTCCAGTCTTGGGTCGCTTTCACATCGGATTGGATTGTTAACACCGCTATACCTGATGTCAAACAAATTTTACAAGAAATGTTGCATATGGATGCGATCAACTAGTGTTTCCAATTCGGGGCAAAAGTTTAAAACACGGGTTTCGGGTAGCTGAGAAAGGAAACCCGGGAAAACCCGGCTTTTTTCGGGTTTTGAAATGAATGCGATTTTGAGCGATAAAACTCAATATCATTGTGAAATTACTGCTGTTGGTCACTGCACAATTTACTAGCGAATTATTAATTAAGTTAGGCACAGTTTTTCAATGATGTTTGTAATACTGACGCATGACAATCAAAGCATACTTTCATCATTCAGTCTGTTTCTGAATTTTGTGACAAATAGTCCCGTGGCTGAAAAAGCCCTTTCTGGTTCCACTGACTTGGGCTTGATTGTAATTAAGGCATGGAACAGTTTTTTTAGGTTGTTTGACCCCTTCTTTGTAGCCGCAAAAAGGCTCATTTCCTTTTTCACAATTTGTGATCGGATCTCTTCCTGTTCCGTAATAGTTTTGTGGTCTTCACTCTCAAGGATTACGTGGATTCTGTTCTTTGATTTCAAATGGTTGATTAAACTTTCGGTATTTGAAGCATCTACGTTTGTCGCACGGAGCACGAATTGCATTTTGTTGTTGGTTGAGCCTTGTTTGATAAGAAATGGCTCTAAGCTTCTCATTTTCTTTGATTACTAACGTCTTTAAACTGAATGCGTATGATTAAAAATCTACTTAAAGTGGCTTCTGAAGGAAAGCCAAATATTTTGTAGAAAATTATTGCAAACTGAAAAGAAACAAATCGATTTTGCAATGAATCACAGCTTGTGTATGAACTAACATGTAACAACTTTCAATGAACTAACTAGTAACTAGGAAACTACGGCAAACCTTTGAAGAACTACCTCACGTGGTAGTTGTTTAACCAGGTTAGCGAAAAAACGAAAGCTCGCTTAGACACTTACTGTAGTATGTGCCAAATCACCTCACGATTCGTCTAAATAGGTTAATTGAACGAAAATATAAACGGACTACCAACGAACGTACGATGGTTAGCGAGCAAAACCCGCACCTCGTGCCTCAAGATAATAATTGAAAGTTCAAACGTGCTAATTTGGCCGTTACACGCGACAGTCTGCAACTTTAGTGTTATCAGAATTACTAATATTTGAATGCAATAGCAATTCCAGGTTTTTTAAAATACCCGGGTTTAGTAGTTGAAAAAAAACGGGTTTCGGGTAGTAGAAAATAACCCAAAAACCCGGGTTTCGGGTTCGGGAAAACCCGGGTTGGAAACACTACGATCAACCCTCCATAGGTACGTCGTAACAAAACATTTAGAAATTTCTACCGAGCAAAAAACAGGATACATTTTTACGTTCCTAGAGCATTATTTTTCTCCTAAGGCAGTGTGGTCCGACTACAAGCCTGCGGGCCACATGTGACCCGCGGATAGAATTTTTGCATCCTGCAAGCTCTCTCAGTATTGTTTGTTGTGTGTATGTTACAGTAGGTAATTTTAGTTAGAACAAGCATAACATCTTTTAATAAAAATGTACAACATTAACGGCATTAGACTAGACCAGGGTCTCCAAACTTTTCTGTCTGAGGGCCGCATAAGCTATTGCGCAACATTTGGAAGGCCGGATATTTTACGTAATGTGATTGTTTCGGGATATGTTGCATTCTACTAAATCAACAAATTTTTCGTTAATATATTTTTTTTCATTACGTATTGATAAAATGTTTTTGCAGTCGAATGAAATAGCTTCGCAGGCCGGATAAAATGGGTTCGCAGTTAGATTTGGCCCGCGGGCTGTTGTTTGGAGACCCCTGGACTAGATTGCAGAGAAATTCTGGAAATCAGTCAGCACGATAGGCTTCCCTAACTGAAAAATTTCTCATCGATGTTTTGAGGGCAGTTTCTGCCATGAAGCAAATCAAATCTAAAAACAGAAATCGAATTGCACACGAAGCACCGGACAATATTCCCCACTTGCTGCAACTAGCATATTGGGTTTGGTATAGGAACGATAGTGCCAGAGAAGCCTCAACCACAGGCATCCCCTGATAGAGATTTGTAATAAATTGCTATTGTGTAAAATTTTGTAAAATTTAATAATGAAATTTTGTAAAATTTTAATGACTCTTTTCTTCCCTATCAATTTTAAATCTTGTGAATCTGTTGTTTTGCACATCATTTTGATAAAAGTGGCCCGCAAGTTTTCAGGTTTTTGTAAAATGACGAGCAGGTCAAACTTAGTTGGACCACGTTGTCCTAAAGCGTTGCCCAATTTTTGAACTCAGGACATCTCCAGCTTGATTGACTTTTATCTTTTCAAAAACGTACTGCAGAAAACCTGCTTAAAAAATACCAGATAGCAAACACATCAGCGATTGTTTCAAGTTTACTTTGCTGTGTGGTGTCAAGCAAATTTGAGCTTCGGTTAAGCGTGTGTACACGTGGTCGTTAGGTCTCTAATGAAACTTTACAGACCGCATGCTTTAGACTTAACTATTGCTAATACGTGGGTTCGCTCTAGCAGTTAAGTCAGGGGGGACACTCATAATTCTCAGATTATTTAGTCTCCCCAAGCTTCTGATCTTTCATAGTCACACTCTCAAAACACCAATAGTATTTTTATGTAAGTTTTATTTCACAGAACTTCACATGGTAAAAGTAGATGCACTTACCAATAACACATCATTGAAATGATAAAATAGTTTCTCTCACTCTCGACACAGTCCAGCAGAAGCGCAAGGGAACGTCCGACCAACAGCAGTTCGACAGATGCTCAAACCAACTAGACACTTTAACTGACTGATTTCTCAGCAAGTATCGGATTTTTATGGGTTCACGTTGGCAGTCGTTTTATCTCCCGCTCTTTAGGCTACTGTCTTTAAGACATGATGTTATGATTCAACAGGTCCCTTCTACTGTTATTTCCTGAATTAACGCTCGGTGTGGGTTTGATTGGCATGACAAACTTAGATGGGACTTTAGTATTAGAAGTTATGCTTTGATGATAGTTTTCGTGCTTTTGGAAATCAAATACATCTTTTGGGAGCATAAATTAGTTCGTGAAATAGTCTAACAGGGATTATGTGGGGCAAACCAATTTGTGTAGCCGTTTGTCAGCGATTCTGTGGCACAAGCCGTTTTTATGAAACAGTGTGACAGCGTGCCACTAGGACTGAGCAAGGCATTATTTTGCCTTTTGACAATATCAATCCACAGGACAAATGTTGTGGCAGAATTTCACTAGGACTGAGTAAGACAATAAATTGCCTTTTGACAATATCCGTCCATGTGGCCACTGGTATGGCTGTATTCCACCAGGACTGAGCAAGACAATAGATTGCCTTTTGACAATATCAGTCCATGTGGCAGCATTCCAGGGGGACAAGCCACTTCGTTATACTAAAAACGAACCTAATTTCGCTTTTAGGTTGAAGAACTCAAGCCGTTGGCCATGACAGGAACCTCCTGACATTGGGCGCGGCACTCGTACTGCACTTCGGAGGCAGAGTCTTCAGGGTTTTATCTCCGATGGCTGACCAGAAGGGGCAGAACCACCAGAGAGAGAGTGCAGCCGTCAGGAAGGACAAGTCCTTCAGGTGATGCTAGCAGCACTCTGCCCTGGTTCTGTGAAATCACACCCTATTTATACTTTTCTTTAACCAATCAGATTAAAGGGGCGTGGTTGTTATTTCCTGTCGTTGTTGATGAACATTATCAGAACAAGTTGTTTTTTCCGGTTGTTGTTGATGAACATTATCAGCATAAGTTGTTTTTTCCGGTTGTTGTGTTTGAACATCATCAGATCCCATGATCATTGTTTCCTGTGGTTTTTAGGAGACAACAAGTTGTTTACACCTCTTGTATAAGGTGCTGTCCCGACACTGGGAAGGTCACCGCAACCCTGTAAAGGACTGATAGCTTTGTTTATAAGCCTTCAATCCACTTGTTTCCGAGATTCTGACGTATCTCTGACGTTTTCTTTTGTGCTTCATTGATTTCGGATTTCTTTGGTTGAGACTGCTGTATTTCCAGCCTTCCAGTAGCTGTCCAGCCTAGCAGTCATTCAGCAGTCCTTCAATTAGTCTCCAATTTGCCTTTCAAGTTCTGTTGTTATAACTTTAAGTTCTTTTACATGTAGTAAACAACGTAATTGTTCTGCTACATATCTCCCGGGATGACGTAAATTCATTGTCTCAATCAATTTTCTTAGTTCCCTTGTTTTGTCTTCTTTGTTTGTTGGTAGGGAAAGTTTTCCGATTTTTTCTTGGGTCTTTTCGTTTTCTGCTTCTTTTTGCAGGCAAATTGGTTGTGCTGTTCTTTTCTTTGTTTCCTGTTCATAGTTTCCACTTTTATCCGTTATATTGTGAATTGTCATGTGCAGGAAGGATCCGATAAGATAATATTAATAAGCATGATAATCAGATGTTCTTATCTTGTCTTCATGATATTCATCGTATTTTTTCCAAATGTATGGGTGCAGTTGTATATTCGTAACCAAGATTGTGCTGATCTTATCTTCAATGTCATAGTATTTCCATGTTGTCTTAATGTTAGTTTAATCATGGTGATTAATTTATTATTATTCAGGGGTGTTTTCTTGACCCATTTTTTGAAATTCTGTTTAATTAAATTTCTGTTTCTATTGTCAATAGACTTTTTGGTCGTGACAATCTGTTTTTGTCTGTTGAACGTCAGTATATTAGTTTGAAATCGTTGTTGCCTGTTTGCTAAATTTGCCGTGATTCGAGAGAGTGTAGCAATAGCTTTTGCTAATTCCACTTGTTGAACTTGAAGTTCAGAGACTTGATCTTCAACTTGATTTAATTGAAGAGTGAATTTACTTTCTAAATCTTCTAGTTTGTTTTGTTGGTCCTTTCGTTATAAATGTGCATTTGTGTTCCTATTATGTTCGCTATTAAAACACTCACGAGAACCGAGACAAGTTCAACTGCTGGAAGAGTGACCTGTCTTTGTGTTCTCGGGTTTTCAAATATTCTAGTTGAGTTTTCATAATTTGTATAACTATTAAGTAGAAAACAAGCATTTTGAAAATTGTAAAACTTGTTGTCTTTGAATTTATGTTTATATTAGTTTGAGTTCTTTGTCTCGATTGATGTTGATTTGTTTCGATGTGATATTAAATTATCACAGAAAATGTTATTCTGTCTTATAATTTAGTAAAGTATTTGTAATGAGAGTTTAAAATATAGATGCTTTTTACATGCATCTATCTCTCCGTCATCATAAAAATGTTTTCAGAGAAAACATGATGAAAAGGAAAATTATTTTTGACGTGTTCTGAAATGAACAAGACAAAGTGTTTGGGAAATTGGCCGTTCTCCGAAAGTTTTAGGTCATATATATATTTGGGGACGCTACGTTTTATTTGCGTATTCGCGGTTTTCATGTGAGTGTGGGTGAAGGGTTCGTCAGTGTATTTGCGTAGCAATAAAATGCCTGGTGCATGATTAACATGTTTGTGATGAAAGGGTTTCCATAGCAGTGTCGGCATAGCACTGAAGGACATGATAAAATGTTTCACTATATTTTTTGAAAATTCGTCGCCTGTCAAGAAAGGTGTTTTGATGGAGGAAATGTGGTAAGGCTACAGAGATGATGACAGGACTGAGATATTGAAAATACTGTCGAAAAAATTGAATATAGTGCTGTCTTAGAGGGGTAGAAGGAGTGTGTTGTTTTAAACTTGTTAAAATGAAAGATGGGAATTTGAGGTTTTTCATATATGAACAATGAGGAAAATGCTGATTAAGGAAGTTCCATGGAGCAATAGGTGTGATCCATACTTCAATTAATTTTTTACAAGAGGAACATATGTACACTGGTATGTTAAGGGTTGAAAGGCGAAGGAACCCTGACTCCTTCATAAGGGAGTCTGTGTATGGTTTGAATGGTATGTCCCATGTGGGATTGTGTGATATTGCCACGGATATGCTTTGTTGTGGTATTGGGCGATTGGTGAACTAATGTTGTTACCGAAGTGTAAAAGTTTACAGTTGGGTGAGGCTAGCCAGTGAAAAAGAAAAATAGGTATATTGGAAAAGAATTTAATTATTATAATTCCACAGGAGAAACATTGGATGTATGTATTAATTGGTGAAAGTGAAAAGAAGCCATTCTTTGCCAATTCAGTAACATCACGGGAGGATCGTTTCCAAAATTCATTTTTAAATGTGCCTAATCTGTGACTCTCTTTCGTCACATTAATTGTAATAATATCATTGCATTGTCTGGTATCTGAGGAGCGGATATGCATGTAAATTGCTGTGTCCGCAAGGAATTTGACTGTGTTTACTTGAGAGTGTGAAATTGGTGGTTTAATTGTTGTCGGATGTGATTGTGGCTTCAGAAGTGGCATTGTGGCGTGGGATCGTTGTAAGTGTGTTAGTTGGGGTAAAGTTGTGATTGGCTTATTTTTGTCTGAGTTACAAGGGGAATATCCCGTAATGTTAAAGAAATGTAGTCAGATTGGAATAGAAATTGTTCTTACCTGTCTGTGAGTATAGTGGTTAAATTAGTTGTTGATAGGGAAGTGTGTCCTCTTTGGAAGATTTGAAGGAGTAAACTGTCTTTGATTGTTTCCAAATTTTGACGAAAAGGAGCTTGTCAGTATAAATGCAAGGATGTAGGTATTAAATTAAAAGTTAATGTTGCAGTTCTGAAAAAAATGAACGACAAAATTAAAATGATGCACTGTCAGTCATCATAAGACTGTATCTGAAATCATCAGTAACGTTGTAAGAGTTGTTGACATGTGTTACATACGAGTGTTACTGTTTTTCAACATATTTTGTTTGTAGCATGGGATGCAAAGTACCAAGATGTGTGCCTTTGGGAATACGTAAAGGCTGGCAACAAGCCGTCGTGGTTAGACGTAATCTGATGACAGTATGGAAATGTGTTGTTCCTGCGATGAGAATGTTTCGATAATTTGGAGCGGGTCGAAAATAAAAATAAGCTTTTGATTGTTTTAAGATGTTTAAACCATGGATTTCGATATATTTATTATAATTTCCAGGAAAGCCTGTTATTTCATGTAGACAAGGGTGTTTTAAGAAATATTGTGAATGGCATGGGTTGCAACTGGATATAAGTCGGTCGCATGATCCGAAATGACATTTTGCTTGTCGTTGTTTCCATGACATATTTGGTTCCAGAGCCTTTGGAATGATTGTTGTAAATGGAAAGTGTTATGGGTTCCATTTACTTACATAACTCGCTAGGTTGTTGAGTTGTTAGAGTTTGATCATTGTTTTTGTCCCATGCGTGGGGAAGTGTTCCGGAAATGAATTTCTGTGGCCTTGCTTGTTTTCTTGGACGTCGTCTTGTTTGAACATTGTCCTGTGGGTTGTTTTGCCATATATCTGGAACATCCTCACATTGTTTAGTGTGTTGCTTTTGGTCCATTTCCTGATATTTGGGATGTAAGTATTTTCTGAGTGTGGCATTTTCAAACTGATTTGTACTTAAATTCGCCATTGCAACGTCAGAGCATTGTATTTCCATTCTTTCTGTTGTGTTTTTTTTTATATAAAAAAACTAATTTATTACTGAAAAAAAATGGTTACATAGAAAATTCATCAATGTTCGTTGTATCCACGCAAGCTGCACCAAGGCAGTGCCATTTGAAATCAACTCTGTACGATTGATACACAGAAGTACGTGTCAGTAATAAAGGCAAGATAAGCAGGTGAGTATGAAAAGGGTAGCTTGATCGATTATTGTCAAATTATGAATGAACAGATTGCAATAAAGGTTGGGACTGAAAGATTTTTGAAATCGTCTTCAATGTTTGTGAGAAGTTCGAAACCTAATATGTTTTATCTGTCCCGCTATCTCAGTGGGAGATTCTGTCTTATAGAATCAGTTAAACCAATCCACTGAACTTGTGTTGGACGTTTCCGTGTGACAAGCCACATGTTTCCCAAGTGTGAGACGTGGTGAACACAAAGTTCTCATGGAAACAGTTGGATTTGACGCCAAAATATCAGAGAATTTCATTCCGTGATTGAGTAGATATTTGACACAATTGAGAGTTGTTTTAGTTGTCATTATACACTGAAAATTTGTACTCAGTTGTACCTGAGAAGATGATAATAAATATATATGTGCGCATAAAGANTTA
>JGI24021J15306_10007512_pt1 | contig 13287 bp, 8 predicted proteins | sample Ectturendosymbi1_FD_15306 | JGI IMG/M metagenome (IMG submission 15306) | reverse complement strand
CTGGATGACGGATTTGCTCAACGGGACGATCAAGAAGCGTTTCCAAGTAGTCGAGTGCAGGGGCAATGGAACAACAGAGACGGACGACAGCGGGAAGCGCATGATCGGGCTGGTGCTGATGTTGGTCGTGATCGGTTCACACAGAAGCCACAGCGCTTGGCTGGTGGTCAACAAAGAGGGCAAGGACGGTGGGATAGTAGCCAGCAACCATATTCGGGACAGGGCAACCGCACAACGTATCAGCATAGTAGTCAACATCAGCCTCGGGATAATCTTGGTGCCCACTCATCTTGTCACAGTCAAAGCGACATACAATATCACCAGCCATACCAACAACAGCACCATGATGAGACCTGTCCGGCAATGTTAGTTGTTCGTTTTCTTTGCTTTATTTCGTTGTACCAACTTTCGAGTTGTTTGTGTGGCATAACCTTTTGGTTTCGCCATGGGCGTCCGCAGAAATTTTCCCATAGGGGGCAACGTCCACATTTTGCTAATCCTTTTCAGGTTGCTGACAATGCAATGCAAATGGACGTACACAACGCTTTACCCTTTCCACACCATAAAGAAAATGCCCAATGTTACGGCAACAGTTGCATACAGTGTTTTCCCTCTAAGAAAATCTTACACTGAGTTAGCAGAGTTCTAAATGAATTACAGACTTTGTGAATTCTTAGAATGAGTATAAAATCTTACAAAAATACGAACAAAGTACACATTTAATTCAAATAGCTTCTCCTTGTTTTCGTGTTTTTCCAGTGATTTGGAATGTTGCAAGTACGCGAAATGAGATTTCATTGCGCAACTGGTCTGGTGGTGCTGCGCACTTTGGAGGGAGCAAGCGCAAAAATGCGCTTTGTTGACAGCACTACTTTTTCACTCATGCTTCTTAACGCATAGTATAAACCTACCTGGCTTACTCCTGTCAGCAGTCACTATCTCGCTGCATTACCTGCCAAGATGTATGCGTTCAACAGTGACATGCGGCAAAACGCCTACCACCGTAACTTGAAGTGAGCGTTTAAAGATTTGTTGAAGTGAGCCATGTTATTGTTACCCAACAAAGCCTAATAGTAGAAGAATCCGCTCCCGAGTTTCGCAGCCTGCATTTGCAGGCACAGAAGCGGATTAAGTGAACTTCAAGTTCATCACTGCATGACACCAGAACAGTGAAGCTGACTCCTCTAGTGCAGTGTGAGTGTCATACCGGCAAACAAACTGTCATTGCAAGGATTTACCCAACTGATCGGAATTAAACTGCTGATTTCACGTTTTCTAGAAATTTTTGCTTGGTAATGCCAAATCCCAGGGGGAATACCCTTTTCGTCTCCCCTTTCGGACGCCCATGAACTTCAAATAATGCGCTGCTTGATCTCACACAAACGCAGACGTTTTTTATGGTACACCAGTATTGTGCGGAGTCAAAATATTACGTGAAGGCTGAACGTACTTGAAATCTGCACTGAAAACAATTCCGCTGAGGTGCTGTTAGACGCTAACGAAGCGGAGGATGACTGCGGCGCAAAGAACAGATGCATTTAAACTTAGCGACTTTTACAAGCCATGCCGTGCCATCAGTAACTTCTGCCTCTGTTCCGCCGAATTGAGAATTGTAAGAATTTGGCGTTGCGCTACTCCGACGCTTTCTTTGATAGTGGGATGATGTTTTGCCGTCTCTTTCAGTCTTTGCCAGGAAACAATTAGTGTGGAAGAAATATTTGGTTTTGCCTTGTGTTGTACACAGCATTTCCCAGGAACCTCGTTTTCCTGATCGTAATTATCTCAAATTCTGCACGAATAATTATAAAGGGGTCAGGTTATACCATGAAAATTTAATCTTCTTTTAACTTCAACTATTCATGTGATGCTTTGCGATAACAACATAGGAAAAATGGTCTATTTGGGATTGAAAAATTGAATTTGATTCGAATTCGTTCGGAATCTTTCTCATATCATTTCCTTTTTCGCTATCGGAGCATTATCTTGGATTGCATTAGTCAACTGCTGTTTGTTTACATCAACGCATAATAACCTTCTCTTTTGCTTTGCGGAATGTTCAAAAACCTTGTCCTGTTTCGTAAGTGCAGATCCCAATTGCCTTTTATGTGCTTTGCAGCCCATGGGAAGAGTACGACGAAGTTAAGTTGTCCAAGGAACTTGTTCGAGTTTTGCGACACGGCATGTACAAAAAAATTAAAATCGACTCAGGTAATTACTTTTTAAATATTTTCATTTCCCAAACATTTTGTAAAGTCACTTCCAAATTCACAACAATTCGTGAAGCCTGCTATGGAATGACGAATTGACTGTATTCTGCATTATAGGCAAAATGCTATTATCTGATCTGTTTGCCCTGTTACTGTTCCGCCTCGCCTCGAAACAAAGCAGCGTAAATGATAAATGCTTCATATTATGATATTGTAACTTTTCTATTGCGACCATCGCACTTTGCAGAAGGATATGCTCTTATTAAAGACATCATATGGGACGAAAGGTTTTATGCTGCAACTTACATCGAAACTGTTGAACACGTGGTCTACCTTGCTGAAAAAAATGACAAGAAGAGGTTTGAAGTGAAGAAAACGCCAGAAGGCCTGAAGATCAAAGCCACGCAAGGCCACACTGTGCAGGTGAGAGTGAGCAACCACAGAAAGTATGTTAGCGTAACAGGTATGTCAGTTCATGGGAATGAGATTTTCCCGTAGGATGGGACAGTAGGTGAGAAATTCGTCCGTGTCCCAACGTCGTATAGCAAGAATTTTTTAGCTTCAATACCATTGTTGTATGCTTACAGCTACTACTACTACTACTACTATGGCCCGTCCCGTCGTTGACGACGATAAGCTCGGCGCTTCTCCATTTTTTCTGTGTAGTTTGTGGCTGGGAATGAAAACCTGTCACTCAGAGAGGCACACCATCTGCTGCGATCGACAGCGAATGTTTCCAATGACTGTGGAGAGATGTGGTCGGAAGCTCGCCATGTCACGTTTGATGACGTCTTTATAGCGCAGTTTGGGTCTGCCAGTTCTACGACGCGCGTTATAGAACTCGCTGTAGAGGATATCGTTGGGCAGGCGACCATCTCCCATGCGACGGACGTGGCCAAGCCAACGCAGACGTCTCTACCTCATGATGGTGATGAGGTCACATGAACCGCTGACACATAGGAAGATACACTTTGCGACGTGGTCCCTCCATGAGACACCATGAATGGAACGGAGGCATCTGAAATGAAGTGTGTTGAGACGGTTTTCTTGGCGGTGGTATATGCGCCACGTCTCGCTGCTGCATAGCAGAACACACACGCACGCGGAGTAGTTTGGTTGTGAGATGACGATTGTTGCGAACTCGAGAACCGAGTCGCCTGAAGTTTGTCGAAGCGCTTCCATTGCCTTGGTTGATCTCATCGTCCAGACGTTGGAAGAATTGACAAAACATCCCGGATAAGCAAACGTGTCGACAACTTTAAGCAGTGAGCCGTTCATGGGAATTCTCACAGCACAGCAAACAGATGCTCATTGCCATAGCGCAGTGATGCGAGGCCGCGAAAATCAGGTTTTTGTTCCTTTTTTTTCAGGTGAAAACTATTAATTGGGCATCCGGTTTTCATTGGGTGGTGTCACAACTGGGGATTTGAGATACCTTAACCGAGGTTCTGTATAGGCTGCACATTATACATGCACATGATATAATGTACTTCGCATAACTAGATTCGTGGAAGTGCCATGGGATGGCACAGAAAAAAAGTGTCCCACAGTCAAATTTGACAGCAGCATAGGAACCTGCTCAACTAATTTTGACGGAGTTGGAGTAGAACTACGTTTGTAGCGATTTTGGTAGCAACTGCTTTACCTGATTGCACTTAAGTTTCAAGTATGCACCAGTGTCATTCCCCTCCTTGTTTTCTCAGCTTGTGTGTGGCAATTGGCCAGCTATCGACATTCAATTTAATGAATTGGTTATGCATTGTGAGCCTATTTTTCGAATGCCCAACTTCAAAAATCCAATAATCAAATCTGTCCAACAAGGCAGCGCCGAACGTAACGAAAATAGTTGCCGGCAAACCACTTATGAAGCCCCGCAGAGGTGTTAAAAACTATTGAGTTTTCTTCTTACCTAATTGCAAAATGCTTATGGGTGTCTGTTTCACTCAGGGATTGCAACCATGTGACAAATGCCGTAGCCTATCGGTTTTCGTGTGAAATTTAGGGTGGTTCGTTTCTAATGCGTGGCTTGCGAGTTTGGTGGATGCGCGGAGAGAAAACGCACGCTGCGTTATATTCTTGCTGTGAACTGCTTCACAACGCAGACAGAAGATACTGCAAATTAGGATGAAAAATGCACTAATTCAACATGTCCTTTCTGTTCATCGATTTTTGTACAGAGGCAGGGGATGCAGGTAGACGCAGATGATTCAACATTTGTGCTTGCATTCACGAACTCTGGTTATGTATTAGGCTCCGTTCCATTTGATACTGTCAAAAAAGCGGAAATACCAGCGAAGTAGTGTATTAAATGCTTGAAGTTGAAATATTGTAACTGTAGGTCTGGCAGTTTGATTTTGTTGTTTTGACAAATGTTCCAGATTAAATGCTTCAGCGCGTTTCTATCAAGGCAAATGTTTTTTTCGGTGCAAAAGCACTTGTAGTGAGTTCTTTCGCTTGGTAACGTTCTTCAGGAGACACAAAGCGAAACCTGCAGTATAATAAATGACCTGCCAAGAAATTGATGTGCGGAGTGAGCAAAATTTATCAACAAAAATCTACATGGTTTAGCGTTTCCAAATTAGTGAATAAAAGTAGTTTCAGTCTGCCTGCCTAAATGTATTGATTAAAAAAATGAATGAATCTAGGAGTGTAATGGGTTTAGTTTGGGCCCCTGCACATTTTGATTTTTTCGCTATGATATATTGAACATTCCTTGGACTTTACGAGACACTCTGACTTTGACATTTGTTTGGTTCTGTGCTGGTTCAATATTAGAGCCGCTGCAGTCTATCATCTGAATTGGCAACCGTGCCTTTATTGAAGGCCTGCAGATCGTATTGGGTATTCATGTCACCGCTACCTGCTGGAGAGCTTCAAATAGCCTAAGTAAACATGAACAGTGTGCCTGGTGTTATTACACATAAGTCAATGCGTTTTGGTTATACAGTTGTGCTGTGGAAATAACTAGTGACTTGACAAGTAACAGCAGTATCAAAACAAGGTCAACGTATTAGAAGTAACAACGCAAAAATCCCATATTTATGATTAAAGTTGTGTTGAACCTTTCAAAAACAACTTTTTTCATCGTTAGCCAAAGTTAGTGAATGAAGCTCTACGGAAAAGGCAGAAGGTGTGGCATACAAGAGAAAGGGGCGTGCCTCGTGTATTGTCTTCGCACCATTCTCGAAATTTTATCGTCGATGCAACCTACTGTTTCAGGAAGATTTGACATGAGTGGATGAGTCCATTTAAATCTATGGGTTTCATATTGTTGTTCCTGCAAGGACGTAGCAAGAGTTCCAGGTTCATATATTTTGCAAGAGTTCCACGTTTTTAGTTCCGTGAGCTACCACTTGTGACACTTTTTTGGGACGGCAATTAACGGCAGGCCGAAGCCTGAAATATGCTTCTTGCCGGGGCGGTTGAAGTGAACGCTCTTGCCCGAGGAGCGCTACAACGCACTCAGTAGCCGTGGATCGAACACCCAACCTTCCAGTTGAGAGGCGAACACTCTGCCACTGTACTATCGCCGCCCCTGTGAAACTTCAAAGATAGTTCAAAGCGAATATAATGAAATTTTCATTTGTTGTGATCTTTGCAGTTGAGGGTGTCTAACTTCACGTAAGCAAAACCTGAAGAGACATTTAAAATGAATAGCAACAACCTTTATCCTGTTACCTTTCAGTATGAAAACTTGGAACTAAAACCCGTGACTGATCCAACTCAGTTTTCTGAAGTAGTGCATGGGACATACTGGGACGCATGGAAAATAATTCAAACTGAAGGACTGAACCGCATGAAGGTAATTTCATGTGATTTTTATCTTACTGCTATTTTTGCAAAAACTTTGTGACGATGAATTAGAGCAGATCTGTTCCAAGGTGTAGATAGATTTTCTTTCGAAATTGCTTCGATAACTACTTGCTTTTTTTAGGACATAGTACTTGAGACGAAAACCACTTTTGCACCTTTTGCGAACGGATAAATCTTACTTGCAAATGGCTTTTGAGGCGCGACTGTGAGTGAGTCGTGCAGTACTCAACATGAAGGTCATGTGCAGTGGCGTGCGCACATAGAATAGCTCGTCCGTTTGTGATCTTTGTGTTATGAAATTGCGCCATCTTTGCCGACAGGTTACCATCGTAAACAAACGTTTTAGACCAATGTTTCTCAAACTTCTTTGTTCCATCGCCCTTTTTTCACTCTCGGCACATCGTTGTCGTCCTTCAAGCCTGATAAAGCAAATACAAGGTAGCATTTTAAAGAAATCGACACATACCATGGTCCCCAGTTCAGTGTGATGGATGTGCTTGGCGACCTTAACAAAGATTAGAAATATTGGGAGACATGTCAGTGAGGTCCAGTCGTAGATCACCTCACTTATGAATCAACAAGCAGTTTCTTTGCTTTAAGAGCATTAAGGTCACTGCCGAAAAACGATCCAACGTAAAAATATAACGGATAAATTGCTTTTGCAACAACCTCAACGATTATCATAGTAAATTACTATTAAGTCATAATAGTAAGCTACTGAAGCTAACTCAATGATCGATTAGTGGTAGTGGTTGGGCGTTTTCGCCCCCTTTGTGTTGTTTCTCCCCATTTCCCCTCTTTGTTTTGTTCACCCCCTTGCCTCCAAGGGGCGATGCCGCCCACTTTGAGAACCACTGTTTCAGACCGTACAGCACTTCGTGCGACAAGCCGTGTTTGTTTGCGCAGCGGACACACATTCACTTCGCTGTTGGAATGCCTGGCGAGAGGGAAGTCGTCAGCGGAATGCGCGGCTCCTCCGAGATCGTCATTCAGCTTGATCTGGCCAAAGCTATGGCAGGTTTGTTCAAATCGCACGCTGAAAATCCACTGCACACAGAGACGCCTTGCTTTTGAATGAAACGATTTTATAACTTGTTGGATCGTTTTGTCCTTTCTCAGGAATCCATCGATCTGGACTGGGCCTATTTGTGACAGGCACAGAAAAGCGTGCTTCATAAGCTGGTTATTTTCTTTACTGTGTGGTGTTCAGTCGCTTGTTCCCGGCACCCGACTGACGCAACGCGATCTGTTTTGGAATTTACATCGATTATAATAAGAGGGCGCATGTTCGTACTCGTTTCAGCCGGACTCAAGTTCTTCGTCTCGAGCAACAGCGTGGTTCTCACTGAAGGAGACAACTTCGGACGAATCCATCCCAAGTTTTTCGACCGCGTAATTCAGCTGCGACGTGAGATATTTTTAAATCTTGCAAGCTTCAAAAAATTGGCCTGGAAATCTATTTTCTCTGCATCGTTTTTGCATTTGTTGGTTGGTCAGTATTAGCACGTGGCGACGAAATCGCGACTTGCTATAACAATTTTGAATAAGGTAAATGGTAACCTTATAGCTTGGTGCAAAGTTTTTCTGCCAATGCAAATGTACACGCTTTCAAGTAAAAATGTTGCCTTTGAAAAGAACGTTTCTATTCTTATGCTCTTCCCAGAACCATCGCTAGAAAGTCTTCAGTAGGGGGGGATTTACGTTTGTGGAAGGGGGCTTGACATTCTCAAGTTTGAACACCGATTTATAGTGTTTCATATTTCATTTTGTGGGGGCTTGGAGCTTTGTTTGGGGTGGTAAGCCCACCAAAGCCACCCGTGACGACGGGACTGGTACTCCTATGATTGCATTTGCTTTAACTTCAGTGTCCACAAAGCAGGAGCGTGTTGATCAAAACAAGTAATGAGATCACCCGACTCCCTCATTGTGAAAATCGATGCTTTCAAACTGGTTTTTGACCGAATGGCACTTGCGTTTGATTATATTGGTCACTTCCTGAGTTTTTGCCGACTTTTATTTTCTTTTCATTGCAGCTACTTTCATGCTATTGAAGTTTACCGTCCCACCAGACTACGACGACAGCGGTCGCTCGCGAGGAGGCGAGGCCGCGAGACAACCACGTACAGGCGAAGACTCCTGCAGGTCAGCGAAAGGACAGCAACAAGACGTTGCGAGCAAGTCGAACAACAAGCAAGATCATTATTCCAATCGCAGGCCCTCCGGTAAACCTCAGGAAAGGAAGAAAGGCATGCCGTCGGGGCCTCGTCACGGAGGACCGCCAGAGCACCCCAGACAAAAAGTGGATTTGTCATCCAAGAAATGACGTCCGTGCTCTCTTGGTTAACGCTTGCTGCACATGACTCAGCAATTATTTGACGTAAACGAGAAAATTTCGATTGGTGGATGTTTTACTCGAAACGCGTCTCTTTTATCCCTTAATTAAATTTATTGTCTCTTGGCAGGTTGATGTGTTGACGCAGGCCCGCAACCAGGGGATTGGCGACCGGGCAATTGCCCCCTCCCAAAATTTTAAAAAACTTGTTTAGTTGTCCGGTACAACAACAAGTTACAACCATTCCCCCCTTCGAAAATATCAGCTGGTTGCGGCGCTGTGTTTGGCGGGAATGTGTAAGTCAAGCTTTGAAGATTTTCGTTCAATACCTTGCGATTAGTTTACGTCTGGTAAACTTGAGGCTTGATGTTGTAATTAGGGATTTATGAGATAGAATTCCTGTTTTCCTTCTTTGTGGTCAGTTCTCGCTTGAGCTTGCTGTAACGTCGCGTTGCTGTTTCAAACGCATAACAGATTAACTTCGTTCTTCAATTTCTTATAGTTTCTCTCCATTGCGGATTTGCTTTCTGCGCTGTCGTCGACACATACGACCTGGCAGGCTTTGTACGTAGCACGAGTAGCTTCAGAAGAAATTGAGTATTTGCAGCAGAGTCAATTAGACTCTTAAATTGGCATTACTGTGCAACAGTTGTAACCCTTGGTGCATTTTATGTCTGTTTGATGGATGTCATTGAGTCCGCATCGACCGAGAGTTACAGAGCTGGTATGTGCATCTGTCGTTTTTTTGTGAAATGGTGCATTGCTCTCGATGGTTGGGAGCAATTCGTCAAGATAACGTTGAACCAGCTTCTCCCCTGGAAATTGCGCTTTAACACTAGTATCAAAGCAATTAAATGTCGTAGCGTTGGAGTGACGCACTTGGTGTTTAGGTAGATATTTAAAGTTATGTGTATTAGATCGTGCGTCGGTGAAGTTTTTAACCATTTCGTAGCATCGCAGTCAGAAACAGTTTGCTGCAATCGTGTATCTATTTGCTGAAGCAGAACTCGACTGTTTTAAAAATAAAAAGCCTTGCGGGAGTCTTAATCGACATGGAAATAACCTAAGTAAAATTTGGTTGCTGAAATTATGCTCTCGCGTTACAACTGCATCAACAACGCACATGTATGTCGGAAAGGTCATTGCTTTGAAGCATCACGCGCGTTTGTTACAACCGCATCCATTAGAAGAACAATTTAACTTTTTTGAGTCCGTTCCTAAAGAATCGCTGCATTCTTCTCCACGCTGAATAGAAATACTTGGAATCAGGATTGTTTTGCTGGTCTTGATCTCAGTTGTTATTACAGTATAAAGTTTTCGGCTTTTTGCTTTTGTTTTTCGTCCAAATCAATCAGTTGCTTCTATACATATCTGCTGTTTGTAACTCGGTTGTGTTTGAGCAAACCTTGATAAGACACCGGCTTAAATTGGGTTTGACTTTGATTCGACTGTTGACAGTAACTACGCTATTATCGAGTGGCAAACACGTAAAAATTTCGGGTCTGGTGACTTTGATATTGTAATTCCTTCATGTCTAACAAAACTGCCCAACTTTATGCTTGTCAATTAATGCCACTGAAGTTCGTGTTAAAGATGCATAAAATCTGCTAAAAGAAAAAACACCTGTAGGAAATTCATGCTCTTTCCAGTGACAAAGTTCATATCGATTGATGCTAGCGAACAAATCCACAAACTTCATAAAGCCTTACCTTGAAACATTCTTGGGTTTTCGATTACTAGGTGGGCAGGTGGCTTGCTGAATCCTTCGCTGGTTGCAATAGCGCACAATGAATTTTGTAAACTGGTGGTTTTCGGGTGGAAGCAATGATACTGTTATTTCTATAAGATTACCTTGATGTGACAAACAGGAACGTGTTGGAGACAGTACGTGGTGTGAACTTCAAAAACGTGGGTCGTCAAAAGATTGTTGGTGGGACGACATGTTATTGTCTCATACGATCTTTGCTTCAGTTACCGTCTAACAATTGGACATGATTGCGCCACAGTATACAACTTATTTTTGGGTGGAACCGTCTAATGATGCATAGATCGGATCGATGCTGTTTGTTTTTTTATGTAAGAATGCTCCAAATCGCTGTTTTAGCTTTTTCAGCGTATTTTACTGACATCGTATAAAATATCTATCACGTGCTTGTTGCAGCACCTCATAACCTTTGTCTGTTGTATCACGTCAGTACGTGTTGGGAACAATTGTTTGGCTGTAGCCTAGCAACGTCTTTCGAGTAGTTGCAACGATTCTGAGCTACAGGGCTCTTCGACTACTGCAGTGGTTCCCAACCTTTTTGGTGCACTGACCATTTAAAAAATTCAAGTCTGTAAGACCCCCAAAGCATTGCGTTTAAAATCACTCATCATGAAACGCTATTTAGCCTATATACATCAAACTTGTGAACAAACTGAAAAATACGTATTGGAACTTTACAACCTTTGAAGAAATGTATTTATCATCACTAGATGCTGTTAAGCAGAGGTTCACGAACGCCCGAAAGTCATTCCAGGGATTGGCACTGGGTTCGTGGACTCCAGATTGGGAACCAGAGAAAAACAACGATTACGCAAAACATGGCGCTTGTTTACTGAGCTGGTTGCGTCCATGGGGTACGCTGAACAAAGCTGATGTCATGTGATATGAGAGAATTGTGCATCGAAGATTTTTTGTGAGATCTATTTGTTTGAAAACATTTCTTCGAGAAGAAAACTTGAAATTCCCTCATCGATGTTGTGTAGTTGAAGCTTTGCAGCATCTGGAGCAGATTAACTGAAATTCTTAAATGGAAGAAATAGTTGTAAGGTGCGGTTGACGGTAGACTAGAACTTCACGACTTTAGTTCAATGAGACAACACTTTTTGGTCGTTCTGTATCCAAGAAATTCAAAATTCCGAGCTCAATAACATTCTCAGCTGCACCAATCTTGGAAAAGAGAGCAATACATAACAACTAACAAGACTTAATCGACAAACTTTTAAATAGCGCAATTTAAGCAAAATAATAATACTTAAAAAAATTTACCTGAAGAAGTGGAGTTCCAGCCCTAACACAAAAGGCAATCATATTCTACTAAAACGTTCATTTTCATGAAACTTCTGAACTTACATTCAAAATCGACAAATTTGTTTTTTCAGAAGCTGAAGTGAACTTCGCGGATTTTTTTAAATTGAAATAAATAAAAAATATTCCAACAATTTCCAAGGTGAATTAAGAGCTCGGTATAATTGCCTCATGATTCTGCTTCAGATAACTGCGGCGACAGCTCAGTGGTCGAGTGTCCGTCTCTCAATTGGAATATTGGGTATTCGACTCAGGCCACTGAGTGAATCAGTGCAGTGCTCCCTGGGCAAGAATGTTCACCTCAACCGCCCCTGTAAGAGGCAAATTTGCCGTCATCAAAATGAAACGAATGCAATCTTCATCCCATCAATACAGGAAAAAGATAATAGTTTTGATACCAAGAATTTTTACTGTGTTTGAAATGATTTTCACCCGAAAATCAAAATAGATGGTGGGGCTACAACTCCGCCGAGATTTAAAGCACGATGGTTTGAATCCAGCTAGCAAGCAACCCCGTCGCTACGGGTGCGACTTAGCCCCCAAAACAAAGCTCCAGCCCCCCCAAATTGAATAATGAAACACTATAAATATAGAAAAATTTCTGGCGACGGTTCTGATAGTAGGCCTATACACGCTGCGATTTCGCACGTTAGCAACCCCACCACGAAATCAGCTTAAGAGATCTAAAGCCAGACAAAATTTTTGAATCGTGAAAAGGTCACCAAACTACTGCCTGCAGGCCGGATCCGGCCCGCGAGGTCAGTTTATACGGCATGTCGGTGCACTGTGGAACAAATGAACCAAGATACCGTAATTTGTACGAGTTGATGCACCCATCTAAGCCTCAACGACATGTTGCAGAAAAGTTGGAACAAATGCATCATTCAATGGTCTTAGTTGCATTATCAACAGTGGTGTAGAAGACGAGGTACAAGCTCACCCGCAAAAGTTTTGATTTGTCAAAAATCTGGGCAAAATCCGAGGAAATCCCTAAATATCGAGGCAAAAATGGGGCCCAACTTTGTTTGACTTCAAAAAACGGCGCTCAACGTTTACATAAAATAAATGAAGACCCTTTTTTTCGTGATCGCACCAAAAAACGTCCTCATGATCTTTGTGGTAGAAAATTTGTAGGCAAAAGTCACACATAAACTTTTAGGGCAAGTTTGGGTATATTCGGGAAAAAGTCCTTCGCACCCCCAAAAATTTGCTTGCTCCTACACCTATGAATTAATAATCAAAGAAACACACTATTACATCAGTGTCATATCTGGATACTTTCGAAGTTATTGGTTTATGAACGAACATGAATAGCAGAAGTGGTCCACGAACGAACATGGGTAGCGCTAAGAACAACATTAGTGTTTTTAATATCTACAACCAGTGCCGGATTAACTATAGTAGCAAATGTAGCAATCGCTACGGGCCCCGCGCTTTTGGGGGCCCCGCGGTCTTCTGTAATAAATATTATTTATTACATTATATATGAAAATTTCTTCAGTCTAAGAAGTCAGTATTTTGCTAAATTTGCCATAAGTGGTAAGCGAAGGTTTAAATTGAACGCTGTCTGTGTCCAGAAATTCTTGTTTGATTCTTTTAGTACATAGTTACGCAACAAAAGGCATAAGATTGCCGTCAGCAGTGTTGCCATTTTAGCTGATTTGCTGCTAAATCTTGCAAGATTTTCTCACTGTTAGCTGTAACATTTTCAATTTAGCAGTTAGCTAATTTTCCAGCAGGATTTTATCAACCGTTTGGCAGGTAACAAATTCTTGTCCAAAAACCTATTCTAAGAGTTTTTCAAGATGAAAACTTTACACCTTCTTCATCAAAAAATATACTTATCTTCTTCATGACGTTTTTAA
>JGI24021J15306_10007511_pt1 | contig 13288 bp, 11 predicted proteins | sample Ectturendosymbi1_FD_15306 | JGI IMG/M metagenome (IMG submission 15306) | reverse complement strand
CTTTTCAGAAATGCAAACTCTTTTTCTCTCTTCGCGACAAGCAACGGAGTAGAGTGAGTTCTGGTTTGGCGACCAACACACACCGGTGGAAACACTTGAAAACTTTTGCTGACAACGTTGAAAAAACTTTCAAGTGTTGTCAAATGGGGCTCAAACTCGATTGGCTGCGATAAATTCATAGACTTCTACTACTCAGTGTTCCCACACATTTTCAAAAATCATTTTCCATACTTTTTCAATACCTTTTCAATACTACATTTAAAAAGTTCAATACCATTACTTCTCTTCATTTTTAGAAATTCTTAATCACGAAACTCAATTTTACACATTGCATAAATAATGAAGTGCTTTGCCTTCAGCAAAATTATGTCCAGATACTTCTGATTTCTTTTCCATTCAGAATTTCCATACTTTTTCAATACTTAATGTACATTTTGGCCAAATTCAATACATTTTCAAGGTCTTGAAAACCGATTTTGAAATTCAATAATTTCAATACTGNGTGGGAACCGTGACTACTGCCGATCTAGCATGCATCATTCTTTCCAATAATAAAACCATGCACAAACAAAGCAAAGATTTAAACATTCTTTTGATACTAAATCCGAAAAACTCCAAAGCAAATTTCACACATGAGTGCGCAGCGCATCTGATAAACTCCCAATCAAAACTTTTAAACAACACATGCATTTTGCATTCTGCTCTACAGATACTGCTTCGACTTAAAAACCATGCAGAGGATATCTGAACCAACTACCATATGATATCAGTCAGTGGCAAACATGTTGCTCGCCTTACTTTGCTTCTGCTGCTTCTTTTTCCCTGAGCCCTGTGAGCTGCTGCCTCCTTTCGCAGTCTTGTTCTTACTTTCAGCTTTCGATCCAGTGGAAGGCATCTCCTTCGTGTGTCCATCAGGTATGTGGAAGAGAATGCACGCGCCAGCTTTGCTCGAATAGATGCTGCAGATGAAGCATCACAACACGAGCTGCTTACATCGGCGAGCAATAAAATCTAGGCGCTAAACTTCAATTAATAGCAAACGCCATTAAAACGCTTCCAGCAGACCAGACAGCAATCGCTACATGTGCCCGAAGCAGATCGAAGGACAGTGCAGCGAGTGTGCCGACACACGCAGTCAAGCGGAACTCCCGTTCACATTGCGGTCTATCGTAGTTTCACTACAAGTTGTCAAAGGACGTCGCCACGTTGGCGCTACGCATCACTTCCTTATTACCGCTTGTTTCCGCTTCAGCGAGATCAGCCGTCGTTTGTCATGCGTGACTTTCAACACTTTCGATATCAGCGTCTTATCTATGCTTGCTTCGTGTTTACCGACAGCAGATAGCAGTTTCAAATCATCAAAGCAAAGGTTTCCAACTAAATGCGCTCGGGTTTCAAGACGCTGCTGCGATAAGCGTGGGTCAACGCAACACTGGCAGAATGACGCTATGCCGCAAATCACTTATACCATAGTCATGTTGACACAACGTGACGATACATTACGTCACCCTCGTTGTTTGCAAATAATCAATGGCATGAGTGGAAACACCTGGTGGGGAAAGAATTGCAATCACTTTCATCATCTCATAAAGACCCAGTGGATCATTGCAATTCTTAGACATGCTCTCCCTTCTGACCTTCAGTGTTTCGCAATTCGGTGAAACCGGCAATTTCCTTACACATGAAACTAGGAGAAACTTGAAGTTTTCAGACATTTACGCGAAGCTCCAGCACCGCAGCCGGAAAAGCAGGTGCAGTGAAGTCGCATTAAATCTTGGACGTGGTTTCACATTCTGGAATTTATGATTCTCGTTCATCTCTACCAAGGGTGTGAAACATGTTAAATACCATCGACCGCATGAATTGTGGAAGATCGCTGGTGAGCCGCAACAATTATTATTTGATGATGAAAATAAAGCGCAAAGCACACACAGTTCTTTTATGCTTCCAGGGGAATAAGGCAATCAAAAGCTCTAGGTTTTCTAAAAGTTTTCGCGGATTCAGACGAGTGGGCTCTGCTTTGATGACTTGGCGAAGACACTCTGACTTGCACATATCTGTTTTAAGTGACTAATCTTCACAAAGGCGACACAGTTGAAACTTATTAGCAAAATTTTTAATAAAAAATCGATGTCACGCAACTCTACCACGATTCCCACACATTTTTCAAAACAATTTTCCAAACTTTTTCAATACTTTTCAACACTTAATTAAAAAACTTTGATGCCATCATTTAGCTTCAATTTTCGAGATGTTACTCGTGGAATACTTAACATCTGCAAAATTGTTATCAGCGGTAAAGAATAAAATTTCAATTAACAAATCGCTGAATTCAGAATTTCCATACTTTTTCAATACTTTACGTACATTTTGGCCAAATTCTATACTTTTTCAAGGTCTTTAAAACCGATTTCACAATTCCTAAATGCTTCCGCAGTCTGCTGAAAACGCTGTGGCGGGCCACATGTTGCCCTCGGGAAACCAATTGCCCACCCCTGCTTTAGGGGAGAGAGCGCACACTACAGAAGTTGGTAGGTCGGGTTCGATTCCAGGTCGGGTCATACAGAAGACTTGAAAACGGTACTTGCGGCCTGTCCAGCGTGTTCGGCCTTGATGGGTGGGTGCAAGGGAACACTTCACACACAGCATTCGCTGTGAGAGCAACCGCGTGGCACATGACGCAAGCAAGCGGAAGTGGGCGCCACAGATCATTCGTGCTACTCGGAAAGGAAGCGAGTGTAACGAAACTTTTTCTTTAACGCGATACTCCAACGCAACTAAGTGTACGTAAAATCTTCCACAAAACGAATACGGAGATATAATCTGAAAAACACCGGATTTCAGAGCAAAACAATAACTTCCTGACACCAAATCGCCAGAATCAGGCTACAAGCCTGTCTAAGTAGCGATTTCTTAACTCATTGCTGTCAGCATCAAGTAACTCGAAAATTAGGGCCTGGTGGTTGGAAATAAGTCGTGGCCACCGACGTCACACCTCAACCTGTTTGGGGGTAGCAAATATTTTGGGGGGTTCGGTCGCAAAGACATGAGAAATAAACATATGAGGTTCAACCGCTAAATATTCCGGAACATCGCTCCAGGAACCACCGCAGCGGTTACGTCAACAAAGCACGCCGTCAACGAGGAGGTTGATTTGTTTCGAAACAGTTTTTCTTCATAACTGAATTAATCACAGTGCGTTTTCCAGCTGCAAGCTGTTTGCACCAGATGCGGAAGAAAACGCAGCAAGCACGTGACTCAAGCACGTGACACAAGCAGCAAGTCATGCGAAGGAAATGCTTCGCTTACCTGGGTGGGGTGTATGGCTGGTCGCAGATGAAGAAGCCTTTGCGTTGGAGTTGGATGATGTCTCCTTTCTCCAACGTTGCCAAACACGGGTCTCCTATCATTTCACTCTGTTTCTGTTGAATTTTTGCACATGTTGTAGTGGATACATACGCATCTTAGTATTTTGTACGTTTCACGCATTTTCTTTTCCTGGCCCGATAAAACCACACTTGTTTGTGAACAGCGCAACAGTTGGTTTGAGTTGTCTGCTAACCTACGTCACTGCGATTGTTTCCGGCCGTTCCTGTGAACGTTCAACGCTGTTGTTGAACGTTATTTTCTATTGAACAGTTTTACGTCACGTTGCTCTGGCTTCACGTTCACGTGTATTGGTGAGTTTGTTTTATATCTGAATATAATCAAGGAAAGGAATTGCTGCATGCCAGAGAAGTCTGATGAGCATGTTTGACAGGGAGGTTTGCCGAAGAATAACTTTTCGGATAATGGCCTGGCAGACATGCAGCGGAGATGGGTGGATTGACGGGCAACATGCGTTGTTCAATTAACAGTGTGCGCATGCTTGTTCATTGGAGCGTGGCACAAAAATTGAAGTCATCGCAGATTGGACAATGCAGTCATCCATGACCGTAAACAAGCGGTAAGTTAAGAGGTGGCGTTCCTATGCGTTGGTAACTTGTATTAGTAGTGCGCATTTCGTCACGTCCGGATATTAGCAGTGCGCATTTCGTCACGTCCGGGTGCAAAGTAATGATCGTGGGTTTTCCCCCTAGACACAAACGCGCCAGGAAACAGCTTTCACGCAAAAACAGGTCTTTAGCGTCCATTCAAAACTGCAGGTTAGCAACAATGATGCAAGGATCGTTCAGTTTCATGTCTTATTTTGAAGTTAACTCGGCGAAGTCTCGCTCGCAGTGCACAGGGAAACAGTCCACGTGGGATTAAATATAAAACAACTCAGTTGTGAGGACAACTCCGAACGCAAACGGGTTTAATATGAATTTGCGGCAAAGCAAATGGAAAAGACATGAATGGACCGAACCACCCTCGCCGCCTCACAATAAACGAACCAGCAACGGCTTAACATCAAACAGAAAACAACGATCGTGACGTCACACACATCTTCGCGAGCTTATCACGAGAATAAAAAGCATGGCGTGGATCACGTGAGTGGGCAGGTCACGTGGTCACATAGGTTTTCGTTTTGCCTCCCCCGAAAATAGTGCAAGAACAAGTTACAATTATTCCCCCCCGAAAATATCAGCTGGTTGCGGCCCTGGCTCGAGCAATCCAGCACATATTGCTTTTGGTTACTCAGCGCACAGCAAGTTCATCGAAATACAGAATGTGATATTGGCTTCCGTAGTCCGTAAATTTCCGAATATCGTCAACGCCGAACCTATTGGAATAATCGGAACCGATCTAACATTGACCTTACTGAGATCAGATAGTTTCAACCATGAAACCTCCCAGAGCCAAACAGACGAACGAAATTTCCACAAAGTGTTTTTATCTCATGATCGGTGATTGCAACACGACAGAAAGAGCTTGCCTCGGTAAATTACAAAAAGTTACCTGCAAAACAATAGAACTTAGAGCGCTACTGGAGAGTTATTGATGGACAAAGTTGTGAGAGCGTTTATACCGATTTGCATCGGCTTGACAACCTCAAGTCGTCAGTTTGCTTGGTTGGAAGACTGACCCGCGTTCCTGCAACAACTTGGCTGCCCCTCAACAAGTAGAGATCTCTGTGGAATTGTAAACTACAACGACTCCCTTCAAGGTGACATTATTACATCAGAGGTGGTATGATTTCATCACATGTGACGTATTACAATCNAACTGTTGTGACTCGACGCAAACAAAAAATAAGACTTACCCTTGAATTTTTGTTGATGAAATCTTTAAAATTATCATCTTTTGCGAGTACGGGCTTAGTCATGATGTGGTCGAAGTATACGCAGAGCGCGGGAATGGGAGGAGCTTTTGACGTGTCGGCCAGCCACGTGACCTTCTGCGTTTTCTTGTAGTCGCGGTTGTCCAAGTTCAGCTTTGCTTCGACTGATGATACCTGCGGGGGGAGTCACGCATGACTTGATGCAAGTTCAACGGAGTCACGCATGACTTGATGCAAGTTCAACGGAGTCACGCATGACTTGATGCAAGTTCAACGGAGTCACGCATGACTTGTTGCAAGTTTAGCGGACACATGGAAGATGTAATGTTGCTCAGTCAAATAATTTCTTGCAATAACAGATTTCGTGCGGTTGTTAGTGACGTCAACACTCCTCATAAAAATTCAATGTCGGACACTGCGTTTTCAATTTAAAAAAAATTACAAAAAACAATATTTTCTCAAATCCTGCGAAAGTAATGATAGAGCGCCTGCAGAACAAACCTTGCCATCTTCACTCTTGTGCACAGTTGTTATGGTTAAGTTGCCCCAGTTGATAAAAGTCACATCGGTTCCAACAACAAACGACTCGGCATCCTCGCGTTCCACCAGTACGTGTGAACTGTACCACACTGGCTTCTTTCCGATGTCTGGATTCTAAAGGTTCACGGATAATTAACTGAGAAAAACTGACATTGTAGCAAAGTTAACACTCGCGCAGAATTCAGTTTGATTTTATTGCCGCAAATACTGAACAGATTGATGCTGTTCGTCTCGCACCGAAGCAATCCACCTTTCATGCAAGTACCAGCGTAACTACCGCATTTCTGCAATTTTAAAAGAAATATCAATGAAAGGCAATCCGTCAAACCTTTGGATGTTTGGCCGCATCCGCCCGGACTTCCTTGGCATCAGCAACATGGACAGGAACGGCCGATTCTTTCGACAATGCTGTGTACCTCGGCGCAGTGGGGTCTATAACCTGCGGGGTAAGCACACAACTGCGCATCACGATCGTTTGTGCGTGTGGACCAACGTATGCGAGATGGAGTCGATGGAGGCAGGACTGGGGGTGGGGGGTAGGCGGTTTCGTAGAGTCAACATCGCTAATTTGAAAAAGCAAACTCGCCAAACGTAAAGATTTCCAAACGAGGGAATTCAAACAAACAATCTGTGACTCTATGCTGCACAGGTGTTCTTGATAAACTGTCGCCAAGGAATAAAAACATGCATTGCATCGCATTGCCGACCTATTCTGACATTTTGGTCAGAGGTTAAGAATTCACGAACATGGATCCAGCGTTATGAGTTGTAAACTTTTATGTCTTGTTCGAGCGCAGACCAGATTCGAGGTTATAGGTGTGCGCATTGTGCACGTCACAGTGGATCGCTGCTTGGTCGACAGTTCGGCGACGACGCGCGTCTATGACGCCTAACCTGCCCGGGTCACAAGGTTCTTCACTTCCTAGGATAATAAGAATGTTTGCAAACAAAACTGCCCGAGCCGAGTTTTGAATGAAAGCAAGCTAATCAAACCTTTTTGTTGAACGACCATATTTTGTCCCATTCCATCGTCACAATGGCTTTCGACGAACCCTGAGCGACAATGAAACTCTTCAGACCTTCGACCGTCATTCCCCTCCGCAGGACCCCACGGACTGTGGGGAACCGTGGGTCGTCCCTGCAATGAACAATCACCATGACAACCAGCCGAGCACTTCGTGGTTACCGGACGGATGGGAGGGAGTTGCAGACACGCTGATATGACGTGGCGCAGAGCAGAGCTTCGATTGTACGAAGCATTGATCGCACCAGGCAGCTGCGCGCAAGACGCCAGCGGCTCAGCGGACATGTTGGAACGCAGCGCATCAGGAGGCTGCCGGCAATCAATCAATCAAACAAGACGGTGACGTAAGGGATGCAAAACGTGGCGGTCGACAATCTAAAGTTGTGTTTAACAAATCGTTTCGTGAAGAGCAGTAAAAATTCATTTCCTTCACATGTTGTCACAAAGACCTCCCCTTACGTCACAGGGGGGGGGGAGATTGAATAAAACAACGGGCACAAGATGACGGCCAACTATCAGCTCAGGCGTTTTTGTTAAGATTGTTGCAAACACTTGTGGCTGATGCCTTCATGTTTCAGTCAAACAAGATGTGTTGTTGCTTTGATCTGAACCAATACGCTGTTCTCCTAACCCTCAGGTGCAGCCCCACCTTCAACCAGCCCCACCCATTTGACAAATAGTTGAAGTGTAAAGGAAAACGCAACTACTTATGTCATCAGATTATGATTTTCATTACAAAAAATAATTTTCTTTCAACTTGGTTAGCAGCACAGTTACAACACTGCCAGTCACCAGATAAGTTCTGTTATGTCAGAGACCAAAATTACGATTGCCAGTCAAATGTATGACTTCAAATTAGGCATTTTATGGCAGGGTCTACGTTCCTTAATTCAACAAAGGATTTCAACCAACATATTTTTCAGGCATACCGGAAGCATGTTAGAAAATATAAAACTAAGAAAAAACAATCAAGCCAACGAACCAAACGTGAGAAATTAAATAAGTTTAAAAATAAAGGACTTGTGCGCATGCGCACATCTTTACCAGCCGTCAACCAATCCGCTTTCGACAAACCACGTCAGTTTCCTTTTGCTCAAGACTGTGTTTTGTAGATTCAAACGACTGCAAACAATAAAAAAGTAATGTTAAGGTCAACGTGCTATCACTGAGCAGAGCAGGCATGACTTGGAGGCTCACATTACCTGTACTCCCAAATGTATGGTTTCCTTATACCGAGTTTATCTATGAACCAATAATACTGCTCGTCCCTGTCGTGGTACTCGGTCGTCCTGAGAGCGTGGGTTACCCCCTCGACGCTGTCCACGATCGGACAGGCGAAGTCGTATGTTGGGTAGACTCTGTGGGGAGCAAGGAAATGTGAAGACAAACATCACGATCAATACTTCGATGCGAAATATCAAGTTCATAATTTAAATGACGCAACGCAGAATGTCTCACATTTCCGACATCCGTGAAAAGTAAGTAATTAAAAAATTATGCAGACGAAATATTTCAGACGATGTCAAGAGTTAACAACAAAGTGCAACAGATCCACGCTTTGCCCCAATCCTTAAGGCATTAGCTCATAAATCGCAACTAAGTGCTCCGTTGCGAAAGTTGTAATGTGCAAAATGCACCAATGCTGAGATCTTCAGTGCAAGTTTTGATGCCTTATTGCAGTGGCTCCCAAACTGGGGGTAATATGCGGTTCTTTCGGGGGTAACGCGGAAGCAAACCACGATCGATTTTGCTCTATTTTATGAGCGATCACTGCGAAATATTGAGGGTAACAAGACATAATCGCTGCCTTGATTTGGGTAACGGCTCGAACAGGTTTGGGCACCACTGTCTTACTACATCAATCGAATGTCGCAATTGCGGATGCACTGGAGCGTATCGGAGAAACACCCATGGCACATCGGAGGGCGCAAGGTTTCCAGTGGGTCTGGGTCACTGCATTAATCTAAAAAGCTTCTAGAATAAATGTCTCACCCCCCGGACAACCGTAATGAAATGACCACGCCCAACAAACTTACAATTAACGTTCCACCAACGAGTTCAAAGAATAAACCTCAATTCTATGCTTCGAACGTTGATAAGAAAATCTGTTCTCACCTGACACAGCGCAAGGTTATTAGAAACGGCACATGAATGAGCGCGAGAGCTGATAATAGTTTGCGCTGAGTGGGGGGGAGACTGGGGGGAAGTGCCGAGAATGGAGCTCACCATGTAGATCGTTTGAAAGCATTGGAGTAAAACTGAGAAATGCCACTGGTCGTGAAAGTGGGAGATAGCAGAGCTGAGGAGCCAATAACTTTTAGGCGGTGGAACCGAAGCCGGAATCTGAAACTTGGGTTTCGATTCCACAGCCGTGGTTTGTGGGGCAAGCGAGTCAACCCTTTCTCGCCCCGCAATAAGTTAAGAAATTGTTTGTGAGGGTTACTGAATGTTGACCCCTTTTCACGAGCCAGTGGGCAGGACATCAGCTTAATACGTTGCTCTGGCCTGTAGCAACAACATATTTTCTTTCTAGAACTCGGGCTTTGATTTACTATAACTTTAAGCAAGCATAGTAACGCAGCATGCTGAAAGAAAAAGAAACAAAACGATTTACACTAAACACTCGACTTAGTAGATTGCACGAGCAGTGCACATCAGACCGACATCACGTCCTGCGGTGAACACGCGGGGAAACGTACGGTTCCGCTCGCATTCCAGCAACCCACGCAAGGATGCGATGACCAATTACCCGTCACTGCGATCATTACGCGGAAAATACACCACATACGTTCAACCCATCGATGCGCTAAAATAGCACATTATGGCAGTAAACTTGCTGATGGTTGATGATGCAATAATAACCCATTGTTGCGAAAGATTCGCTCACTGTTGCCACGTGATTAGTGGTGCGCTTGGTGAGCAGTGAAACCAGCTTTGCATGTAATCTCGGAGTAGGGAACGCATAAGACAGGTCTTAACGAAAAAAACTTCCATGAAATAAATGTTGTAGCGTGCCTGTTCCCAGACTGAGCTGGGCAAATGTAAGAAGCATGTTGGGTTTGTGTGATATTGATAAAAAAATTTAAAGGTTTCAGAGTGATGCAGACGTGCAGGTAGGAGCGACCAAAAATTAGAGTTATACCTAATAAAGAGCAGAGAGAAAGTGAATAATGAAATAAATAATTTGATAGAATGTAAAAATTTCCTTTAATGCTGATTGTGTGTTACTTTAAGGACATACTTAAAAGCACTAGTGTTTCTGTATGCTTTCGAGGAATCAGTCGACTGCCATCTGCTTTCGTCTTTTTGCGATGATTGAAACTTGCACATATTTCTAATCAAGTACTGTATGTACTTTCCACGATGAGTGTAAGCAACGAATCGATCAGCAAAAATTTGCTGATCGATTCCTTGCTTACACTTTAAGGGCATACTTACATTTTGTGGTTTTTAGTTGTCATGCACAAATGATGTCATCACTTAAACTGTTTTGAATATTGTCATCAATGTTTGTGAAATTTGTAACATCAAAATGGGAGAATCGAAATACGTGAAAAAAAATCTTGGCACCATTTATAGATGCCAGGATTTCCGTATGTACACATCCTCTTCCTCGTTTTTGTGTGAATCTGGACTTCTCAAATTTCTTTACACGTGTCCGACTATACATCAAATGCATTATTTCATGACACCTCGTCTATGCTGGTGTAAAATTACAATTGTACAAATAATACATGGCTTTCTGATTTCAACCAAAGCATTTTGGAGCCGGACCCGAAGTGTCCAGATGCCTGGAGCTGGAACGAGTACCTGAAGATTGAGCTTCGGCTCCACAGCCCTGCTGGACAGGAAGACAACTGTAGAGACAGTGAAATATAATATATACGGCACGGGTCAGTTTATTGCTGGTGAAGTGTCTGCCTCCCAACTGAGAGCTTATGTTTTATGGTACCGTTGTTCGGGCGATCAGCGGTTATGTGTATAAAGGTTTGGCACTGGCTAAGATCTGAACAACTGGGTGGCAAGTAATCTAAACCTCACTGTGATGGGGCCCAGCGCAGGGGGGGTAGCAGCAAACAACAAACTTACTTGTACTTGTTTCCAGTTTTCGGATGCTCCTCATTTTTGCACCTGTACATGACCGGGTCGCGCAAACAGCCATTGTCCGACGTGGCGTCGATCTTGGCGCGAACACAGCACGTCCTCCCATACGTTGTGCCCGCTTTCATCCCCTCCCACATGCTCAGATTCTTCTCCACAGCTGCAAAAGTTCAACTGACGGCAATTGTGGATTTGTGCGAAAAAGCAACATCAACTGCTAACATTTATTCACGAGGCAAAACATACGCAATCTACCACCACGGTCATTGGAAATGTTTCAAATGTAGAACCTGATTCTTGGAATTAACAGAAACAAAGGTTTGCGTTGCGTTCTTGCTGCTCAGCTACGTCATTGTCAGAACACAATTTGAAGAATGCACATTAATGAGAAACAAACGACGCACACTTTTGTAATAAATTTAAATATAGCAAAACGCTGAAGTTTTGATTTTTACACACTAGTTCAGAGCTAAAGAATAATATTGCAATTGTTACGAGAAACTGGAGAGGGAAGTTCATCATTTTTAGGTTACGAAAGCTTTTTTACAAAGGTGGAATGCTGCAACAATCAAAGGCTTTTACAAAAGTAAAATAAAAACAGCAAACAATTAACGTTAAAAATCGATGCTTAATATATTTTCTGAAGCGAACACGAAAATTACAGTTATTTCTGTTTTTCGATTCCTGTCTCGCTTCTCGCTCCCCCCTCATCGTTTCGGCATCAACGTCATCAACGAATGCGTCACTGGACTTGATCAACTTCTCGGCCGAATCAAGAATCAACTGGAAGTGGTCGGAGGTGAAGGAGAACAGGTCTGGCTTGATACCAAGCATTGCTACGTCTTCCAGTATAACCTGAAAGAATATCTACACTCAACTTGCATTGGTCGAAAACGATGACCGGTTACCAGCTGCATGCTCCGCTGGCCAGCCTCGTCATCTTTGCGCATGCGCAATAATCTGATCACTGCGTCGTCTAACACAAACGATCAATGATGTAAGCTTCAAACCCTTGCAGGATTTGTTTGTTTTGATACGTTGAGCATTTGTGCAGCGATTTTCATTTGTTTCAAACTGTCAACAGAATTGTTGGAAACCGAAATCCGGTTCAATCCAGCACAGAAAGCAGGGGGTTCGTTCCCCCTTCCACTGATCGTTTCCAACACCGCCCGAAATGGTAGAAACTTTTCACGTTTGGAAACAACTTGCACCAAAACTACTGCGTATGCGAATATAACAAGTATTCACAGCGCAAGAACAAGTATTCACAGCGTATATTGTCGTAGTGGATACGGAACACCGGTTTATGCACTACGAAATTAACCTTCTCATCAGTAATTATTTCAAAAGAGAATTCTCAAAAATTGTTACGAATCTGAAAAGAAATAATGCTTTCTCAGCTGTAGTGGAAAAAACTGCGAAATTTTACCGAAACTATGTTTACTCGTTGCGTTGGTGAACCTTAGTATGGTACAACAATGTGTGTGAGGTAGTCGCGAAAGGTTTTCTAGACGAAAGAATATCAAGCCGGGTTAGCCACTCTGTTCCCTTTCATATTGCCCTGCTTCAGGTGGCAAGGTATAATTCAGGTGACACTGTGACCCAATTTGGGTTTTTCTTTTCACTGAGACATTTCAGTCCTTTGCCCAAAATAGCTTAAAAGCGTCAAGTCATTTTTTTGTTTGCGGATTTTTTTGTCACTGAAAAAGGCATTATGACCGAATTTACTTAATTTTTTCTGTCATTTCAAAAAACATTCGGTCTATGACCGAAAAAAAGCAAGACCCAAATAACCTGCAACGCTCGAATAGGCGAGAGATGTGCACTTGATAAGCGTCAAGTCAATGGCAAGTTAATGGTTGGTGGACCCCGCGTTACCTTCTCAAAGTCTTCTTTTTCTTTGGCTGGATTTGTGTCATCGAATCTCATTATTAGCTTTCCTTTAAATGTCACCTTTGAATTGAAAGAAAAACACTCACAGTTAGCGTTACGCCTGACAGCTATCACAATAAAGGATCGTTACATTTAACCATTAACTCCATGCACAGACATCACGTCATCAACATTGATAAAAAAAAACATCGAAGACTCTAAAGCAGGCCTTTACAACCTTTTGCTATTCCCGGTCGCATTACTTTTATTTATATGAAGTACGGCCGCCAATGAGTTCGAGCTATATCTATGAGATACGTTTAAGTAGAATAGGTTTTATCCGGTATATGTCATATAGGCCTACTTGTACCTAAAAGTATAATAAAATGTCAAACATTTTAACGAATTTTTTCTTTTCAGAAACATCACCATCCTGATTGTTACGCAACGTGTCGACTGATTTTCTTGCCTTGCGTTTGTTTTGCTTCAATATACGCCAACACGGCCGCCAAATCTTATATTTTAAATTACATGTGGACGGCCGCAAA
>JGI24021J15306_10007510_pt1 | contig 13288 bp, 4 predicted proteins | sample Ectturendosymbi1_FD_15306 | JGI IMG/M metagenome (IMG submission 15306) | reverse complement strand
CCCCCCCTTCCAACGCCCATGTCCTCAAAGTTTCTATTGATCACTGTCAGAATAAAACTTGTCCACCTGTGGAAGAGCAGCAACGAACATCTGATGCAACTGGTAGCGACAATGTTTCCACGAATGCCATAGGCATGCTAGTGATCGAGTAATGGCATTGAGACTTTGTCTGCGCTAGGGCGACCAAATAACTTTATTGCTAAATAGTTGGACTCCTTCATCTTCGTATGCTTTTTTCCGGTACTGCAGCCCTGGGCGCCAAAAGGATTTTTTCTGGGGGGCAACAGTGGTGAAATGTCATTCTACTCACTCGAAACAAAGAGAGCAACCTTTTTTGCTAAAATTTCATAGGAAATATCAAATTTCAAAATCCAAGGGTGTCTTGCCTCCCTGCACCCACCTTTCGACGCCCATCAGTGCGTATAGGTTTCCAGAAGCGACCTTTTGAAATGCCATGGTTTTGAGAAACTGAAATAGTTAGCCTACTGCAAAATCCATGAAGTGGCATTTTTCAAATGGTACGATGCGTTTGCACCTGATTTTGGCAGTAGCAGCACCTCGGCCTGTTGGGAAAATCTGCACAAAAATTGAAAAAAAGCGAAACAAGATTATAATTCTCAAAACTCTCATCTAGCACGCCAATACCACCTGCTTTGCGCCGAGATGTTTGATGCATTTCTTAGACTCCGCATAAATAAAGGAAACGTGAACGTGAGAAAAATGCTTTCCGAACGCAGGAAAAGTCATAGACCAAAACAAAGTTCGACTGTGATGCATAAACGGGGTTGTACTGCAAGTTGTCGAATTTTGCGGTCGTCAGCAGCTACCTCTACGTGGTCATGGAGATTGCGGTCGCTTTCGCACTTATGATGAACCTGTTCCCAATGGCCGGGTTTTTTAGAGTTGCATTTAAGACTGCGCTTAGGTGCTGCTGATGAACTACAACTGATTCGTTTTATAATGCTTCACAAGCCTGTAGCCACGGGGTCATTCGGGGCCAATTCACCCCCAACTACGTATTTGTGCACTCCAAATTTTGTTGTGCCCAAAAATTTTTTTTATTAAAACATACGATAATAACAAAAATCTTGCCCCACTAAAAAACGTATTTTTCTCTCCTATCCTGGCTACGGGCCTGATGCTTCGCACAATAGCTGGGACATGCGAAACAAGATAATCAGCTTGTTTGCCAAGCAAAGTCAAACTAAAATTGTAAAAGATGTGGCGAACGTGAAGTATTTCTCTGTATTAGCGGACGAGGCATGTGACAGTGGCCAGGTGGAGCAGTTCAACTGCCACAACAATGTGTTTTTATTATCGCGGTTTGCCCGGCGTGCAACTATTCTGCGAAAGCTCGTCCAAACAAAAAAAAAACGACATCTGGCCGAAAAGTCAACTTAAACATTTGTGCGAAACTCGCTGGGTGGAAAGACGCGATTCTGTTATCAGGTTTTCTTTTTCTAAAGTTAGCGCCCCAACCCATTAGCAAAATCCTGGCTACATCACTGCATGACATCGCTTCGCTGTTAAACATGTATTGTACTGGGTGTAACTCAAAAAAGAAAGACATGCTGTAATCATTTTCTTCGCAACCTCCCATCTGTGGTCAGAAGTACAAACAGAGACGCTTCACAATCGGTTGCACGCACTGGTGCATTTTTGTCAGGACATTTGTAGCGGAATGCAGAAAGCAGCAACAAAAGCATCCGTGAAGCCCAAGTGCATTCGTACCTCTTTTGCAGTCTTAAAAAAATTAGAAAAATGAAAAGTACGTTTCAACTTACGTTAGCAAACACGCAACTTGTTATTTGCAAGAAACTAAAACGAAGATATAACATAGCCCAAAAAAGACTCTTGTGGGAAAAATGTCCACAGATAGAGTAATCAGAACAAGTTATATATTGAAAAACGGTTTAACTTATATTTGCTGACAGCATTCAACCAGCAGTAAGCTTTTTCGATTCTGTCGGAGATACAGGCAATAGCATGCAAAGAGTGTAGAAAAAAAATATTGCTGAAGCGATATTTTTGCTAAACAGTGATCAACATGTAATTCAGCTCTTCAAAACGCCATGTTTGCATGTTTAATGTCCAGCCCTTTACATTCAAATTATTGAACAAACCTATATGCTGGTCATGTCCGTCTAAGACCAAACTTGACTCATTCGTAAATGCAATGTGCCACTTTTGCGCCCCGTAAAACAGTTTGTACCCTTAAAGCAGTTGTACCCCTTAAATCAGTTTTTCTTTATTCTACCGCAATGAGCCTTCCACAAAACACCGTGGTGTTCGTCATCTCAAAAAACAGAAATTGGCATCGCACTTAAATTCTTTGACCGTGAAACGGCGAGACACATCATGATTAAGCTCTGGTCAAACAAGGCGCGTTAAAAGAAAGGCCACCCTCGAACTAAGGTCTGTGACGAAATGAAAAAAAAGGTCTGTGACGCAAAGCCAGCTCACCGTTCAACATGTCACGCCTGCTTTCCTTTCACAAGCCGGGTTGGTCATGGAATTAACTATTCCCTGTTCAGGCTTGAAATAGAAGCAAACGAAATGCACGTCACTTTCTAATTTTTCTAGTGTTTAAAGAAGGCGTACAAAAACACTCTGCCACTGAAAAGTTGAAAAAAATTGATGTACCTTGCGAAGAATTATATATCTACGAAAAGCTTGCTATTCTGACAGCAACTTAGACACCCAAAGAAAAAATTGTGGCGAAGCATGGGAAGGTTTAGGGTAAGCGTATATGCCTTGAGACGTTTTGGGATAAGCGTGTACGTCTTTTAACGCAAAAATGTTGTCGAGGCTTTTTGGAAGCTTTCTGGACAAATCCTTGGCCAGAAGATCGAAATAGAGAAAATAAAAAAATACTGGCAAATAAACACAAATGTAGAAAGAGAGTAACTATTCACGTCAATCCTTGTTTGAATCTAAACATTTTGACTGACTTTTTATAGCTTTATGCAAGCTTGCCTATTTTCGAGTTTTTCGGTTGTCAAGCCTACAGAGGTGTAGTCTGCATAATTGCATGTTTGGATATATTGGCGTAGCTACGAATTTTGGAGTCATCCACTGCTTTCCGAACCCAAATTCCAGGTAAACAAGAAGCATCACGCCTATAGTTTCTGATTTCTCATTTTTTTAGCGAAACCATAATACAAACACAGTTATTCATTGCACTGACTTGAGATTTATCTCTGTTTCACATAGTTTTTAAGTCAAGGTGCAATCCAAAGTTTTTGGCGTTTGGAAGGATGGAAAGGCAACTGCTTTTTTTCTTGTAGGTGTCCTGGTTCCCGTATTCAAACGTCAGTGGTTACGAGCGGAGAAACAACTTTCGCAAGGTTCCGTTTCAGAGTGTTTCTATTCTCACATTCAAGCACGGTCACACTTCACTGCAGCCTGAACCTTTGCGTCGGAGACTGTGTGCCTGTAAGTCGGGTGAAAGAAATAGATGCGTTCGAGTTCGTTGACATGGGCCCCAAAAGATATAGTTGTATTCGTAAAAAAGGCATTTTTCCACGATGGCAATAAAGGTCATGAAGTTTTTCTCTGGATTTACTTTATTTCTAGAACATGTTATCTGAGCTCCGTGTGTTGCTGATAGACTGCGTCGCCGAGAAGTTCGAAACTATGCGTACAACACGTTCAGCCATCAAAGGTTTTAAAGTAGCGATAGAGATCACCCACCGAGATTGCTCTTTTGCTACATGTTCACCCTACTACTATATATGAGAGGTCTTAAACGTGTCTTCTGTTTATGGTGATGTTATGTATGTCTCAGTGGTAATGTGACGTCATCCGTCACACCTGCCAGTTCATCCTATAATATCAATCTAATGATTCGGAAATATTCTGCAAGGTCAATTTCCTCGATACCCTGATATCTAAATCATTGTGGAAAAGTTATTCACAACATTGGTTTGTTTTTCAACATCCCAAAATGTGACAAACTTGAAAATAGGCACACTTGCGGTAAACATGATCTGCTTTGGTATCATATGTTTGTCCTTTATGCTTTCAAATAGTAGAATTTGAACAGTAATGGTGATAAATGCTTATTCCATCGAAACCGAGAACTACACTTCATCCAAGAAAACGACTGCGCAAATTCCTCGTAATTTCGCAACACGAACTAAAAGTTTTTTGGTGCGCAGCTCTTTGCTGTACACAAGTGAAAAAACGGTCACCACAATCTCTATAACAGACAAGGAGTTAAAGTTATCAAGGATGTCGTCAAGGTTGTTTTTGGTTCATAAAAATTTTCCTAGTTTGCATATCAATGTGAGAAAAGTAAAGGCAACTCTTTGATGCCTTGGTCTGCGCGAGTCATGGATTACAAAGCAAAAAAGTTAATCGAATGCAGGGAGCTCAGATCTAATTCTTGCAAGGGGCCAGCCTATCTTGGAAAAGGCCCAAAAAAGAGCCAAAGGGCCAAACGAAAATTTTGGGTCCAGCAAGTGTTATTTGGAACTAAATTTCTGAAATTTGACCCCAAAAGGGCCAACCTGGCAACCCTGATCCCATGAAAACAACAGCATTGAAATAGAATGAAGTAATACCTTCAATCCCAATTTTTTCAAAATGACCGAAAAAGGTTTAGTTTATATCGTCGATTGGAAAGTGCGAAATGTCTAAACACCTAAAATTTACATGTACTCCAATCATGTTGTACACAACCTGTTATTGGCATCGTGGAGCATTTGGCTTCAACACGAAAATACCGCAAAAGTAGCTGGATATATTTTTGGAACAAGATCTCCGTTCTGGGGTCGTACAAGCCTTCACTGATAATAATAAACGTCGTTCGTGCCGACAGAATTGCTCGTCGAGGCGCAAACGTGAGCTTCCTTCTGCCTTTGAAGCTGGCAGCACCATCTTTCGCATGTTCGCAGAGGCGCCGCCACCGCCTGTTCACCACCTGCAAACCCCGTCGAACAACGCCTCCGTTTCAACGCGCACGATCTTAAACACCACTAGTGGCGCTAGAGGTGAAAAAAGTAAGTGACGTTGCTGCTCGAAAATCAGCCATTCAACTTGATTGACCGCAACTGTTTTCACCGAAAGAAACTCCTTTAAAATTCGATGACGTTTTTCACGTCACAAGCCATAAGATGAAAAAGAAAATAAAAAACCAAACGACGTAGTTTATTTCCAGCTGTGGCTAGAAATAAAGCATTCTGAAGCCATTTGTGTTTAGCTGGTTATTTTCCATCAAACCTTGATGACGACAGCTACAAGATGCTGACGTTTTGGTATCTTTTGAACGTCTCAACGCTTTTTCAGTGACATTGCAGTTTGTAGAATCATGAGATTTACTCTAGTGCGAATGTTTCAAACTGCGCGATGCTTAGAGTAAGCTTTCCTAATGANGTATGCTTTGCAGATAATCAAAAGAAATCCAAAACGCTCTACATCGTCATTGCTGCGCTGGCTGGATGGCTATTGTCCTGTATTATCGTAGCAGCAGTCGTGCTCTCTCAACGGATGCGAAGAAAGAGAAAAGAGGATATGAAACGCAGCGACAAACAAACTTTGTACGCTGTTATCACGTAATACTGTTAAATGCAATTCAGTATCTTGTGTTGCGCGCACAACGTTGTAGGCAGATAATGCTTTTTGTGTCGTTATAGATGAAACTTGGATTGTGACGCTAACTTTCATGTTCTTGTTTTGTATCGCCTCGAGCTCGGAAAAACCTAGCTGAGCTCCAACCCAGGAGCTGTTTGAATCAAGTTCTGATTCAGTGAAGTCCCGCAATAACTCACAAAATCAAGCTGGGTCTGTGTATGTTGTCCTTTTAGTCACTATGGCGCACTTCTCATAATGACTTGAAATCATAATCACTAAAAATTTGCAATGCCTTTGTTCGGATGGAGAAGAGAACCCAAGCAAAGTTCTGTACACATCATGGTAGACTAACAAAAATTTTTGTTGCTGTTATTGGAAACGAACGGGTTTTTTACACTGAACCGCATTTACAGGATAAAGTATTTTGAACCTTATTTTCTGTTATTTAGCAGAAACATGCGGCTGGTTAGAAGTGTTATGGCTCAGCTGGAAAGTCCTTCCCCATCCTAGACTGGGCGCTTCTTTTAAAATCTTAACTCTGCATTTTGACAACCAACAAAGCAAATTTAAAGTTCTGGGTAGATAGAAGCAACGTGAAAAATCCCTTGAATGTGATATTTGATTTTCTAATTGAGGCCTAAACAACCCAGTTTGCTTGCTTCAAAATTGAACTCCAACCAACGAAAGCCATGAACATCTGGTACCATGCAAGGAAGAGGAATTCTTTTCTCAAATACATACCTCCAAGCTTATTTATAAAAAAACAGGTACATTGTTTTTTTCCACAGACCAGGAAGGTGGAACAATTAGTGTATGTAGCACAATACCAAGCAGCTGTTAGTCGTACTATCGTTTAGTTCCTCGCAACGGCATGCTTGACGAGGCTATAGTCAACTTTCCAACCCATTCTTTGCAAGACAAACAGCTTGAAATATATCTCATTAACGAACACTTTCCACTGGAGCAACTTACCAAATCGAAAATCATCAGTTAGGAAAAGTTTCCCCTTGTTTGTTGATTTCAAGCTAGTGACAGGTGAAACGGTACACATTTTGAAAAATCAACAGCATCCATCATTTTTCTCGCAACTGTCAAAACTGTGCTCAATCCTGTCCAATCTTTGCTTCTAACAATAACGAGACGTGCTTATTTTCTTAAAGCTAACTGAACGTTTTTTTCGTCAAAACGTGAGCAGCAACTCACATTTCTACATTCTACCTGACGTACATGTGTCAACAGCAAGGCAGTTGCAAGTAAAAATAAAAATATCAGTTCAGTAAGTTTCCTTGTCTTTTCAAGACGTTGATGCTTGATGCAACGGATCTGCGCAGAACGCTCCCGTCCACTGGTTTTTGTTTTTGAAACGCACCATTTTATTCAAACGACAAACGTTTATCCTAATTGGGGAACTATAGGTATGGGAAAAAAGAAAGCCTCTTGCAGCAACATCGCAGCCAGCACAGAGTGTATGAAGTTTTTCTGGATATCACCACTTATGTCGCTATTTTTAACCCGCAACTAAAGGCACTCATATGCTGTTAAAATGTGACGAAGCTGATGGGGCACTGCTTTCAACAATTTTCTGCCCTAAACTATGCACATGACTGATATGCTGAGAACGCTCAGCATAAATGACGTCTCTTAATTTTTTCTTACAGAACTTAACATGTTACATGCATTTGTCTTCCTCAACACGTCTACAATATGTTCCACTGACCGCACTGTTTATTCCTATTGTATATGAGCTCTCTTCAAGCCGCAAAACTTGAGCATCAGCAATCAGCACCATGATACCGCTTGAAAAGAGCAGCCTGATGGTGTGCCAATTGCGACATCATACAATCGCGGTCAATACCCGTGCGCGATGAGCACTCTAAACAATCCAGTCTGCGAACAATAAATAAGCGAGGATTAACAAAAGACAGGCCGCGGTTTACGAACAATTCGATTTCAGAGCTTGCAATCTGTGACGTCGCTTCTGTGTTAGCGTTCGTCTTTCTAAACTTGTAAAACTTCTATTCTCATTTGGGTCAGCCTGCCACGAGCATTTGCACACCGCAACTGTCTTTTTCTACAGAATTTTTCTTTTCTGAAGCTGATAGTTTAATCAAATCCAGTTTTCACAGAAAATGGAATGTTGGTACAAATCTATCAAAAATTGAATGTTTTGATCGATTAGCAAATACAGTCTGGTGCGAATGCGGGAAGACATTAGTATACTCACTGCACTCCTGACGCTGTAAGTTGATTCGAAATGTTAAATGCAAACAAATCAAGCTTACAAACAATTCAGAATGTTTGCACGCTTTCCTGAAACTTCTGCACGAGATGGTGTTGTTACTTTATCATTGTTTCGTCATGAATGTTATGGTCTATCGACGCTAAATCAACAAAATGTTAAATAATCTCGTCTGCATTGATTAAAGAAAGCAACCAACATTTAACATAATCAATCAATAATGGTGGCATCCAGCGGGAAATAAGTAAGGTTTAGTTAGCAAACAACCTTTGTATATACGAATTGTATTGGAGGCAGAATAGTGGTGAACTCCACAAAACTCGTAATAAATTTCAAAAGCGCTACAGGCCTTTTCATGTAGATATGTTGGTAGCGCACGAGGCTATCATAAGATAACGTCTTGAGGTTTGCAAATCGTTGGAAAACTGCTGCAAGACAAAGCGTCCGATATAAATTTTGGAGTTGTTCGTATCCCCGTTTGACTTGTTTTTATCCTTTTGATCAGTTGGCGCTTTACTCAAGTACGATATGATCGTGAAAATACAAGTTGGACGTACGTGCTTTTAGACTAAAATATACAGTTCATAAGTTTCATCGCAAAATAGAAAAATTTGCCCGCGATTGTTAGTATGAAACAAATCAAGACTGCTTGGCTTAAAATGTTTCAATAAACTAAATGTTTGTTGTATTATTGTTGTTTTTTAAAATTTTTGTGCATTTACGAATCGGGTTCGTATGATTATTGTGCTCAAATTTTTGCGTCGTTTCTTTGTGACGTTTCAACGTATCACGTGTACACACAAAGCAAGAATACATCGTCAGGACAGCGCGAAAGCANAAAAGTGGCCCTGCTCATTACAGAGTTCCAATCNTAGAGAGGGCAGTAGATTGTTCGCAGCAGTTTGGTGATAAACCAACGCGCGTATGCCCCGTATTTGATCTTGGCTAAACCCAGGTCAAGCTTGCAGCTGAAATGATTTACTTAAAATCTAAAAATAAAACCTGGTGAATGACGTAAAGTCAGTGTTTTTTTGTTTCATTCCGTTTTTCGTAAACAACAAAGAACCATTGAGCGAAAGCAGGCAAAGCACGAAAGTATGGTGTTGTTGTGCTGCTGATTAAGGCTCTGAGCACATTTGGCATATGCACAACGCACAATACCGTCACAAATTTTTCAGTAAAGCAAGCCTAATGGAGGTCACGAAGCATATCTGTCATTTTATCAGTATTTAAGCGAGCTGAGTAGAAAAATTGTTAAATTATGAGTAAAAAATTGCTGCCTGCTTACACACACCACTTTTATGTGCTGTTTACCATGCATCAGGCGTAGGAAAAATCGATGTTATCAAAACTAAGCAGAAAGTTGGCTTTGAAAAGTCTGCGGTATGTAGGCTTTGAAAGCTTTCCGGTGAGGACCACTAGCTTTGATTGTCATGAGACTGGTATTTTTTCTGCGTTTGAAAAAAAAACTTTCTTCAATCAAACCACATAGAAAAGATCATTTGGACAAGTCTGCTATTTTTTTACATTTTATTGATTTTCACAAGCTTGAATCAAAGTAACTGTTTGCGTGAAGCCCACAGCATACTGTGATGGCATTTGTTGGAAACAGCCCTTGCATAAGACGGAGAATGTGGTGAAATCAGCGTTTGCAAGCGTTATTTTCTTCTCTGTGAAAGCTGCAAGTGATGTTTATCCGCTCGGCAGCCACCTAACGTTATCAGGAGTTCTTTATCGCTCAAATTAGGTCAATTGCCATGTACGAATATTTTTGTGGCAAAGGCAGGAAAAATTTGCATTGCGAAATATCACTGCGCTATGATCGGGATTGTTTCTGCTGCGACGTCAGTTCAGGCCAAAATTAGGGAGTGCAGCGTTACGGCATCAGAATAGTTTTAAAAAATATGAATGAAACATGCAAAAGATCATTGAATGAAAGATATGAGGTTTCTTCGAAACTGCAACACTCTGGCGCAAACGATTTTTTGTTAGTTTGCTTAAATTCATTGCACTCAGCTTCCAAAAGTATTGGGGTCTGAGTACGTCTTTCAAAGAACACTTCTTGAAGAATTCTTTAAACTATACGGGCCAAGTCCGGCCGTGAAATCAGTTTATCCGGCCCGCCGCTGCACTGTGGCACAATGCACGAATGAGCAAAAATATAGTCATTTGCAAAAGTATAGAACCACCCAGACTACAAAGATATTGCATCGAATTTGTAACTCGTGCATCCGTGTCCCAATTACATTATTTCATCAAAGAGGCAAAATAGTAATTGGTCTTTTCACGGATATGAGCAGTAGAAGTGGTCTGCAAACCAACATGAGCATAGTACAAAAAGGAGCATTAAAGGTTTATATCTAGTCAGTTATAGCACAAACTAATGTATGGTTGAAGGTTGTTTTTAACTTTTTAAAGCAGCGAAAAATGGGCAAAAACTTCATTATTGGCTGTTGAGCGTACAGAGATAGCAACTTTGCATATGGTAACACCAGGGATATCCAGAACTCCTAAGAGTTCTAGACTCTTAGATAGGCATATTGCAAAAGACTACAATTTAGCTAAAGTGCATTACACCGCGCCATGGAAAATTTCAAGAAATATGGNATTTATGGCGACATAAAAGAACCGATAGGCCTGCAATGCTTCATCAGAAGAGCTGTCAGACGATCCCCTCCAAGTACTTTTCGTAAGTTAGGTGGTAAAGTGGGAAAAAGTTACAGATACTAATATTTAACACGGTTCCAGGTCGTCTGCGCAAGGAGTTTGGTTTTCTTTGATAACGTTTTGATAAATATATCTGCTGTCTTTATGTTCTGTGTATTTACTGCATATTATCGAATAAACCATTCGGCGCGCACTCGTCATTCTATCGGTTATCTGACCCATGGTGAAAAAATTTAGGTGCCCATGCTGTGAAAGCAACATCAGGTTAAATGGCCCAGGCTTTCCCTCAAAGCAAAATTTAAGGTTAGGCAGCAAATACGTCCGGATGAAGCAACAAGACTTCGCCACAACAACGGTGTGTCGTTTATCGCCGTCCCGCGATATTGTTCAAATTGCTCTTTGCCATCGGTATTTTCTTATCTATCATAAACTGTAAAGCATGTAAATATGCGTGGGAGTGACAAAATACTAAATTTATAGGAAAACAAGATTTTTGCCCAACCTTGAATATCTCGCCCACTTGGACATATTTACGCTATGTAGCCAAACAGTTTATCTCAATAGTTGAACAACTTATCTGAAATTGATCAGTGGTAGTGTCCAAAACTTGCTGTTTTGTTTCCTTGAAAAATCTAAAGGACCAAGGTGTTTTTTTGTGGACGCTTACACCAGTTCTGGCGATTTGTTATCTCGTTTGCGCGCGCGAATGCGACCGTTGTTGAACCTGTACAAAGTTCCGCAGCGGAGGGCAGCTGTGTCGCAAAAAGGCGGACGACACGACAAATTCCGTAAGTGCATTCCTGACTGTACGCATTGTTTGCTTCAAGTCATGCACGGACGTCAAGGGTATCTGGTAGGCCGTCACAAGACGCTTGCTAGACCAAGGGCAGTTTGGTTAATTGCAGCAAGCACGGTTAAGCACACAGTTGGCGGAAAGGAATTTTGGCAATTGGTTACTATACACTCGAGTGTTCTGAAGCTGTGCCGCCAGGAAAAGCACAATTTCATAAGTTTGCGAACGTGGTGCGGTCGTGGGTGCTTGAAAAGTTTGCTTTTATTTTGACAGCCGGGATCGATAGAAAAACGAAATAGGCCAGAAGTCACTCGTACACATCGTACACGTTTTACCGGAACTTGCCGTCTACCTTCATAGCCAATCTTTAAGAGTCGAAGGTGCGCTGATTCTGCAGAGGTCTTGGTTCTTACTTTTGCAAGAATCCGTCTATGCGCGCTGCGCGTATATTTCTTCTATCAGTTGCTTCCACTTTGGCTAAAACAGATAAACGAATGTGGAATATGTGAGAGGAAGTGAGAGAGCAATATGTGAGAGGAAGTGAGAGAGCAATATGTGAGAGGAAGTGAGAGAGCAATATGTGAGAGGAAGTGAGAGAGCAATATGTGAGAGGAAGTGAGAGAGCGATATAGACCACGTTGGGCCGATCTTTATTAAATGGTTATAATGTTCACTTGCTGGATGTAAAGTCAAACGTATCAAGTGCAGAAAAAGCAAAACACAAATTCTTGAAGCAGGTAAAGAAATTGCTGTGACCCTGAACACGCAGAGGATGAGGCAAAAAGGCGAATCAGGTGCGAACAAACCTAGATGTGTCCTTTATTCGAAAACAATGTAAAACGAAAGTGCTTCATCTGAAAAGGATGTCACGTGTGTGTACTAAGGTATTCTTGAAGCTTTGCTGTTTGATGTGATGCTTCCAGATAATTTTGCTTTCAAATGTTAGAATGATATGTAACTGGGCCTGGATCACGTCGCAATTAGGAGTTTCAATCACAGCTCAAGAAAAGTCTCACGCACTCTCTGCCCTTTTTCTCCTTTACAAATTAGCCTACTGTATACAGCTGTTTTTCTTAACTGCGCATAACTGTTACAAGGTTTAACGCTTAATTATTGTTGGAAGCAGAGCAATAAAACAAACCCCGTATGAAGTTACTTGCCGCATCAATGAACTCTTTACATTCGATGACTATGAAATCGAGCAGCAGACGACACTAAATACAACCGAATAAAGGTCGCATAATGTTTAGACGTAAGAAGACTTGTACGCTTTGCACAATAGGTATTGTTATTGTTAATTTGCCAAATACGTCAGTATAGTGCATTTATCACCTGCAGTGTTACTGTTTATCAGTACAAGGAGGCGGAGTGCGTTTGCTTTTACTACTTCTGCTAAGAAAGAGAGTGCTGCTTAACGTAAAATAGGATCGTTTGTTTAAAGTGTCATTTTCATTTCCCCAAATTAGTTAATTTCACCCTAAAGTAAGGTGACATTAACAAAAAAATTTAAACCAGAAAAAATTTCCAAAATTTGCAAGAAAACGCTAAAATATGACTGTCTATGTGACATTCGTATTTTCGTTTGACGTATCTGCTCACTTTGACTTTCGACTCCAACAGTTGTGGACTGCATCTACATACACCAGTAGATCTGTGATTTTACGCAACCGGTCCCCTGCGCAGTTCCAACCTGCCAGAAAAGGTACGGAGTGCGCAGAACAGAACGATATAAGACCAGCACCAGGCTCAAAGTTGCAGCCTGTTGAGACAATTTATCGCAATTGAAACTAATGTAAATAATGGCAAACTAATGTGCATCTGGAAATCCAGTCAAGTTGGCACCAAACGTCTTTCAGACTTGGGCGCGTAAGTTTAAATGGATACTTCAAATTATCAGATCATAAAAAATTAGGTTTATTACAAGCGTATGAGCAATAGCCCAGAGACACCAGCAAGTGGCTTCGAAAATAATCGGTAGTGATTTGTGACCACACACAACTACAGGTTGTCTAAAA
>JGI24021J15306_10007509_pt1 | contig 13289 bp, 2 predicted proteins | sample Ectturendosymbi1_FD_15306 | JGI IMG/M metagenome (IMG submission 15306) | reverse complement strand
TAAAATAAGTTTCCGTATTCCTGGAAAGTGCAAGTAGGGTTTATGAATTCATCTGAAAAGAATTATCACTTTAAGTAAGTAACTAATACAGCTAGAGGTCGGAGTCGGTTTGGAGTCGGATAATCGAAATTGCCAGGAGTCTGAGTCGGATGACGGGACTTCCGACTCCACAGCCCTGCTTATAACTACACTGTAGAACATGAAATACCCTACAAAGGCATCCAACCTGAGACTTATTTTGAAAAGCTTTGAGGCTGGATGAGTCACAACTGTTCTCTTCTTGCATTGACATTAGTTGTTTGAAAAATGTGCAAAACTAAAAGTTGCAAATAATTCATCATATACCTTTCTGCAAACATTGCTACACAACATTACGAGAAACTTCATTCTCGACAATGAAAAAAATTCGCCCATCTTTTGGTATAAATTTTTTCTCTAAATTGATGGTGTCTTTTTGGAACTTTTTGGAACAAATTTTAACCCACAGTTTCTGAAGTTGGTTTGAAGCTTTTTCTTATTTACACAATACACATGAGAGAGGCTGGTGGAATCCCTTTTAAAGCAGAGTATTTACACATTACAGTGGCAGGTAGGGGCCCCTTTGAAATTAGAGTACTTACACATTGCAGTTGGGGGCCCTTTAAAAGCAGAGTACTTACACACTGCAGTTGATATTGTTGGCCCCCTTGCAAGCAGAGTACTTACACGTTGCAGTTGCTATTGGGGAGGGGCTTTTAGAAGCAAGACACACATTACACTTGCTGTCTGGGGCCCATATGAAAGCAGTGTACTTAGGCATTGCAGCTGCTGTTAAGGACCCCTTTGAAAACAAGGCACTTACACATTACAGTGCTACCGGGAGCCCTTTTGAAAGCAGAGTGCTTACTTTATGATCAGCTTCGGAGTATATTATATATGGATCGGAGTATATATATATGCAGTGGCGTAACTGACGGGGGGACAGGGGTGCGCGCCGCCCCCTCTGGCAAGCTAAATGTAAAAAATGGGTCCCCGTTTTAGCTTGCATATGGTATTTAGTATTCTTCTCATATTTAGTAGTTTTTTTTGCGTTTTTCAAAATTTTCTCATAGTTTTGCCGGTGATTTCGGGTGTTAGTACAGACGTGGGCTTAGCCCCCAAAACAAAGCTTCAACCAAATTGAAATGTGAAACACTAGAAATCAGTGTAGTTTGTGTCAAATTTTAGAATGATAAGCCCTTCTGCACAAACGTAAAGCTCACCTTTTGAAGACTTTCTGGCATCGGTTCTGTCCACATTCTGTTTTGTCCTGTAATTTATAGACAGAGCAGTACCTGCCACTGTTACCTAGAACAACATCGCCTGATCGTTTTTGGTACGTTTGTGAGGTACAGTAATAAACGTATTTGAGGCTTGAGCGTAAAGCGCCACCATTCACTGGCCACTGCTTGGTTTTAGAGTGTTGAACATGAAGCTACCCTTTATGCCTAGTTGTATACGTCCAGAAGTCAGACTAGAGTTGATAACGTATTTTGTATAATGATTGTTGTGAAAAAATGTATTATGGCTAGTTCAAGCAGTCATCTCGTGTTTTCTACTGCATAGAAGCAAGATAGCTTTGGTACTTACGACCCACCTTACACATTTGCGCAGGCTGCTGTTCAGACAGCAAGATGGAGTTAATAGTGTTCGAAGAGTTTATTTAGCGATCACTGCTAAGCTTGTCCCAACCGAGTAGTTCAGTNAGTGGATTATGGATGTTAATAATGTTGCGTCCACNTAGCCCCCCTTCGTCTATATTTGGCAGCATTTATAGCCTATTTGAGATACAAAATGTTGTTAATCTAAACGTGTAGCATGTACCAGGAGATTAACAAGTCTAGACACCAGAAAGGTTCATGCATGCGTATTTCGGCCAGTTGAAAGCACGATGCGCATGCTTTTCAAGAAAACTTCACTGGAGCGCTGATAAAAGAAAACGTTCAGCGCGGCGCATTGCTTTCATCGGCCTCAAGTTTGTTTCTTCCGCAAGTGTTTTCGTAACTGAATGATAGGGTTGATTCTGATTTCCTGCAAATTTTTGTTAACATTTGCATTTCATTAGGACATCTCCAAATAATCGCCGTTAATTATTGATAATGACCCAATTCCTTTTGTCAAGCTCATTCAAAAATTTTTCTACATCTGTAAATAATCGTCGTTAATTAAATGACAATGATTAAGACACCCAATTCCTTTTGTAAAGCTCTATTCTCAAGACACGTCTTGATTAAGTTTGTCCTAACGTATTTCTTGCACTTCGGATTATGCTTAACTGCCCCAGTACTGTGGCCAGCGCTGAAAGGAGTTTCAGCAAACTGAAGCTGATCAAAACTTCAATAGGTCTCATATGACAGATATCAGATTATCCTCATTAGCCATGTTGTCAATCGAAACTTCATGTGTGCGCTATCTAGATTTGGATGATGTCATAAAGGCTTTTGCTTGCCAAAAGACTCGCTCCAAGCCGTTTTGATACTACCTTATTATAATGTGATGTTGCTTATGATATTTTCATGGTTAATGCTACGTAATATTTTCCATGTGTGCTACTGCGCCACTATACAGTGATTTCTTTTGTTTTGCTGTGTGACCACGGTCCGCCAGTTGAGTAGCCTTCGATAGATAAATTACAGCGACAACTAAATCATGACGAATACTAACGCTAATACAGCAACGCGTTAGAAATCTTTTTTCAGAAATCACTATTAGGGCCTGTAAGCATTTTTGGGTAGAGTTGAGATAACACGGCACTGTCAACATCTATTTGTAATTGCTTGGTGTGCAGCTCCGTATTTACATAAAATTGTTTGGCAGTATTTGCTTAGTAGTTGCTAAATTAATGTCGTTTTATCACTGATGTGGATAGATCAATGAACTGTTCAAAAATTTCGTTTTGAACTTACTACATTGTTTTGTTGTTTACTAAGGCATTGCCCAGAATCTACCCCCACCATTAAGTCAAGCATTTGGTGCTTCAGGTTCGAACACAGGGGCGCCAAACTTTCTTGTTGCCCCGGGCGCCAACTAGCCTCGTTGCGCCGCGTCTTACAAATCGTAAGCCTTTACCCAGTCACAAGTCATTGATTGGTATCAATTTTAGATAGAGAACGTTGCATGAAAACGTGAAAGTCTACTTTATTTATTTACCCAATTAAAACTCATTGCATCACTCGACAACTATTTTTGTAGAATAATGTACACGAGTTTTCGGGAACTAATAATTGCATACCCAAACGGTAGCCAATGAGCCCCCTTCAGCTTCGTTTCCCCCCCTGGCTCAAATCTCCAGCTACGCCACTGTATATATGGATACGTTCTTTTACTAAAACTGAGGAAAATTTTCGCGCGAAGCACCTCTAGGGGGCCCGAGGAAAGTGCCTCGCTCGCCTCCGCTTAAACACACCACTGGACTCCACTATTATGAAGTAAGTGCCCTATAGCACACTCTATTTCCATAGCGTTCAATTAATAAATCATATATACGAAATGCCCCTAATTACATAATTTTCGTCCAAATTTTCAACTGACTCAGTTACGCATCAACTCTCACAAACTAAAAGACGAAGTTACTAGAAAAAGTTTGTTGATGTTATATATATTTAATTCTTTGACATAATAAACTTTATGCACTGAAAAAAGTACAATTTCACTAATATTGTTAAAAAATGTTGGAACTTCTGTTCTTGAATTTTTTTATATTTTCCCTAATTTTTGATCAATCGAACCCTTTAGGGGTGCGCTTACATCTCCAGCTCCTACATCACTGGAACAGAGTACTAACTGATAAAAAATCCACTGATATTTAGCGTTCATATTTCAATTTGCGGGGCTGGGAATTTTTTTGGAGGGGGGGGCTAAGCATACAAAAGCCTTCTGTCGCGACTGGTTTGTTATCAAACGAGTTTATTCATTGTTTTTATGAATAAACAAAAATTGTGGCAGCATGCAACAATGGAGATCACGCGCCGCGATCACTCTACGACTGCTTGTTCGCGCCACAAACGACATACCGGAAAATAACTATTTCAGAAAATCAACGATTTTTAGTCGTAGGTTTCCTTCCCATGCTTGTTTCATTTGCAGTATCAAAATCACACTTTTTACTGAAGTGCCATCAGCAAAAGTGCGCAGGATTCTTACTGGACTTCACTTACATTCGAGGCCATTGGCGAAACGTTTTGCAGACAGTAGACTGGGGGTGCCCAACCTTTTCGACCAAGGTTTATTTTTCAAACAGACCACTTGCCCACATCTGCCAGTCCAGTGTCATCATCGCGAAGCCACACACTCTGTCCTCCTGCAGTGACCATGTCGTGTTGTCACACAACCACCCGACATCCCATATCTTACTCCCCAACACAATTAATTAGAAACCCAGTGTCAAAAAATACGTTTTGTCCATCACCCCTAGTGGTCTACTTAGGATCAGACCGCAGCAGGAAGGGCCGCAATCTTTTGGTGGGGAAGTTATTTATTAAAATTATTTTCATGTGTTTAGAATGCCTGCTCCTACACCTATGCTACACGAAATGTTAACATACATAAATGTTTACATCTGTGAAGTAGGTATCCCACCATCATTCTCTTAATTTTTTTTGTTTGNTCCCGTGAAGTGNCTGAACAATTTAAAGCTAAGTAGTGCGACTTACCGCAGACGAAAAGACAAGAAGATTTAACGAAATATGGCGGGTGCACAGATGCANATATAAAGGCAGAAAAAACATACAGAGTAATGAGAAAGGTGGCGAACAAGCAGAAAAGGCAAGACTCGAGAATGAAGACTAAGATCCATTTCAGTTTGAGTGTTTGATTCTAATGTTCAAGATGCTTTATATTCTTTATAGTCTTTAAAAGCATGAAAACATGATCACCTTCCATTTTTTAGTTCTTGCAAGCAAATTTGAGGGGTAGAAAGGGTAGCGATTTTATGGGCGGTCCCTGGCGACACCTAGCCTCGCTGCGCCACTGGTCCACAGTGCGCCATTAGGCGGTCCTGCAGTAGGCCATACATTTCATAATAAATTAATGTGTGCGATTATGTTTGCGCAACATCCTTAAACCACCGGCTTAATAGCTATCTGGTAGTGCTAGTTTCCGCAGAAAAAGATAGAACACGACCACATAGCAATAACAACAGCAAGATCCACGCATTTATTTTTTCTTCCTTTTGACAAAGTGGTAGCCAGTCGGTCCCTTCTCGATGATTATTTCTTCAAAAAAGTCATCATTTTTTGCTTTGACATTTGGCCCAGTGTTATGTGATTTCATCAGCTAGAAAAACATTTATGTATCTTGATGTGCGACACAGACGCTATATACGCAAAATACAATGCTTTAAAGCAATAAAACAGTTATCACGCAGCCTTCTTCGCTTGCTGACATGGCCGTACAAGAGAACAAGGGATTTTTACCAACGGTTCTGTGTATATCTGTATGTAAGTTTTTTTCGACGTTGTGCATTAGTCTAATTGGAAATAAGCGAACAAAAACCACCAATCTTCACTTTTTCGTGTGCTTTGGGCTGCTTCTATGCCATGCCACAACTGACAACCAGGAATGCGCGTACAACGTAACTCAAACATTTGCAGTAGGATAGTTTTGTTTCCTTTTCACCAGATTTCGACCGATTGTCACATATTTCAAGCAGTGGGAGGTCGATCACTCTCTCTGACCTCCACCTCGTACAGCTGTGCTTGCTCACAACATATATACAAAAATTACAAAAGTTATATGCAGTTGTGGTGCGCTCGGTTAAACTTGGAAATAACAAGGTGCAAACTCTTAGATATTCTGCAAAAAGGTTGCTGAAAATAGTGAAGTGCGCAATAAAAAGACCAACATTATTTGAAAATTCCATTGTTTGCAGTTGCTCTCGTTTTTCGGGATAATTAACGCTGCAACCCAGGACACGAGCAAATATCTGGGATACGTGGTCACCAGTCCCGTCGCCACGGGGGGTTTTGGTGGGCTTAGCCCTGTAGCAGACCTTGGTTTCGGCCCGCAGCCTAATTGCAGTGTAAATCAACTTATCGAATGCACCTCGTGCGCGGTGGTGCCTTTTTGAGACACAAACTTCGGCTCGCGCGGTTTTTGAGACGTCTCAAGCTTTTCTGCTTGTATTCTGTTTATGCAAGTCGATTAGTAATAAAGATCATCATTCACGCGACGTCTGGTCTCAGAGTACACAAGGTTTACGTAAATTCTAGTTATTCTTGAGCCTCCGCCATCGTTGCATACAATTACTTCGTTGGACCTTTGGTCGCTACAGCCCCCTCAAATAGGAATAAGAAACACTATGAATCATTGGAGTTTTTGTCAATTTTTAGTACGTCAAGCCCCCCTATTGAAGACTTTCTGGCGACGGTTCTGATGGTAACGCTAATGAAATATAAACTGGATTCCGACTTATGCGTTCGGACTGGGAACACTACAAAATGTGTTAGATCGAATGTCAGAAACAATGATTTGTTGCAGTGTTGATTACTTATTCTTCACAACATTACAGTATTACGCAGAAATGTTTTTGTTCATCAACTTACCATGTAATCCGTAAAGTTTCTTAAACTTATTATTTCTGCACAAGTGCATTTATACAGTAGCAATGCGTACCCAGATTTTGAAGCTAACTTAAGATCTTTTTCGTAGATGAATGATTAGATATGTCGACAACATACAACTTAAGACTGTTTTAATTTTTCATAAATTCATCAAAAATTACCCAAAATGTTGCAAAAAACTTTCGACCAGAAACTACAGTGCAATAATTTAGCTGGGACCCGAATCCACACTTGTTCCAATCGCAATTAAAGAAGTTTTTCCCAACCTTTACTTCGACCATTTCTATCACAGTCATATTAAAAATCGTGATTTCCACCCTTCTAATTCTTCCTAGCAAAACTTTGAGTAACTAAATATCCGCCATTAAGCCGATTCTGAAGTTACCCCACTGCGAGACGGACCCCATATTGGGTATCACTGATTTGAAATAAGCATCGCCACACACGTACCTCTTCAGCCAACTTTGCTCCGAATCCTTGCATCATGTTATTGAAAATGGAATTAAACACTCCGCTTCCTGACTTGGGAAAACCTCCCCCACCAAAATTGACAGCTTTAAAGTTTCCCTTTACACCGAAGTCGTGGAAAATTTTTTTGAACATCTCCTCTGCGTCTTTCGCATTCATCCCAGCTGATTGGTAACTCCATTGTTGGTTTCCAGAAGGATGTCCATAGCTTCTGCCCTGATGATGTGCACCAAATCCCTGGGAACTACGTCCAAATGCGTCATATGTCTGCCGTTTCTGAGGGTTGCCTAGTGTCTCGTAAGCCTCTGAAACCTTTCGAAAGTTTTTCTCAGCTTCGGCGTCATTCGGATTCGAATCAGGATGGTATTTTTTTGCAAGCTGAACCAAAACAACCAAAGCACCAAGAATTATTAATAAGAAATGCACAGATTGCATTTTACTAGCTTTACAGTGGCGGATACAGGGGGGGCATTTTGGGGCAACTTCTCCCTCTCCAACATCTGTGGCGACCCGTTGAACGGCGCCTGTTTGGTGCCTATCGAAGTAGAAAGAGATAAATAAACACTCTAACACATTAATCAAAAAGCTCTCCGATTTTGATGTGGGGTGAACAGCCGAAAAACATGAAAAACCAGTAAAGGAGTGTTTTGATTAGGGCTGCGGAGCCGGAGCCCAAGCAATTTTGGATTGCTGAAGCCGGAGCTGGAGCCAAAAACTTCTAGAGGTGGAGCCGGAAATTTGTGTTCCGGTTCCACTGAGATAGTTTGTAGGGCAAACAAGCAATACAAATAATACAATGCTTTTTCTGATTTTTCATACCAAATTGTTCTGGAGCTGGAGCCAAAACATTCAGATGGCCAGACCTGGAGCCTGAAATTTTAGTACCAGCTCTACAGTCCTGGTTTTGATAGTCCAGCGCAAGGCACCCGAAAGTGCGAGGACCGGGCATTTGCCCAATTTCCCCAATGATTAATCCGGCCCTGCTTAGGAATTACAATAATGCGGAATAATATAAAAGAGAACTGGTAACCTGTAATATTTCAACAATTTTCTGAAATGTTGCATTAACACTAAGTCTACATATAAACCTGCCGGAATAACCGTTATCCTATATAAATGTTCAGTGGAATTGCATGCATTGCCAATTGTTTTTGCCACTTAAGTTGTCGAACTTCAAATGAGTGCAAAATGAAATGACAGATATGCAGTCATGCATGTGGGGCTTACAAGATAGGCTACAAAAGGTACATTTTACCTAGTAGATACTGGAGCCTAAGAGGATGAAAGTATACATGCTAAGTTTTTCTGTAATCTTACCCAAAATGGCCAGTGTAAGCCATCTGCCAATATCACAATTAATCTATTTCTAAATCTTAATCATGGTAACTGTTTTATCTATATTCTGATTACTACACAAACAAGCTACGCAAGTTTTGATGAGGGTCTCAGAAGCTAGGGGGTCCAGTATCGGTATTTGTACCCCTTGGATAAATTTCTCTCAGAGGCCCTTTATGCATGAAACACAGTAGCAAAACCAATGACAGTGCCCATTCATAAATTGCAACAGTAGACACATTCATGATTAAAAAAAAACACTAAAAATTTAAGGGAACACTTATATTGCACACAGCTGCAAGATTAAGCTGAAGCTTTGGGACTGAAATATATTGGCTACACACCAGTTCACATCAACATTGAGTAACGCTGGAGAGTCACTTACGAATGGTTATAGTCAGATGCTCTGATCTTTTAAAAGCAATTCTTAAGCTAGCGTTTGCCAATATGCCAAATGTATGATTTCCCTAATACTGTTTCTAGTCTAGTGTCAAATATAATATCTTCTCAAAACATCTGAAAAGACTGACAGTGCATGCTGACAAATCAAACTTAAGAGGCGATTCACTACTGCCAACATTTTTACAAGCACACCAAGAAAAACTGAGAGTCTCAAGGGGTTATATGCCTACATATGCTTTTTCTAATTGTAAAAAATGTGAATTTTCCAACTGGTAACATCAACATTGAATATATGGCATCACCAATGCAAGCATGCTGCTATTGCAAAAGTGTTTCTTTGCAAAATATATGAAAATTGACACAATCATAGTAATAGCAGACATGTAATTCAAAATCAAAATGTATATTACACACTTCCAGGATGGAAAGCATTATGAAAATGCATATGGTTTGTAGACTAGTGATTCCCATATGGATAATTTACAGCGCACCAGACAAGAGCTCTATTAACTGTTAACCATAATTGCCAATTTTATGCACCAAACTAATCTGTTAAGCAAATAGGCATACACGATAGTATTTTAAGAGTCTTTGGAAACTTTTTAGTATAGAAGATTTCACTACATTAAGGTCTGATGCTGTTTTGACTAAATATTTCTTTCCTAAAAAAGTAATGACCAAAAACAGTCATCCATAGTTTCTGAACCATTATATCACCATTATACATAAGTACATCACTGTGCCACCTCTATTAAATCTAAAATTTCCAAGATTGCTATTACTTTTAGATATTTTCGTCTTTTATTATAAGAATTCCACTTAAAATCAAAGCATGCTCAATTTCATTTATGGTAGGAGCACCAACAAGCAACTACAGTATCATAAGTTCTGTTCGAGCAACAAAAACCACATCTGTGCAATGCACATGAGCATGATCTGTTGCTTTCTTTCCATCCTAGGTAATATTGACAATTGCGAACTGTCCTTTCCAACATGCAGCAAATTACATGGAACTTACATGGGCATGAAACAGTGTATCCCAAATAATGTCTTTGTGATCAATTTTAATGTGTCTTGTTCAACTGAATTGTTGAGTCATTGATTTTCTGTGTTTTTCAGGGAAAAAGCAATTTATCTTGCACTAACTTGGGCTAGACTAAAGCTATGCCTTCTACTAAGTGTTTAGACAAAAATCATCAAATCTCTGCATGATAGTTTTTAACTCAGTAAGAAAATTTGAAAATTGACTAGGACAGTTGTTGTAAAACTTTGTAGATGTTGTAATGTACAGCAGGGGCACAACAACACATAGTAAAAGAAACAAAGAAACTTTAACTCTACTAGAAAACAAAGTAAAAGAAGGATCACTTATTCAACAATTTCTGTGAGGGAGAGTTTCCCTGAGAAAACAAACTCGGTAATAAGTATTATAATAATAATAATGATAGTTTATTGCGGACTCATGGTCCATATCACAGACGCACGAGCACAAAAAGTGGTTAGCTATACATCAGCGCACATTACAGAAACGGTGTTTGCACATGACCAACATTGGGAGAAGTATTAAAAGTTGCCATATTTTTATGCCAGTTTCCTAAGACTACTTACAATCAAAGTCCAAAAAAGTACTTCACCTATTAAATCTGCTATTTCTCTTCTTGTTTTCATATGTAAACGCACAAACATTTTGAAAGAAATAGATTACAGCTGATATCCAACAGAGGTCTCATCTGTAACTATCTACACAACACATAGCCTGGAATTTGTTACTGGAAAAATCATTCTGTACAGATATGTAGACCAAGCAAAATTGCTAATTTTTCAGTATTTAATGCAAAAACCCATTCTGTACAGATAGGTAGACCAAGCAAAGGTGTTAATAGTTAGCAAATTCTCATTTTTTTGTTTGCTTCGTTGTTCCCTCTATTGCACAATGTTGTTTTACACATTGGTTAACTATCTTGTTAATTGCACAGCCTATGATGAGACTACAGCGTGGTGTTATGTTCCACATTGCTTGAAACCTCTGAGGCTTTACTTTTAATACATACTTCAATTTACGAGTATATTGGAATCTATGGTAATATAAGTAAAACTTTAATACATACTGGATTCTATGGCAGTTATAAATGAGATATTATGCATGACATGAGAAATTTCAGGTTCAACAAATTACCCATGCACAAAGAATCAGGTGTTATTGCTTTTTATTATAAAAATGCTAGTGCATAGCATAGGGTTGCGGAATCGGAAGTAAAATATCTGACTCCGACCTTTCCAAAATTTTTAACTCTTGACTCTTTAACATCAAGGCAATGAAATTTTGCTGTTAAAATCAATGGAAATCATTGTGCACAGCAAGAAATCTGTGTTTCAACAAAAGTTTCAAAAGAAATTGTTCTATTTCAACAGGAATTCCCAATTTGGAAGTGTGATTTAAAAAATGATCTAATTGGAATCCAGAGTTGGACAAAAAATCTGACTGTGACTCCTAGTGTTGTTAGGAATCCGACTCCAACTCCACCCAAAAATCTCTGACTCCTTACGACTCCAGCTCTGCAACACTGACATAGCATGTAGACTGGTTGATACATGCTAGTTGTGTTGTGGACTAATGAAAACTTTGAGATTTTCAGCTTTGGGAATTTACTGAAAATGAGCTGATACAAACAAAAATTTGCATAATTGTTTTTAGTGTTAAAGACTTCTCACATACCACCTGGCATTCACCAACTGTTTTGGACATGTTTTTCAAATAACAAATTTCAAAAAGGTTAAAAACTTTTCTTCAAGTATAACTAAGACCTAGGTGAGCGTTCTTTCAGGGCATAACATAACACTTCTAGCCACAGACTATGAACTTGCTTTGCTGTACACGTTTAGTTTCTTACGATAATATATCAGCAAAAATAAATGTAAAACATCATGTAAAACACCTTTACTAGAACAAGGATCCTTGAGTTAGATAACATCAATACAATTTATTACTTTAAAGATTAAAATCAAAGAAAAATTGTCTACAAACTTTATTTAAGTTATTTTTTAAATTTATCATTTTTAGGTTAAGATTTTCAGCAATATTTGAAATATGAACTTGAACATACTCAGTATATTTGCTCAGTACTCACTATGAAGTACGCTGACTTTATTTCTTTTTGTGTAGCATTTCGAGTGACACCCAACACTTTGTAGAAGTCTTCAAGTAAGGAATTTGATGTATGTATATTTCGACTGGAATAGTAAAGACAATATGCTGTTGCCCTTGACCTTAAAATACTTGAACCAACAACAAAAGAGCAAAGTTGAGGACGTATCATGCTCACAGACAATCTAAACTTGGTTACTCCAGCTAGTGCACAGTAGTTTTCAAATAACATCAACTGGACCAATTCTTTGGAGCTTGCTTTGTGATCCAATGCAACAACATAACAAACAACACTACAGTGTACTTCAATGCCTTTGTAAGTAGAGTGAAAAAGATGAACTTACAGTACTGTACAGCAACCCTCAACACAACAGATAAGAACCTCACAGAGACAGTCCTACAGGGTTGCCACTCTATATATTAACAAGTTTCCCTTACAATCAGAATGAAAAATCCCTACATTTCCCTACACAATCTGAAACAAAAACTATAATCATCTTTAGCTAAAACAACTGGCCTTGGTCGTGTGATGTAGCACAATTCAAATTACATTTGTGCAAGATCAAAATTACATGTGTAAAACAAGCATCATTACAGAAAACACCATTGCATAACCACATGTCAAAATTGTTCAAAAAATTGTCTCAACAATGTCTTCTAAGATTAGCCAGCACCTTTGGCAATAAATCTTAAGCATAATCCCTTACAACCATCCAGCTCGTTGCAATCCACAAGTAAAAAGTCTCATCAGTGACAGCTTTAGAACTTTCAAATATGTTTTCCTTGCTTTGCCATATAAATGCACAAGTCTTTGGTTGATTTCAAAGTCACCTGGAAAATTCTCACTGGACTTAGGCTAATTATTGCTTCCAAAATGCACACAGTCAGACGATCCCTCTGCTTGTTATTGTTGTTATACAAGCGGGAATAATATGTTCTTTCAACCTCAGCAGAGCAGTGCTTTGAGGTAATCAAAATGCAGTTATAGATAAACACATTGCATAACAACTGTACTTATCACTGTACAGTAGGCCTACTTGCACTGCAATCTTTGCAAATCCATCGGAATAGCAGATTACACCTAGTATGCTGAGCCGTGGCTTTCACTCTTGCAATTCTAGCCAGTAGCCACCAGAAAACTTGGCCACACTGCAGTGCTTGCGTCAAAAATAATCCAGCACCACCAGGATTTACCGGTGTTGCCTACTCAACTGGAAAATGCGTTTTGCAAGGGACACCTGTAAATATCACAAGATCACTTAGATTAGGGTTACCATATATGATGAGGCACAATTCCTGACAGATTTTTGTCAGTCACATTGACCAATTTTTGCGACGAAAACATTTTATTATGGTGTAAA
>JGI24021J15306_10007508_pt1 | contig 13290 bp, 7 predicted proteins | sample Ectturendosymbi1_FD_15306 | JGI IMG/M metagenome (IMG submission 15306) | reverse complement strand
GTGGTTTGAAATCAAGTTTTTTTCAAGTTTTCGTCTTGAAAAAAATGCGACTTTCTGCTAACATTTCCGTTGAGTTTTTATCAAACTAGTTCATGCGTCTTTTTTTTTCCTACAATCTGAAAAACGTGAAACAAAAGAGGCATGCAAACAAATGCACGAAAAAACAAACTTTTTAAGCTACCTTAATTTAACTTTCGTAAAAAAGGCTAAGAAATGCTCAAAATACTTTGCTGTCAAACAAAAGTTACACTGTGGTTTTTGGGAAGATCGACAAAGTTATTACAAAGATTACTTCATATAATTCCTCTAAACCTAAGCAATTTGTACCCAGACCAGTGCCTAATGTTTTATTGAACATGTTGCAGTATGGTAAAGGAAAGGTGCACGCTGCACCTAAAACAAAAAATGCCGACTGAAATGACAGCACGTGAAATGTTAGCCTATTTTACGAAACATATTTTCTTTGAATGATCTCTTTTGTACAATCTTCCAAATGTATTAATTTAAATAAGCTCGATTTCAATCATCGGTCCATCCCTCCAGGGAGCTTGGGCAGGTCAAACCCTGTCGAAGGGCACTTCAAACCCTACCGTCTACAAGTCAGTATACAACGTTCATAAACATAAGCAAACTCAGGCGTGATTCTTGAATCTCCTCGAGTAACTGCGAGGTTCCCTATACAGTAATATCTATTGACATTGAAACAGTCTGTGCAGTGGAACGGAAGGTGAATACAAACACTGCAAAATTGTTATTAACACAGGTTCGTGCCATTCAACGCGGTAGAACGGCCTTGTACATTCATTTTCTTTAAGACGCGTCACAGCGACACAACATTAAAAATGGTTTGAACGGATTTACCTGGACAGCAGTGTATACCCCATCAAGATGTTTTGGGGAGATCCTGAGGCGCGAACGCTGTTCACCAGATTGTCTGTGCCGGTACTCCAGTCCACCGTGGCAAACCTGCTTGGTCTTACTGAATTCCAGGTCTGCAATATTTACATGCATCGTTTCTGTCTTCGTGGTTAGTAACGACCCCGATCAACCGGACATTAACCAGAAAGAGCCCCCCCACCTTGACCAGGACCTTACCACACAATGGGCCCTCGTGAATCTGATTGGCTCTTTTCACGCTGCTCCAATGGATACCGTGCATAAGATTCGATGATGATAACGATTTCTATCGCGATTTTACTGCAAATACATGTGCTTCTTCAAAGTGTATGAGCACTTCACAAAAAGTTGGCTTAGTTGAAGTAAACGGTCTAACTAGCTCCTCAACTTGGATAAGGTATTTTGAAGGATAAATGTTTACTTTGAGTATAATACAAAAAAAACTACTTTTACTTTTTTTCAAGTCAAAGTACGGTAAATTATTTAAACTTATATCAGGCAGCAAGAAAACAGTTGAAGGCAAGTGTTAATTGATTCTGCAAATCAAACGTTTCCCCTTTCAACGCTCTGTCACTTTCATCCATGCATCATGTACAATGCTTTGCAAAGAATCCTCGCATTAAAAACCACTGTTTGTTAAGTCAACTTGAATAAAATACATATTATTACAAACAAACAAAAATCGACAAAATACAAAAAAACTGACTTGTTGGTTAGCAACGTAGAAGTAGACTTCACAGATTGAGGGATCACCTGCGTTGTAAACGCTGTATGCCTTGTAGCTAGCACTCAAACCTTGATAAGTTATGTCTCCGTGGTAAGAGGTGCGAGAGCCACTACCATCAGCGCCAGTACCCGATTCAACCTGTAGTCAATATTGTAAGTACGTGTTTTTAAGTATTAAATATCGGGGGGACAGGGGTCTTGCCATCAACGTATGTTGTCAGATGAAACAGAATGCAAGCGTTTTGACATTAGTATTTTGGCACTTATTGTATTCACGTTTTTAATATATTACTGTAGTTTACGGCCTATATGCTGTTGTATGTCAAAATTACTAAATTGCAGAACGGAGTAGACCTGTCGTTCATTTTTGTGTTACTTCATTTGTACGCATGCATGTGGAAGATTTCTGTGCTCACTTCAGCTTGTTATTAAGCATTAGAGGAGTTTTTGCTGTCATCAATATTACCTTTGGTAAAATACGGTCTTTTGAAGATGTAGGATGTAATTGGAATTTATCTCACAGTTAATTCTGAAAAAATTAGGCGCACACACTTCTTGCTGCTCACAACTATGACTTCTGTTTTACATCGTAAAGAATATTTGGGGTTAAAAGGTTTTTGCAATGATTTCGTTAAAATTCATTCGGGTCGCTTACGTATAATTAAGCATTTTTTGTTTTACTGCTAATCAAGGAAGAAATGACATTTTGTCAGCGAAATGTAAATATAAACAAAATGTATGTTTTTCACTGTTACCAACAGCAGCATATTTGAAGCGAAAACAAAGTACCTTGCTCGAGGGATGAACAACAGCGTTATGCTGCATGGTAGTTGAGGCTGTGATTTTCAAACGTGAAAGACATTTCGTTCGCAACTATGTGGTACCATGTCCAGATCCCCAATGATTTAAATAGTTAAACGAGGGAAGGGGTGCATAGGTGAGCTAGCGACCTTACATGAAAAAAAAAATCTTGTTGCGCCCAGAGAAAGTTTGAATAAAACAGTGTCACTTTCATCTGGAAGGCATGGATTTCATAAAGAAATGGTAAACTTGTTGAGGTGGTTTACATTTTCGAGTAGAGAAATAGTCCGTGGAGAAACAAACAAATCTGGCAGCAGAGAAAATGTTTTGTGCTGAGGACAAAAATGCAGGTAAGTTATAAGCGAAAAGGTTGCGAGAAAATTTTAAAAACAACTGCAGCAATGTCATTTGTACTTGGAGATTTCTTTCATGATACAACCTAACAGGTCCATCTCTCACAAACATAGATGATGTTGTGTTTCATAGAGGAGCGTTAGAAAAACAATTGTACATATGTTATTAAGCACAGAAAACAGAGAAGATCAATAAAGCAACAGTAAACAAACTACATCAGACTGTCCCTGACGTGTGAGAATTTGTTGCTGATAAATGAATGCGTTTGTTAAGCTACCACTAAGCCGCAACGTAACTCACCTTGATACTGAAATTTTCTATTCTTCCTCCAGGGTTGCCAACCCACATCAGCATGACAAATGGGTGCTCAGTGGAACTGGAAACATCAACGTTGGTGTTGACGTCCCTGAAAGACAAATAATCGTGCTGGCGTCTTTATCAAGAAGTACAGTATGTCAGAACATTTATGAACATTCTTCTTGTCACGCAAAAAACGACTGTTTTGAAGGTTAAACTTTGCAAACGTGGAACAGTAACTGTTGTTCTCCCAGGTTTCCCCTCTGGCTCAAACTTCTAGTTACGACACTGGTCAGGACGTTCTGTATTTCGCTTTCAGGATCCGAGAGAAGGCTTACCTTCTCAACGAATTACTAAATTCAAATGTAAGTAGATGCCCAGTCGCATGACATGATTGCTCATATTATATTTGCAAGCTAATATTGGGTACGTCATTGGTAAATTCAATTGCGAAGAAGTAAACCTCTTCATTCGGCAACAACACAACAATTTGGGAAAGCTGAAGCCGTTGGACCGCTTTAACGCACTTCGTTTTGCCTTGGTTATTTCGAAAATTCAAAAACAAAGAATCAGTAACCAGAAGGGAATTATTCCAAGCAATTTTTCAACACTTTTGCTTATTCCGTTTATTCATAACCAGTTGAGTGATTTTTTAATGACCAAAAAATACGAAATAAATTGTGCGAATCGTAAGCACTGGCGTCACCATCGGAGGGGGTGGGGGTACCAATTTCCACGTTTGCAATCGGTGGTCTATTTAATATCTTGCGTAATGTGATAAAGCATATTTACTTCTGCTCGTCGAGAGCGATTGGTCGTTAATTCAAGCAAAAAAGTTGAAAGAATAGGATTAAATAAACTCGATCGAGAGGCATTTGTATTTTGTCGTTTGCGGAGGGTCGAAAGAACGTGTTCACATAAGGCAGAAATGCAAGCAAAGTTTTCTTCCTTTGTGGAAATTCTGCCTGACTACTTCAGGTTGAATTGCATTTGTGATTGCCGTCTCCAACAACAACAAGAAAACCTGCGTCACTCCGATTGTATAAATGCAGCTGGTTCGTCACACTGGAGCTTTTTAGCAGTATTTGGTTCAAGTCATTGAAGAGAAAACTGCTTGTGAAATGCAATTGCACTTGGGGTTTCAAAAAATAATAAACAAAGTGCGTTGGCATGAGATCCTTGCTTGGTGCAGCCCAACTTACTGGTTTCAAAAACCGCATGACCAAGGTTAACAACCTATGGTTAGTATGGCAAGTGTTGCTTATGGCGAATGTTTTCAACTTGGGAAAAAGTTAGTTGGTGAATGCTTTCTAACAACTTTATTTCAAAGATTGTTGCCTTTTGTGAGGAAAAAAACATTTTTTTAAGAAAATAAATGATCTCAATGGAGTTTTTCAGAAAAGTTTCACGGTTTTGCAAACTTATCTGGTACGAATATTTTAGGAAACGCTCTCCCCATTCTATTTCAAACAATTGATAACATCGATTGAATTTTCTGCTTTTCCAAAGTCTTTGGATGTGTCTTATGGATATACAGCTGTTTCTGCAAGTTTTTCTGTTTTCTGTTTTTCACGTTGGCGTTTTCAAAAACAACTGTTTTCAACAAATTCCAGCAAATACTTTATAGAACATTGGTTGTTGCGTTTTTGATTTTCATGCCGCTTTGCAAGATTTCCAAATTTGCTTTGTTCTTTCCTGTCTTTTTTATAAGCCCACAACGTTTGAAAAGTCCTTACCACTATGACAAGTTAATCTAAACGTTTGTCAATTTTTGAAACAGTTTCCACAATGCTTGTTCGTATAGAACGCTAAAATACACACATGTACGTCTTGACCAAGGTTTATATCAAAAGTTAACGTAATTTTTTTGATTGTTTAAACATTTTTGTGCGTGTATTGAAGCATGTCATTGCGCTTGAAGATATTTGCATAAGGCTCCATTAACATTTAATTAGTATTTGTACATGATAATATTGAGTATGGTTTGGTTTCTTTTGTTTTCTTGTTTTGATTCGAAATAGACATCCAGCGGCCACGGGACAGCTGTCAGTTATGAAAAATTAGATATATTTTTCATTCACACAATTACGGTCTTGCTTCGCAACTCCGAATGGCTAATGGCAAAATAAATATTTAAGTTCACCTGTACTTTTTCCGGTAAACGATCTTTTTGTACGATCCTGAGCCGATCCTGTAGTAAACCTGCAAACCAAAAGTGTTAGAAAATCTCACTCACTGCAGTACTAGCGCTAGGATAGTGCTTTAATGTGTTAGCAACGTAAAAAGAGGCGGAACAGGGGCAAAAGTATACGTAAGACGGACGAAACACATGGAAAACTGAAAAGAAGAAAAATAAAATAAGAGAAAAGAAGGAAAGAAGAGGGCAAAAGAGTTGGCAGTAATTCGCTGATATTTGTTTATAGGATATAAACAATTCAAACAGCTGGATGCAATCTTCCAAACGGCGCTTTACAGTTTGATGAGAGTAAAATATATCTAAATATGTTGAAATGCAAATTAGTGGTAATGGTTTGTCAAGGACCTGCAGCCAGTTTTAAGATATGGAGGGGCAAAGTTCATTTTTGTGGAGAAAAATGTTTTTTTATTATATGTTTAAAACAATCATTTAGGGCGCAACAAATTTTGGTGGGCTCAAAAATTGGTGGGGGATTGTCTCCGAATGTTCCCCGTGGCTGTGGCTACAGGACTGGTGTCTCATATTTATAGCGGTAAACAATATCTAATTTTGGTCTGAGATTTCAAGTCACTAAAAACAGAAAGTCGCAGCATTGGGAGTGCTTTTAAAATTTTACACTTGAAATGTGGCGTGCGCAAGACTTGCCTTGTTACCAGCGTCGTACATGTCTCCACCTCCGTCCGCGATATTGTCCTGCACGCGCGAGAAATCGTATTTGTACTTATAAAAGTTTGGAATGGTGCCGCGAATTTCTTGGGATGAGGCGTTGAGGGCTCGAAGAATGCTAGTAACTCCTCCTTCAAAAGCGGATCCTGGGGATTTTGTTCATTTGCTGTTTGTTTATTCAACACGAAGAGTAGACTTGAAAGTAATGGTAGAACATCCAGACGTTAGAAAATCTGGTTATGTTAGAGATGAGCAGAAAGTATTTAATGTGTAGGGTGTACAAGTTGCCATTAGCAGTTAATAACAAGTTCTTAACAACTTTGTTTTGTCTGCACTGAAATGTTTTAGAAGCTTCAACATTGTTTGAGTGGTTTACCGTTCATTGAAACCTTTTCCTTACCTTTTTTCATAAAACAGCGTTTATTATTGTTTTGTGGAGGTGCTATGTTCTCAAGATCGCTAAAATTTTGTTTTATGTGAAACAAAATTCAAGCAATAAACTGGTTTGATGTAAGACAGCGAAGCATCTATTTTTAGTAACTTACTGAAAGCTGAACAAAAGCCAAAGATATTTGCTTCTTTTCAGTTTTCGGAAAAATCGTCAAGGCCGAGAAGGGATTTAGATCAAGTTATTTAAGGATCCATTGCTGTAATTTTTTAGCTACAGAAAAAAAATATTATTACAACATGCTTCCATTTAGATTTTTGTTTCTCAACCTTTTGTTTCTCAAAATGTATTTATTTTTGTGGCCCCCCTGGAAAAAAATCCTTCCGACGCTCATTTATGCAAGCCTTTTATTCAAGTCAGTGCACGTAATGTTTGGCTTTTTTCAACTCCCTTGGCTTTTTGATATTTTTTGAAAAAGGCCAAATGAAATTTAGCTTTTTTTGGCCTTTTTAGCCAATTAGATTTTTTATGTCGATTTGACAAATTAAAGATGAATTCGGCAGATTTCTGGTTACTGCCAGATTTCTAGGCATTGTTTCTGGACACATAATGGTAAATTTTAATTGGAAACTCTGCACGAGAATTCCTAATTTTTTGTTTTGTTGTTTCATACTTTTAGATTTGCAGTTTGAGGTTACCCTTCAGCAAAAACAAAAGTTGCGAGTGATTAATTGATGGAGTGAGCTTTATTCTTTTCACGTATAAATACATATTGCTTTTTAAAAGCGCATTTGGGTGTTTTGAAGGTGTCGTGTATTTTTCTTGTATTTAGCTGTTTTTGGTACCATTTTGCTTTCTTTAGGCTTGATCTGCCATTTTTTGCTTGTGACTACCTGGCAACACTGCCAGTCACTGTCAGACTGCACTTGTGGTGCGATTATGCTGAATGATCCAAATGGGCGGATAAAAACTAGCGAATTTTTTTGATTGGATTTTGGTTTACGGACCTCCTAAAACATATTCGTGGACCCCTCAGGGTTTAAGGAAGCCAGGTTAACCCATTAATGATCACTGCTAAAAATACAAATCATATCCTTCTGGTTTTTAGTATCCTGTTTGTATATGTCCTAACATAAAATCAGAACCAAAATGGGTTAATTTTTTGCGTTTGCTTAGCAACAACATGTTCCATTATTGGAACAACGGTCCATTAAGAATTCACAGCTGCCTGATAACGCTAATTGACGTTTCTTTTCCTTTTTTTTGTTGCTTCAGTTAGACAACTGTTTAATCGTGAGGACACTATCGCAATTTTTTATCATTGCTGTGTTGGGTATGTATCAACATGCCCGTAGCCAGGTTTTAGGGTTTGGGGGACAAAATAAATTTTTAGGGGTGAAAGATTTTTGTGTTTTTATAAGTTTGAAACAAACTGTAACATGACAAGTGCCAGTGTGAAAGTTACGTATTGCAATTTATTTTTGTAACTCTGTGGTTAGCTTTTTATGCAATGTGCGGTAGTGTTACGAGCTGGCGTAACAATTGAACAGCTTAAAACCGAGCATCTGCAAAGTATGTTAATTTTGTCGAGTTTGAGTCTGATGTATATCTACATAAAAGAAAATTTTCTGAGCACAACAAATTTTGAGCAGGCACTGCCTCGGAATGCCCACCATGGCTGCGGGCGTTTGCACTAATATTCCCGGGAAAGACAGTGAGGTTGTTTACATTACTTCCCATCATGCCAATGTAGTAGGGTAAACCGTTATGCACAAGATATGAAAAAAATGATGCAATTAATTTCTTCGTTTGTGTTACTATAATCAGGGATTGGGTGGTGCGGATTTACTTGCCAGATTTGCTAAGTCAATAGAGACCGCAATTAAAATGTGGTACGGCCCTTATGTTTGAACTTTGATAAAAACTGTGGCTATGCGAGACCGCATGTTACGGCTGAATGAAGCCTGATGTAGGATCTACGTGTGTTTATAATGTAAGCTGTAGTTGAACTGCTGAAAACATCCACAGTGTCTTTCTTTGAGCCCAGCGNGAAAATAATTATCAGCACAAAACCTGGGTTACATCACCCTGTGTAAGCAGAAAAGCAAGAACGTTGTGATGTATGCGGCAAAAACCCTTCACAAAATTATACGATTGCAATGTTAGGCTGCGTGAGAATTGCTTTTTAGCTTATCACAAACGGAAATGTGTATTTTTAAGTTTATTCAGTCCCTTGTGCTTGTTTTCATTGAATATACTTACTTTTAGAAACTTGTTAACTATGACTTTAGTAAATCATTTGCACAGCAAAAGATTGTCGTAGGGATGTTCATTCTGATACCAGTTTGGACCATTGTTCCAAAAATGAAACAAAAAGTTTCACCTCAAATAATTTATTTGGAGATCGCACCAAAGAGTTGCAAAGTACATCAGCACATTGGCTGGTATTTCTACTTTCGATAAATGTAGCATTTACCATGAAGTTGTTTTTTTCTGAGTCAGCATTACTTAGCAAATGAAGGTCACTTAAATGTGCAAAAATTTAACATTTTTAAGCAGCTGGCAAGAAAAACAGAAAAAAATTTTGAAAAAAAATTTTGAAAGGCATGATTGCATTAACGTGATCTAAGATACAAATCAAAACTGAGATGATACAATGAAGTGGAAACGAGCGTTGACCATGTAAAGGTCATGTTCCAAAAATGGAATAAGGGTCATCAATAGGTTAAGCACCCCCTATTTAGATCAAGTTTAATCAAACATTTTGTAACATTATTTCAACCCAGAGTTGTAAACAGGCCTCCGTTTGAAGCCCGAACCAGATCCAAGCCCAATCCCGGCCCGAGACCGACATTTATTTTTGAAGCCCGATTTAGGCCCGAAAGCCAAATTTACCGAATGAGTCAAGATACGCGCAACTGCAAGGTATCAAAAAACGTAGTGTACGGGTATAACCGCAGGTACACGGTTTTATCACACCCAAGACAGCAACCACCTTAACCAAAACAATGGCTCAAACTAGCACAAACTTAGTTTGTTAGTCAACGATAGTACTGCGGAATGTACTGCTTCTCACGAAAAAGAGAAACTATCCACAATGGCTCTATAGCCATGAAAGAAACTATGTAGGATAACGTTAGGCATGAAAAGCCGGTTTGTAGGCCATCGTTTCCTGAAACAAGCCATCGAGTAAGGGATTGATCTCTTTGACGCAAGGCTATGCCGTACTAATTTCCGTACCGATGTCGCTTTCTCAAAAAGAGTACGAGACTATTCCGAGCAGAGAACAAAAGAACGCGGCTGTGTTTACGAATAGAATTAGCTGAAGAAAATCACAATCACTCCACTCGCAGAAACAACTGCGGTAAGTACAACAAATGTAGTCATGAAAGAAAAAAATCGTTGCTCTGAATATTATAAAACTGTCTTGTATGCAGGCCCGAAATCGGCCCGAAACATTTTGACAAACTTAAGCCCATACCCGGCCAGAACCCGGCCCGACCCGAAAAGCGCGGCCGGACTTACAACTCTGTTTCAACGTAGGCCATTCATAATTATTGTTGGGATATGTTTCAAAACTGGTTAAATCAGCAGTGATCAGATCATTTCAGTTTTTGCCAACGTCGTGGATTTGATGCTCAAGAAATCATGACTGGAAATAGACTCAATGATCGTGAGATCGTAATTCGACTGGGGTTAAAACTTTTTACACTTGAAAAATTCTACGTACTTTTGACACAAATATCGTCCCTGAAGTGAACCTACGCAAATATGAGAGGCAGTCGAAGTCTGCCTCCTTGGTTTATCTGCAGCATACAATTGAACAGCACTTTCTACATATATTTAAACAAAACCTAAGTAAAGCTTGAAAACACAGACAAAACATAAAGCATTCTTGCCTGAATTACGGCTTCTGGTCAGCGGATAGTACTTGGAGAAAAGGGCTTGGAGACTTCCACCTTCGTTGTCGAGAAATTGATTATCAGTGTAGTATTTCAAGAAGGCCTGATTGCTCCATTGCGATATATCTACTCCGTTCGGGACGTGCCAGACCATTACGTCGCTCGCCTTAAAAACAAATGCAAAAATACTAACAGCTGCAGCATATGTTTCAACAAATCCAGCTTTTGCAATTTGAATGAGTTGATGTTGACAGTTTTCAAATTTATCCTTATCTTGCTGGAGAACGCCTAAAACATGTCAAGTTATTGCAAAATTGCCACAAAAGTGTCACTTTTTTGTAAATTGCAACAGAAAGAGAATTTCTTCCGAATTTCTCTCGGTCAGCTCATACCCATCGAAGAAGGTTGGTTTTCACTTTAACTTTGATACCAAAATCTAAATCTCTTTATGTTGCGATGATAATCATTCCCTGAAAGCAAGTGAGCAACATTTTGACAAAAAAAATTCTGCTGTTTGCGCATTTTTGGTCAAAATTGGCAGCTCTCTCAGTTTGCAGCTCTAGAGAAAAGAGATTAGTATGAGCCAGCAAGGGATCACGCTGAAGTACTATTGTTTTCTTGCAGAAACACACCTTTGCCAAGTGCGCAGAAGAACACGGCAAAGGGTTGCGCTGCAACAATTATTCTCACACTGCTTTATGCAGAAAATCATGGATAGTCGCGTTTGGATGCTTGGAGTTTTTTCATACAAGGGAAAAAATTGAACGATATGATTTGCGTTGTAGTTTCGCGCACACAATCTCCGCATGGGCGAAACACAAAGTACAAAAATCCGTTTGTTTGCAATCATTCTGCGTGCTTTTGACGCCATGGAGAGACAAACATGCTTTTTTCCATCCAGAGGGTTAAAATATTGACAGTGCCAACAAGCTTCCGAACAGCTGTGAGTGAATATGGACTGAGTAGGAAGGACGAACACCATTAATACAACGCCCCACCGGCAATGCAAAATATGCTTGGTTCTTGTAGTCTGCGCTGGTAGCAGCCTCCACGTCCCCGAACACGTTGAAATTCTCCCAGTTTCCGGTACCTTTTGACAAAAATTACAACTTTGTCTTCCTTGGTGTCCAGTAAACATGCAGAAAAGCTCTGGTTTGTGTTAATGTTGACGTCAGACGCCCGAACCTAACAAGAGTGACAGTTTTGGCTTGGAGTTATGTATCTTGGAGTCAAACTCCATGCATTCCGTGAAATTAGTATGAATATTCCCTGTTGTTTGAAAGAAAAAACGANTTAAGCAAAACTGTTTTATTGCTAAACCATGTACTTTGCATTAACATCAACGATTATTGGGATCAAAAATAGGAGAGAAGCGTTGTGAATCAAATGGAATTACAGGATGTTTTTCAATTTTAGAATGAGCGCAAAACAAATTTTCACATAATGCATTCCATTTGCCTCACCAACCTCAAATCTGACATAAATTCAAACGTCGATGCAACCCTTCAAGTCCCGCGCAGGCCACTATAGTGCCCGGCCAAGTTTGATCGGCCATAACTCCTGAAGGGATTGGGTTAGAAAGCCAATGAAAACATCCCTGGATGCGGGATACAGCAAGGAATCCCATAATGCTGATACAAATACACCTTTGATTTTGAAATTTATGAGTAAAATCCATATTGGTGCATTTGCCGTACTGATTTTTGACAATTTTCAGAGGAAATAGAAAACTCGTTGCCCACATCCCGTTTAGCCTTTCCGATCCGGTTTTTGCGCTTCGCCGACGTCTGAAGAACCCATGAAGAGGATGAACAGTGAGTTAAGGTTGATTTTGGGGGGAAATTAGGGGGTAAAGAAGTGTGAGTTGGGTAGAATGAATTCCAGGTCACGTTTTGGAGTCCTGAGAAAACGTACTGGAGGTAACTACTTTGTTTGATCTTTAAAATGTCCTAGGAGCTATTTTGAAGCTTTAGAGACCTTGATTAGCCTGCTAGCAGAGGTGGCCGGAGTCACCTTTTCAGACTCCGACTCCGCTCCTGTTCTAAAATTTCCGATTTCGGTTCCGGATCCGGCTCCGGAAATTCTTCAAATTTGAGAATCCGACTCCCGTTTAGATTCCGGCTGCAATCATCGATCCAACCATAATTTACCCATGTTTTTACCTAAGAAATGACAGCAGAGACTCCTGCTGTTGCCGAAATGGAAAAATAACACCGGGTCCGGATCCGGTTTTTCACAATCTTTTTACACCGGATCCTGATCTGGGTCCGAAAGAAAAACACAGAATTCTGACGGAGTCGACTCCGGCACTCCGGATCCGGTGCCATNTCTGCCTACTAGCCTAAGGGGTTGGGGAGTTATGGCCTAAAATCAACCAAAATTTGGCTCAGCCACCTAGTGGGTATTTTGATTTTTTTCAAGAATAAAATTTTCCTGTAAATGTTTTGGCTTGAAATTTGGTGGGATGTTGTAAGACACCCAAATACACCTTTTCTGCAACTTTGGTTGGGTTCGTGGGTGTTGACCGGCAGAAAAATGGGTTGAACAGCAGAAAACCACCAGAAATCTTGGTTTTTACCCCGTTGAACCCCAGCCAAAAGTTTCAGCTTTTTTGATCATCATTGCAAAGGTAAGGTCTTTACCGACATTTTTTATATAGAAAGTTTATTTCCAACGTGTTTGGTTTGAGTTCTATGGCTGTTTGAATTGACGCAACTGGTCTACTCAGTCTTCGCGAAAACCGGGTTTTCCCCTGAAATGACATCAAAATGACGTTACAGGTGCGCGCAACCCACCGCAAAGGATGCGGTGCGCTCTCGGATCCAATGATGCCTTCACTGACTCTAGCTTAACCCATTCAGGAGTTACGGCCGATCATAACTTCGAGGGCCACCACAGTCTCCCGCGGGGAACAGAGAGAGTTTAAGTAAGACCGTACGTTGCAAAATAAATGCGTTTGTGCGCAAAAACTCGAGCACAACTCGCTTTAAATCGAACACCTAATCACTGTACCTGTGTAATTGCTTGGCATTGCGCCCTGGTCACTGGACCATTTGTCCCCG
>JGI24021J15306_10007506_pt1 | contig 13290 bp, 7 predicted proteins | sample Ectturendosymbi1_FD_15306 | JGI IMG/M metagenome (IMG submission 15306) | reverse complement strand
AGTGCATATTGAACCAATCCTGTCAAGGTGAAGTTGGTGTTTGGTGAAAAAGTCTTTTATCATATCAAATACATCTTTGGCTTTCGATGTAGTTTTCAGTGCCTGACAGAACAAAAAACTTCAATTTCCTTGTTCTTCACATAACAGACTACTACTATAAGCTGACAACAGTGTGACACGTCAGTTGACTCATCCACTTGCAGAGAAATCTTTACTGATTACGTTACATAACCAACCCTAATGACTCAGCATCCACGCACTGCACCCCCTACAAACAGATCTCGCACCCCTTAGGGGTGCGTGCACCCCTGGTTAAGAACCCCTGATATAAAGTCTATACAATCTGTATGCACAGCTATAGCCCTTCATGTGCACATGGTCATACGGCTCTGTACTTTCATAATGGCTTGAAAATGATAGGCTTGCAGTGAAAAACAAGCTGCTTGACCATTTCTACTTACTGCTTTACAGATATAATTCCAGATGATGGCATTAGTGGAATATCACTAGTTGTGTAGATGTAGTGTTCCAGTTTTTTATGCATTTTTAATTTGATGGTAAATAAACTCTTCTCAGTTGCTCACTTCTGCAGTCAACAGTCAAGGTATAGTTGCAGTATATCTGCAGTTAATAGCATCAGTTGTGCAATGTGCCATGAAAATTGTATTTGGTGCTAATTTAGTTGCTATCTACTGAAAGGAATCCATTCACAGCCAAGAATTAAGAGTATACAATGCTCAGCGAAGAAAATACTCACACTAATGCCAACATAACTTTCAATTCATATAAAATGAATAAGATGGGTGAAAACCTGAATGATTAGAATTGATCGGTTTGTTGAAGACTTAGTACCCAAGACTTAGCACCTAAACTTGATTGTGTAAAAATATGCCTGAAAAAATACAATCGTAGAAAATAATTTTTTTCATAGAAGTGTCTGCAGCAGTTTAGCAATGAGACTGTATTTATTACAGCTGTATTTGCTAAAACTCGCAGCATGAAAGCCAATTTTATCATAACAAAAAATATTTGTAATTGACCTGTGAAAGCCTAACAAACTACTGTAGAAAAATGTAAATGCCACAAGCAACAATCGATTTTATTTGTAACTGAACTTGTTTTCACAACATATTATAAAAATGTCTTGCTGTGGATATTTAATGACTGTTAACACATGCACAGTACACATACAAGAAAATAAAAGCTGCATTTGAGCTTTTCAACAGCCAAGTGCATAACTACACCCAGACAGATATTTCTTTGAAGTGATGCAGAGGCTACTAGTGGCTTAACCGCTTGAACTTCACTGTCCTCAAAAGTGGTCTGATGGCAATGCAGATTTAGGTAAGACAACTGGACTTTACAGTGAACTGCATCTCATGTCTGAACAGGTTTGAGAGCTTCTTGCAGTGTTTTATGTGCTATGTACCAGGCTAGAAAGCTCCAGTACCAGTTTATTATGTCTGGATATTAGTGTGCTTACCTAGAGTTGAGTTGTTGGCTTAAGAGCACCAAAGCAGATGAACTCCTGGCTAGGCTACAGGCTATTTCTCAAACTTGCTGAAAGTTACATGTGGAAACGACTTCCTAATATAGCCACACAAATGCATAATACAGCTGAAAACAATAATACATAAATAGTGAAATGTAGTTTTGTATTAAAATACAAAGCCTATAACTATTTATTTTTTAGTTAACCCTGTTTTGCAGTAAAACCATATAGGGTTTGGAGATACTGATTAAAATGTGCAATGGTAAAAATGATTAGCGTTTATACATTTGTAAATTAAAGGTGTAAAGTTTTTTGCTAGTTTGGTGAACTAGGACATGTTAAATAGACCTGATGCCAACTTTGGCATGTCTACCACATGTAATGCCAAGCATGTTTGGAGTTGTGGTTCTATCAAAATTAAACGTCACTTTCTTAACGTAACTTAACAACTTCATTTGTCAAATTATGCTGCACCAAAAAGTATTATTTCAATTCTTCAGCAGCAATACTTGTGATACCCCGTTTGATATCTAAAGGGTAGTTACTTCTTGCCCCCAAAGTTGTGCAAAGTTTTTATAGAAACTGAATTAACTATTACTCTTTAGATGTTTAAACAAAACATCTCGATTTTTATGGTTGTTTTTACCATCATAGATTAGTTCCAGGATCAGAAATAACACAATGTTGTAATTTTTCATAAAGATCTGTATGGCTTGTTTGTGTTATATAATCACCTCATATAAAGCTAAGTTAACACAGAGAATATCTTAAAAGGGGCTTGTGAATGAAGCTGTGAAAACTATGGCATGGACTCAATCATAACAGGAAGTTAGGTCAGTCGTACCAGATATTATTGTTTATTGAAAAACGTGTTGCTGCCACTGTTATTTTTTGGGTGCACTTTATAAGACAAATTGATAGGGGTAAACATTTTTTGGGGGTTAATCAATTCCATTGTGGTGTGTTGCTACAGCCATCCAGTTTGTTTCACCACAGTCGATATCCACACACACTCAGTGCTTTGCATTTATGCGTTACTTGAGCTGTCGCATTTACTTCATTTCATGTGCTTTGCGAACGAAATCTTTGCCACACCAGTGATATTGCAAGCTGATTGTAACAAGCGGTTAAATGAAACCGCAAAAATGGATTGAAGAGCTAATCTTCTTTTCACGAGTTAGTAATTCGTTTTTTTGATATGAATTTTATGGATGTTTTTAGGTGTCTGTAAACATTCTACGAACACTTCCTCCTCCTGAACGTGTTGAATATGATCCGGAAGAAGACGACCCTGCACTAGAAGCCTCTTGGCCACATTTACAAGTATTTTCGAATGCTAAAATGTCCAATGCCTAACAATTCTTACTTTCTGTGTGCTGTACACTGCAACTTTTTCCGACACCGGCCAATTTTATGCTTTTTCCTGCAGCTTGTGTATGAATTTTTTTTACGTGTAATGGAGTCCGCGGACTTTCAACCTTCCATTGCAAAGAAGTACATAGATCAGAAATTTGTGATTCAAGTAAGTAATCTGCGATTTTTCAGACCGATTTATTCATCAGACCTATCATTTTCATATCATTGTCGTTTTGTCTGCGCAGCTTCTTGGATTGTTTGCTAGTGAAGATCCTCGTGAAAGGGACTTTCTTAAAACAGTTTTGCACAGAATTTATGGGAAGTTCCTCGGGTTGCGCGCTTTTATTCGACGCCATATCAACAACATCTTTTTAACGTGAGTGTTCATTTTTTGGGTGATACCTTATAATTTTAAGCCTGTATCATTAATCACCAACGTAAAAAACGCTTGTTTTTTCTTTGTTCATCAGCATCTAAGTCAGTTTTTTTAAAGGAAAATGTTAGGTACCCGGTATGGACCTGTAGGGACCCGATTTCTCTGATTCTAGGAATTGATAATAATTTTCGCTGATTCTAGGGACCCGATTTTCAATTCTAGGGACCCGAATCGGGTCCCTAAAACACCTTAAAAAACTGATCTAAGTTGACATTCACGTTGATCTTGCTTTGACACTGACAAAAGTGGGCAGCTTACTACACAACTTTTAGTCACTTGCCTTTTGATTGATCAAGATATGTAAGTTGAGTGGGGAAGTCTTTATGGTTCCTGCTGTGTTTTTCTGGGTGGTGTATATCGCTATGGGTGTATTGTTTGAGACTTTCCGTTGTTTCTAACGATTGTTTGCGGAAGAAAGTTTAGACCTCGGAAAATAACCGTCAGTTCCGGTTATTGTGGGTTGATCAACGATAATTGTGTAGATGCACTGTATGTTTTAGTCTATCATGTATGCAGACGTGATTCCCCGGTCACATTCGTGAGCGGACTAAAACGCTTGCTGTGTGCTGTTGCAGGGGTATTCAACCTACGGCCCGAGGGCCACGTGTGGCCTACCGAGTCCTTCCGAGTGGCCCACGAGATAATTTTCTCAAAGTAAAAATTCACCCATGCCGATATACAATTTGAGCCAAGCGGCAATGTCTTCAGTCATGGTAATTGGGGTAATTGCAAATGCTTTTTCGGCACGTCACCTAACGTCACAATTAGACCAAAAAGTGCCTAATATCTATTTTGCGAGCACTTTCTACAAATAAGTCAAAATTTAAGAACAATCAAGGACCAGATCAACATTAGCGGTGAAAAACTAAGTAAGTTGGACACTCTCGCAAAACTGTTTCAAACAATGAGAAATAGACGACCTGTATCTTAACACGACTATCTATCGGACAACTTTTATTTAAAGCGCGTACTAAAATCGGAACACCATGCAGGCGTAAAACTGAGCAGATGAATTATGAAAACTCGCCGTAGAATATATAACTTTGTGCTTAGTACTCGCTCAGAAGTCAATACTAAGCCTTGGCGATTGAGACGTGTTCCCACAAGCCTTTTGTAGAGGTATTTCTAACAAGCTACGTAGTTTTATACTGTGTGAAAAAAAGCCTGCATAAGCATAGCTTGATTAAGCCATTCACTCAGGCGCATTGGTCACACTCACAATCTCACATTGTAATGGATTTTAAACTTGCGGAAGCACTGCTGCAGATTCACCCCTGCTTCTTTTCACACAGTATAAAACAACGTGTCTTACCGTTATCAGCAGTCACTGTCTCATCACTGTATCACACCAGAATAGTGAAGCTGGCTTTTGTGCAGCGTGAGTGCCATACCGGTAAATACAGTGTTATTGCAAGAATTAAATCAATTAATCGGAATCAAGATGCTGACTTACAGATTTTCTAAAAATTTTTGGTTCTTAGTTCCAATTTCCAGGGGTGCAAATGCCCGTTTCTCCCCCTGCAGACGCCCACGAAAGTAACACGTATCTCTGCGAAAAACAGAATGTCCTTGAAAAAAATTCAAGTGATCTGGCAACCCTAGGTGGACAAGTCAATACTTCTTCGTGCAAGTTCGAAAACAGGCCAAATTTCTTGATATGCAACAAAGCAGTTTCAGACTTCAAAAGCTACATTGTTACAAGACATCATGCCAGGCATGTATCTTCTGAAGTTGAGTTAAGCCTACAATGCAAATACACCAACATGTCGTGATATAAAAATGTTGCCCGCGAAGCAATCTGCTAAACAGTTGTGGCCCTTCACTCAAACAGGTTGGACACCCTGCCATTTTTTTGTAATTTTAGCGGAGTTACCAACATGCTTTCATGCGGTACCACCTACCACGGTGTTTGATGCTGATAGCAGAATATTGTGCAAGCGCTGATCAGTCAATTTGTGTTGCAGCTAGAGCAGTGGTTCTTAGCTAAGGGAGAAAATCAACAAAGTTCCAAGGGGACGCGAGCTTTTACACGCTCTACAACATGGAAAGTTTGATCAATAAATATACCAATACTGTAAATATGTCAGGGGTCTTGAAACAAAGGACAATTCAAAGAGGAGTGTGGTGGAGAAGAGATCAAAAGAACCACTGAGCTAGAAATAATGTTCGCTAACGAACTGGTAGAGGGATACTATTGGTATGAGGATAATATTGTTGCATTATCATGAAAGCGTGGACTTCTGATGGCGGAAGAATTTAAAAGATCTGAAAATAGCTTTCACGTTCCATTCTGCAAAAAAAGAACTATAGCTGCGTGCAACGAGTAGACAGCAAGAGATGGTAACGTTTAAGTGTAATGAATGATTAATGCTAACAGCACATTGTCTATTCACTATTTCTAAACGATAAATATGTTGAGGGTATATAAAAGTTTAGAGCATTGCATGATTTTACCGTAGAGCCTGCAAAATCTTAAAGTTATGAAATTCATTTTATTGTCATTGATGTTAGTTATAATCGATAAACGAATATGATTTGAGTTTGTCACGTTGTATAAGTAAGTGACGTTAAGAAGCGACTGCATGGACACAAATGGTGATACCTCTAGCCCAGCGGGTTGAACCAGTCATGTGGGGTGAAGCCTATGAGAGGGGCGTAGAATCAAACTAAAGTTGCTATTTGTGGTGGCAAAAATAAAACCTCAGAGGCGATTGTCGTTAATTACGGTAGTGAACGGTTCATTCTTGCGCAAGCTGTTGTTCTTCTGCTGCTTTACAAAGTACCTCCTTGGGCTCGTTATAAAACAACATCTTATATTCCCTGGAGGCAAGAAGTTTCCACTCACAAACATTGATTTAAATATTTGGTGAGAAAAACAGGGAAAGAATGCAAAGTGTTTGACGACATCCAATCATCCATTATGTACTTAAGTCGGATGTATGCTTCCACCTACAGCTGGTCACCGTGAAATACAATATATCAAATAGGTCTATGGAGTAATTACGCAAAAATAGATTAGATCTAAGTTACGCTAGTCATTCTTTCGAACGAGTCGGCATTGTTGAATTACGTGCAAAACGGATGGAGCATGCGCTATCGGTAAACAATTTTTGCTTGGGAAAATAGTTAAATTATATCTTGCAAAATTCTAGTTTTGTACTTCGCTCAGTTCCATAAAGAAACCTTGATATTGCAATTTTTGTCTCTTGGCGAAGTTTTACGTTAGGATGTTGTTTGATTCGGGCCTCAGATATTTGCTGTTTCATTAAAATTTCGAAAAATGGTGATTTCTTAGCAAGTGCTGCGTGTAAAGCAACCTCCGACTCTTGTACTTAACAATTTTCTGGTGAAATGCTGATAAAAAAACTGCAGGCAGGATATTTTGTGAAATTAACAATCTCTATCTCAAAACTGTATCTGCTACAAAAGTGCTTGTCAAATGTGAATTATTTATCGTTATTTGGATAATTTTGAAAATTGCGATCAAAGGACACGAGGATGATATACTTTCTTACCATGGACGTTGCTTGATGTTGTGTATGACCTGTGCAAGAATAAGCGCTTTTAAGTGTAGGCTTTCCTACTGACAATTTATGTGCATCAAGCTTCACACAGTGCTTCTTCGTTGGATAAAGGTCCGTTATCGCAAAAGTAATTCGTTAATTTTGCAAAAGTGTGAACGGTACTGTTGATGTTTTGAGTTTCGACAACTTGTTTTTGTTTGACCGTTTTGGGCGAATTTCATGCAAACGCCGGTTGGTTGAATCAGTGTTTTACGATAAAAGTGACACCGATATGGTGCATATCATTTTACACCGTGTTTAACAAATGTATATTGGTATGGTCAACACTATTCCAATAAACCTACGAATGAAAATGGTCAGTCAGTGGCGGTTGTTCGCTGAGGGTATATTGTGTTGAACGGGCTCCGTTCTTCCGTGCATCGCTGTCTTGCATCAAGAGAAGATGCACTCACGAACTACGAATTGCGAGCATAGGTGAAAAATGTAAAATTTTGATTAATAAGAGTGCATCCCAATGTACTTGTGACTGTGAGCCGTACAACAGGAATGAAATTTGTTATGAACAAGTCAGGTAGTTTCTTCCTGAACACTTCGCTGCAGAAGAAGGAATGTTGCTCGGGCTGTATGTCGTATGGAAGTTCCTATCTGCGCTCACGTTGAAAATTGCTTTTATTCACTGGCGCGGCTTTTGTTGTCGATGCCTGTTCGTGCTGTCAACACCATGGCTCTACCATCTTGTCGATTCGACGTCGTTGTCGCTCACTTTAGTGTATAAGTTTCATTTCAACGCCAAGCTACAAAGCAAGTCAAAAGAATCACGATCTGTATTACCAGGCAGCGACGCATATGTAGTAAAAAACTTTTAGTAAAAAAATTTAGTTTAAAAAAAATAGTTAATACTATCTAAGATATTGTGACAATACCAATTTTGTGGCCAGTTGCCGCCAACACAAACTTCAAACCATGTCCAAGGCCACTAAATCTAAAATGTTGATTTGTACATTGAAACTCGCGTGACAACTTTTCGAAAATTAACCTCTCTTCTTTCGAAAACTAACTTCTCGAGAGATGATTTGTGCTTATGGATAACAAATGTGTTTCATGAATTATTCCCCAAACAGCGTTTGTACCCACCCTCGGTGCAAACACAATGTTTCTATTACCAGTTGCAGTTCACGGTTTTAGTTCGGTGGAAAATATCAATGTTTTGTTTATGGATGCGATAACCTACCTGAATCTAAATAAATCAATAGGTACATCTTTACTTCATAGCCAAGGTAGCACAGTGATGTTTATAAATGGCATCTCGCTCGTGAAGAGTTTTCACAGATTTTGTGACGCTGTTTCGCTATCATAAAAAAGTGCTGCTTCAGCAGAAATTTTTTACAGCAGCAACACGAGGTCGGCGTCACAATGTAACAGGCGAAGCGACACCAAGTCAACGATGGAATACGCTGCACACTTTTCCCATTGCATGTCGTTCCACTGCGCGTATGCGCACATGCACAAATGCAGACTAAGGAAGAATAATCAAAACGGAATGATCCCGAAAACTTCGATTCCATTAACAAAACCTTCCCGTCAAAATCTTTGGATCCAACACGGCAGCTTTACCTAACACAAAATTCTTCGTAAACTTATTTACATAGCGAAACTGATGTCGTCCTTGTAAGCGCTCTTTCATGAACTATAACACTTTTGAGTACACTGCACAAGTTGTTCAGTGTGGAAAACTATTCGGTTTGGAGTCTTGATTTTAACTTGTATGCATCTTACTGTTTCATAGGTTTATCTACGAAAGTGAGCAGTTCGCAGGAATACCGGAGTTGCTCGAGATTTTGGGGAGGTAATGAGCACCAAGCGCGTGTTATTAAACTCTTGTATTTTTGAAATGGAGACCTGATTGTTGCTTTCATGATACTGTTGCAGCATTATAAACGGTTTTGCTCTACCTCTGAAGAATGAGCACAGACAATTTCTGGTCAAAGTCCTGATGCCGCTACACAAAACAAGAGGGCTGGCGTTGTTTCATGCTCAGGCAAGCAGTTACCAATGCCTTAAGTAATTCTCGTAGTTTGTAGGATTTCACGTGTTCGTGGTAATTGACAACAGTTTCGTTTTTTTGCAGCTCGCCTACTGCGTAGTACAATTTCTCGAAAAAGATGCAACGTTGACGCAGCCGGTAAGTACCCGAAGGCTCATTGGTTTGCTGATCGGTTTGCATTTGCTTTTCAAACACCCGGCATCTGCAGCAGATATCGGATAAGGAACGTTGTGGGACTGTGCTCACAGTAATCTTCACGCGATAATCAAAACATGAACTAATGCAACTAGCAGTGTTTGCTCCACCTGTTTACGTTGCACTAAATATATGCAAGTTGTGCTGTAATGAAGCGTTGCACCATGGGTGAGTTGTATTGGGACACTGCCATCTCAAAGTATAATTTACGCGGAAATCTAGGCACTGTGTATATTGACGAGAAAAGTAAACTTTAATCAGAAATCATCTGCAGTTTTTCAATGTCATAGCAAGTGATGACGCCTTATTCAAGTAAAAAAGGTATGAGAATCATTAAAAGCAATGTGAATGTGATTAGTGGACGAAAGGACTTTGGCGATAAACAGGCTTCTTTATTAGGCTGCATTTCTCATATTTGTATTGACTGTGTTGTGATTCGCTGTAAAGAGAAAGAGAAGGTTTTCGCCAATTTTAGAGTTCATGATATATTGAACGCACGCAGCAAAAACTACGTAGTACGGAAGGTTGGCAGAAAAAAATGTACAGCGTTTCCAGCGGGTCTCAGTGCTAGGAACACGCTTGGAAGCACGCAGTGACATCTTTGTTTCCGGTAAAGTCTGTGTGGCTCCATAAAAAATGCTCTTCGCAAGACAAAATTTCAATCGCGTTGTTGGCTAATCGAGGTGAGAAGTCGTGAAAAGTGTGTGACACTGATATTTCAGCCGAATCCCCAGTGTTTCTTTCCACCTGAAACTTGCATTGCTGCAACTCGCTGGTGCCGCAGTTTATCCGTTACGCTTTAGATGTCACTGCTTTATTGCTTGTCGTTATCTTAGGTTCGTGTTCGCTGCAGAATGAAAGAGTAAGTAGTTGTAGACCGGCGGATTAACCCACAGATCTCAAACTCACCATTTTTTCTCTGTTAAGTTTACATCGCTCTCACCTGTGGATTTTGCGTCTGCTTTTTTGCTTTTGAAAGTTTCGCACAGAAGATGTCACTTGGTCTTGGTTTCAGTCCATTGAGATTTCAACAATTTCGAACACTTCGTCTTCCTCCGATTGCTCTTAAATCGCACGAAATTGGGCATGTCATTTGCAGATGTTTTTGCTGGTTGGACACCGTTTTTGTACGAAAACGTGGTTTTCAAAACTTTTTCAAAATATACTTCATTGTGGGCAGAGACCAGTCCCAACAGACTTTAAGCGAGCTTGGAATCAGCTTAAGTCGACATATCTTGCTGGCAAGAAATTACTTGGGGACATTTCTTGATCCGTGTGCATCGGATGATGTTGCATGCATGCTGTACAGTTCAACATTGAACGCGTAGTTACCACACACTGCTTGAGAAATAAGTTGTAACCCGGTGGCTACAGTTGACTACAGACGATTTAGACTAGAATAAGGGATCGGCATTCCCTGGCCTTTAGGCCGGGTACGCCCTAGCTCAGTGGTGGGCAAACATTTTTCAGTGATGGCCATATTGTTCTGTCAGTACCCAACGAAAGACCAGTTTCTACAAATTATACCACTAAAATATAATATATTTTAATATTTTTTGATTTTAATATATTTATGTTTTTAATAATCAAACTGAATTTATTTTGTGAAGATGATGGTATTTTGTTACACGTTTCTTGTGTTTTATACTACCTCGTTTTATTTAATTTTTATCACAGTATTAATATACTTCTTATAGCACTTTTGATTTTATATAACACTATTTTTATTTTATTAATTTATTTGCCAGCAGACACGAAGTCCATAGTAAGAACACACACGCTCTGCACAACGCATGTTGATAAAAACAGACATAACAGAACGTTTTACAACGGCATTGGAGGCTGAATCACAGGGTTACAGACACTTTCTTAACAGAACGTTTTGCAACGGCGTTGGAGGCAGTACCACAGGGTTACAGACACTCAGCACTATTGTTCGCTAACCCGTAACACTTGGTGCAATACCACCGCAGAGTAGGACGCTAATTCCTAAGCTGGTCGAGACCAGGTAAGATACGAATGCGTTGTGGCATGACTCGCCCACAAACAAACACTGCAATGTCTAAGCAGTCAGTCACAAAGTAGAATGCGATTGTAGTGTTCAAGGAATAAGGACGAATATGAACAATCTGACTGCATCAACGCACGCAACCATACGTTGCTAGACTTTCTACATCTTTCCAGAAACTGGTACACATTTTTTCTTAATAAGGCCTCAAAGGTAGGAATGTTACATTGAACCTGATGACCACTAACACTCGTTCTCCAGGGCAGGTTGTATAGAGCTCTGCACCCAAAATTATAGGCCACACCCAATCTCTGCATGTATGACTTCTTGCAATTACACCATAATTGTGATGCATACATGGGCGTACAAAAGGAATAGAAAAGTACATTTTAACTGCATTTGAACATCGGGAAAAAAGAGGCTCGCCGCTTGTTTGCTGCACAATATTGATATCGCAGTTGTCTCTGAATGTCTTTGTTATCTGAGAGCTCAGTATCCAGTACAGTTTTTATTTGGACAATCTTTCTTTTTTTGATAAGATTTAATTCTTATTCATATTGTATTATAGATTGTACGTCTGCATTTGCGTGCTAACTTACTGTAGTTTGGGAGTTGAATGGAAGTTACAGCGCATTAGTATCTCACCCGGCCTTTGGCATGGGTCTGACAGTATGTGAGTTGCAAACGAAATGAACTAATACTGTATGAGTACAAATGTTCAGCAAAGCGTTAAGAGCAGTCGAGCAATAGCGTTTCCTAATTTAATGCTTATCCCGTGCGCATACTTCGATCGGTCTCCAAAACAATGTTTTTTACCTGTTTCTTTAGCAAACTGCGTTACACAGCCAGTGGTCCTACCGTGCATGGCTTTCATATCCTTCGTGTTTGACTTTTACAATAAAGTAAAACAACCCGTCTTTGGAAATCTTGTTTCGTCTGGCCTCGTGTGCCGTCTTGACCCCCTGAAGTGGCCTAGTAGTCCAAAAAAGTTAGCGGGTCTTGATCTAGATTCTTGCGTTTCAGCATCCTCAGTTGGAACATACGGGTACATCTGAAGTTTTTAACCAATTAAAACAAAAGAAGTGTGGAACTACTTACAACAAGATTGCAAATTGCATTCCGTTTTTGTCACCGACTGTGAGCTGCCAAGAAGTGACAATTAATTAGACCGTTACGTAACATAGTGCAGCCAAAACTGAATTACCGCCTCTTTGCTTATTGCACTCACACATCGATTTGGGAACGCTCTGTCATATTCGTTGTCATATGTCGAAGCGTTGTATGAACAACAGTTCCCCATAGCGTTCTTGTTGATATTGGGAAATCTTGGTGTGAAATGTTATTTTTTACAAGGAATTGTATAAGCTACACCGCAAACACAAGGGCGATTGTTGTCGAACGGGAGCGCTTTGGAACGTCCTTGAATTGTGTTTGTGAGTTCCTTCACACATGTTTTCACATCGATTGTTAATTTATGTAAGGTTCCTCACTGCTGAGTTAAAATCGCACTTTTTGCAAATGGGAAGAATTGGTTTGTCGAGAAGGCCAAGCTAGGTAGAGATCAGAGTGCTTTTGCATGAGCGTCGAAACAGTTGTTCGGAAATCCATCAAGGCTGTTGTTCGGTTGTCTGCATGTGATTTGTCACGCCTGGTCACTGTTTGCCTGTCGATATGGTTTCAACTGACTTGAGACGCCAAATAAAACTGTCCACTTGGTCGAACCGTAAGTTTTCTAAGAACTATCCGCCCTTGCGTGTTGCTTTCAAACGTCCGCCATCTTTTACTGCCTGAGTTTCGCAGCGTTTTTTCCTGAAATAAACAAAGTGATGACAACCACAGCGGCTGATCCACCGAAACTTCCCGTTGTGGAAATTTATGTATGTGGTTTGAATCTGCGGTAAACCCCTTGAGCACCAATGTGCCTGCTATCATTGTGTAATGCGCGCAGAAAAGAACAGTGTTTGAGAAACGCATTGTATTGCTTAAGGAGATATGTGTGTATGGTTACGTTATGCATGGGCGTCGGAAGGGGGCAAGGCGCCCCTGGATTTTGAAATTTTACATTTTCCTATTAACATTTTTAGTAAAACAGGTCCTTTTGTTAGTTTCGAGTATGTAGTTCGAAATTTAACCATTTTTGGCCTCCCCTTGGAAAAATCCACTGTTGCCCCCCCCCCTGGAAGAAATCCATCCGACGCCCATGACGTTCTGACAGATGTTCGAGCGCAGTAGTTA
>JGI24021J15306_10007505_pt1 | contig 13291 bp, 4 predicted proteins | sample Ectturendosymbi1_FD_15306 | JGI IMG/M metagenome (IMG submission 15306) | reverse complement strand
GTCAATGACATGACACCAGTTATATTTGTGATATAAGTGGCTAGATCACATAAGTCATGACATTTTGAAGAACTCTACCTTTTTTTAGAACTAAACACTTGTTTCAAAGGTGACATCTTTTATTAGCAAAGCCAAAGCAACCATACTGAGAACTGAACCGACAACCTCTTGCACAGCAGGAACAGACACTCCCAACTTGACCAGATTCGCTGCACCACTAATGACACAAACTCAGGGTTATATCTAACATGCAAACGGATACAGTTCTTTAGTCCTTTGAGAACAAAAACTGGATACGGTCATTTAAAAACTATCAGACAAATTTTTAGGAAGTGTCAATTTTTCCATCAGTGGCAAAAGCATTGCTAGAGCTATTTTGTTATTAGCCGAACCCAATCGGTTGCATTGGTCACGTTACAAGGTCGTTATGTTAGGATTAGCATATCGGCCTTGTCACATGACCTAAAACCTAACCCAAAATGTAAAAGCTGTGTCTGGTTTTCGAAACTTTTTGAGAAGTACCTTTTTGTTGTGTACTCTTTTATTACACATTGTGTTATTGTTTTGTTGATGTTTTCTGCTTTCTGGATATCTTCTGGTTTGTTGATGGCAGTGTGTTTTTCATGTTTATTCCAATCAAAAGTGTTATCTCTACTTGGTTTGTTTTTATTTCCATTTTGAACTCATGTTTTCTGCCTCACCGGTACTATTGAAATTTGATAGTCCATAAATATAGGCTGGGCTGATTAAGTGACTGCTTTGGCTGTCTTTCACCCAACCTATGTTTTGTCAATTGAAATGCATTATATGTTGTGTACTTGCCGCACAAACATGACTTGACTATACTAGCAAAGCCAAAATGGTGAGAGCTGAACCAATGACCACTGGCACTGCAGAAATAGAGAATTCCCCCTCGATCAGGTTCACTGTAGGCTACTGCTTGTGTCACAAACTCAGCATTATATGTGGACAAAGCTAGATATGTTTCAAATGGCAATATAGCTCAGCAGAGCTTTTGCTGCCAATGGCAAAATATACACATTTCAATTGTGACGAAGACATATCCTGCAGCTTTTGCACAATAGTTATTAAATATATCTCATGCATTTGTTGCTTTTGAATTCAATATGTAACACATATACCATATTTATTCTAATGTGGCTTATAATGCTTTTTTTCAGTAATGTTTTCTTCATCATTTTGTTCAATTTATAATCAAGGGTGGCTTACTTTTTTTTCTTTACCTTATCAAAAGTTCAAGATGATGTTCATCTTTTCATTGGCTACGTTTTTTCGACCAAACTGTTTTTGGATTCTTTTTCTTCATTTCAGCATCATGTGCAGAATTGTCACATGAGGAATTATTATGAACAAAGGGCATTTGTAGTGGTGAATCTTCCTTACCAGGGTTACCAGTTAAACATGAAATTTGCAAGTCTATGAAAGTACCACAGAGGCTTGGGCAACCTATGTTCAAATGGAGCTTACAATCAAGGGCAGCTTGTAAAACATTAATTTTCTAAACCCATTTCGTGCGGCTTGCAACCAAAGGTGACTAACAATCTAATAAATATGGTAAAAGGCCTAAATAATTTCATATAAAGCATATTGTAATATATTTCAGTAAAATCTAAAAAATAAACTAAACGTATTTGTATAATAAGCAGTGTTTGTTTTGCCTCATGAGCCATAAGCACTGCATGGAGCTGTTTTGCCATTAGTTGAACACGATTGGTTAAAGTGGTCACATGACCAGATTAGAATACATGACCTGCTTAGTTGATTGTGACCTCTGTAACAGCACAGTCTGACATGCATGATGTGTGGTGTCATAGTTTCAGTGCTGGCAAGCTGTTGTGGCTTCTTGTCTGCAGTGCCTGAACTAGCCTGTAGGCTAAACCCAAACATCAAACCCTAACCCATTGCTTCTTTGCATATTGCACTTGTCATTGACTACTTTACCCAATCATGTATACCAAAAGGCAAAATAACCACAGCAGATCTTTTGCCTCATGAAGCAAAATAGACACTACTTTTATTTTAAAATCACGCAAGTAAACATTAATTTTTATATAAATTTCAATGCACAAAATTATTGGGCAACTTTTGGACTATGTAGGTTTTATCATTGTGGTGAAACATTTATTATATTGTAGACACTAATTACCTTGTTGGTAAAAATGTAAAACAGCAACTTAATTTAATGATTTATTTTGTTGTTTTTTTTGTAAACCGATCTAATTAGTTTGATTTAGTAGATCTTAACACCTACACTGGTCATTTGTATTGTCATGGTCATGTGTTCACAATGCACTATGAATGCATTTTTAACATGTGTTTAGTTGCTTGCTTCAAAACGAAATAACTGAAGAATTCTTGCTGAATTGACCTCAAAAGTTTTGCAGGAAAAGTACCTTGGAATATGCCGAAAGTTTGTGTGAATTTTCATTGCAAAAGACCAAGTACAAAAAAGTTACCATGTTTTACACAACAACTAATTTTGTATACTGTACAGGATACAGTGTTGTAGTCTACATGCGGTTAAATTGTATGATGTAAAACTACATAATTCGGGGAGTTCTTGCTCAGTTAACCTCAAATTTCAGGACTAATGCATGTAGGTACAAAGAGCATTTGTGTAAATTTTTGTTGCAAAAGACCAATTACTCAAAATGTTATATACTGTGTTTTACACAACAACTGTTTGCACCTTGCTGTTGTGAAAAAAAGTACACATAGCAAAAGGTTTAAGTTGTTCGACACAAAACTAAATAACTCAAAAAGAGTTTTCATCCTTGCTTCAACTGAAATTTTCCAGGTAATGCTTGCAGATCTGAATAATTTAATTGGTGTATATTTTCATTGCAAAAGACTGAGTTTGAAAAAAGTCACTGTGTTTTAAGCAACAATTAATTGCACCTGCTGTTTTGGAAAAATTGTTGTAGCCTGCACACAGCACTTGAAAGATTACATAATTTTGAGGGCTCTTGCTTGATTGACCTCAAGTTTTCAGGGCTAATGTGTATAGTTATAAAGAACAGTCTGTTACACAAAATTTTAGATGTCTTATAAAAGACTGCTGAGAGCTGCACAAACAGTGCTTGGGAGCTGCATGCAACTTTCGGAACTGCGGTTGAGAACTACTGGTCTAAAACCTACAAGACAAACAACAAAAATGTTATCAATGTGAGTGTCTGTAACAGGGTTGAGAAAAACCCAGTTTTTTTGTTTTTTTTAAAAGAAACAAGATTTTGTTCTCTTTTTGAGGTAAATGAAAAACCCCATTCTGAATTGTTTTTATTCCATCATGTGATATCACCATTTTCAGAATTACACAATAATCACTTGTTATACCTAAATATTATGACATTCAAAATTGGGGGTGAAGAAATGTACCCCATCTTTATTTTCACAAAGTGTTGTTGGTCAGTTCACTCCTAAGTAGTAAGGCTTGGCAAGCATGCACACAGCAAAAGAGAAAAACCATTCCCACACAAACTCTGCAGTTTCATGTCAAGTTTATGTGCATGCGCTACTAGTTCAGCATTTATAAACTGCATTTTTCAACATATGATTTGGTATGGTCCAAAATTAGGAAAAGTTTAGATGCAGAGAAGGCAGAAAAATTGGTTAAAATATCCCAATTGTGCATAGCTGAAGAAGATAACCATTAGAATTAACTAAAACTGTTCGAATTATTCTTCTCTTTTGTTCAAGTCCTTCAAATTTCATTGCTGTTTGTTTTGTTTGATTAAAAAAAATTGTAGTGAACTGTACAAGTGTTCTGTTTATTTTATTTTTTAGTTAGTAGATTTTCCAAAGGAAAAGTAAACAGTGGGTTTTGTTGATTTTATTAAGTGGACTTTTTTTACTTGTCTTTTTTTGACAACAACCCTGGTCTGTAATAGGATTCACTAGATTTTGTGTCATGGGATAATGAGGGCAAATGGATATCCTATATTTTCCCCTTGTGTCAACATCTAAAAAAGAGAGTTGTTCAAAGTTGATAAAACAGAAGGTGATTCATTAGAATGCTGAATAACTTTTAAGTTTGTAAATTCACAAGCACAGAACATCTTCAAGATTGCCTTGTTAGTCAACACCTTGGTATGCTCAACTTTAGCTTCACACGTAGTATATATATGTAACTGGATTGAATTTTTTTGGCACAGTCAATAAGCTATAATTGGATGTAATTATTTGTATAAAGTTGCTGCAGAGAACCCTTAGAACAATTCCATTATGATAAGATTGTTTTATAAAGTTAAGCTAATCTAAACCTGTTCACATACTGTTTGTTGGAAGATTCTTGCACTTGAGCGAACATTAGGTAAAGGTGGCTGGTTCTTGTGTTTATCGTTAGATGTTTTACAGAAGGCTGGCCTGGACCAGGTGTTTTTCATATTTGAGAAATTATCCATACACCATATCTTAGCCTACCATCAAGACTACCATATGGACCAGTATAAATTGCATGCAATGGTCAACAAGATATGATGGTAGATGCTTAATAAATCCACAGATAGTAAATCAATCTGTTTGTTAAATCCAATTTGCTTTGGTATGGTATTTTTTCCCTTTAAAATATATTGTGAAGTCCCTAGTTGATAAATCCTGACACCTCTGTACAAATCCATTTTCAATTCTATGTGTACGGTATTTGTAAATGAACCAAGGCTGCTTCTTGTGGTGTAACGTACTGTGCCCAAATCTTTACTTGACTTTATCGGTGCAAACACTAAACAAGTTTATGTGGTTGTGATCCGAGCTGTAGGCACTAAAAATGTGTCAACATTCTATGCTACTTTATCAAATTTTTCTATGAGTTCTAGATCTTACTAGATGTTCTGCCATTGCCACTGAGGTGTATGTTCTAGTGTACTCTGCAGAATGAAGAGATCTTGTCAATATAGTACTGTACTACACAAAAAAAGCTTAGTTTGCTAAGTGACTACGGTATATAAATAATGGATCACATTTTTGCCATTGAGCTTTGTTGTCTTGTAAGCTAGTCTAGGTGTGCTAGCTAACAAAACTTCCACTTATTAAATCAGGAATCAGCTGAAACCAAGGTAGATTTATGTAGTGGCACTCTACTTTGTTATGCTTGAGGTAAAAAATTTAAGCATGTGACAACTCAGGCATGTAAGGATTGCTTCTTGTTCAAAAAGCCTGGTGCACAGTTGTGGACTTTTATCACAGTTTTCAAGAATTCTTATGGTCTTTGAAGTTTCTCAGAAAAAACAGAAAATAATTTTGATTAAATGGGACTACCTGGTACAATGCAGTAGATGCACTGGAAAAGTGATGACCTTGCCCTGTATTTTGTTAGTTATTTAACTTCTGATCATGCATTGCTCATCTTGACCACTTTTGACTGCAGTAATCCAAAAGCATGATGTTTTCCTAAGTGTGACAATGACCTGTAACAGTTGTCTTCGGCTTAAAGATGAAAATGTTAAAAGAAATCTTAATCTTGTGTTTGCCTTGGAATATGGTTACCTGCTGAGGTCTATTAACATGTTTGCTGCTGGTATACGAATATATCGTACTTTGAAATCACACATTGAGCTGCTATTTTCACACCACTTGCAACTCCACAATTCACCAGTCGATTGTACTTGAGAGCTATTCAAACCCTCAAAAAACTCAGCGAGTCTTTTAGTTTGCAATGAAAAAAAGCATTAAGCTTTGGGTTTTTCGTGGGTGGTGTCATAAGTAGGGTAGGTTTTAGGCCATTTTGGCTGAGGTTACCTGACCCTGGGCCCCAACTGCAAGAGGGAAATATTTTGCTCACGTTTTTAGTGGAAACTAGACTAAAATCTGAGTCTTTTGAGGCCTTGGTTGGCTTTCTAGAGTTTCTGGTTCAAAAGTTAAGGTAAAATAACCAAAATACAACTAAACAATCTTTTTGAGTAATTTTTACTCAAATTTAGTTTTTTTGCCATAACTTTTAGGGTCGTAAATGGTTCATGATTTATGTTCGAAAGTTATGGCCAAAAAAGAAAATTTGGGTAAAAAATCTTTATACCTAAATTTGTTTTTTTGGCCATAACTTTTGAACCAGAAAGCCAATCAAGGGCTTTGATAACTTGTATTGTAACCTAGTTTCCAATAAAACTTAGTCAAAAAATTGGCTGTTGGTGTTGGCCCTCAGGTCCTGGTGACTTCGGCCAAAATTGTGTGTGCCTACTCCCATTGTGACATTACCCACAAAAAAACAAAATCCAAAACTTCCCATTTTTTTAAATCTCAACTAGAAGACTTCCCACACCTTGCTGGGTTTGAACAGCTCTCCAGCTCTGTCAGCTGGTGAGTTATGGTGGTGTAAAGTGACACAAGAAAAGTGGCTCATGTGGGATTTAAAGGGAAGTGTACCAGCTCCAAAGGTGTTAATTCAGATTTGCCAATATTTTCTTTATGTTTAATTCCAGTTTTTGCCCTTATCTGTAAGCTTCTCTGTATACTGTATAATATCAAAGCAAAGATGTTATTCCAAATCAATAGTTAAGTAATGTGCGTACTTAATTGTATCAAATTTACCTAGCAGAGAGTTCTCATACTTCAGCTGCTTGATGTATAGTTGTAAAGGTCACTATGTAAAATTTTTCTGCAATCTAGTGTTTTTACGTTTTTATATTTGGAGATGTATAGTTTGTTTTGGAAGATGTTGTAATACATGTTTTAGCTATCAAAGCATATGTAATGTGTTGCAGACTGGAAATAGATGTTTGCTAAAAAGTCACATGCGTAGGTTTTACTGGAGTATTGCTGCTTGGCAGTTTGTATTTGTGTAGAAGTGCAAATTTACCAGCTTTTGCAAGAAAGCACATGGCTTCTTTAATAGCAACATATGAGCAGCAGTTTTCAACCCTAACTGCTGAAATTACTCAAAAAATTGGAACAATTTCATTGCATCATGGAGGTACTTAATGACTTCTGTGGTTTGGTTAATGTAAAATGTTGTGTGTTTGCACTTCTATAGTAAGACTTATATTCAGAACAGTAGTCAAATGTATGAATGAAAACTTGCACTTATTTAAAGCTTGTACTTTTGCTATCTTTTTATTGAAACTGATCACTCTTCTGTCACATAGTAAGTATTGTCATTAACCAGATGTACCTTTGTGTATATGCCATTGTTGCAACCATTCGGTTAGCATCGCGTTTATTGTGCGAGTCACCATGAACAGCATGTGTGCAAAGAACAACACCCATATATGTGTGGCGCGAACAAGCAATAATAGAGTTTTCATGGCAGGTGATCTCTATTGTTGCTTGCTGCCGCTTTGTGTACTTGTCACTCTGGCTTTCCAATCCCAACACCATACTGATTACTGATACATTTTATCTTGAATGGGGGTCACTTTAAGATGTTACGTACTGAGCTTGTGACCAAGTCAGTTGGGATCTCCACAAAAATAATTGCCTGTACTCATTCACATTAGAACCAACTTGTGCCCTTTTCAAGTTTTATGTTTGCAAAATATCACTTTCATTCAACAGTTGCAAGTTTCAGATTTATCATTCAACAGGTGCAAGTTTCATTCAACCATGTTTTTTTAAGGCATTTTAGGAACACAATTCGGGTCCTTAGAATTTCAAATCGGGTCCCTAGAATCAGAGAAAATTATCATCGGGTCCCTAGAATCAGAGAAATCGGGTCCCTACAAATCCATACCAGGTACCTAACATTTTCTATAAAATAAACCCTGATTCAACAATTGCAAGTTTCAGATTTTATGTCAAGTAGGCTGATCACCAGCTTTAAATTTTGGTTTGATAAATGCTTGAAAAAGTTTCTTGGTCACCATCCAAAGTTATAGAGGGAACACTTATTTTAAATGTCATCAGCTTAACACTTGCATGACCAGAGTGTATAGATTTTGTACATACCGTCATAGTTTTGAACAAATTCAGGTACTTAATATTCTATGTACTATCAATTCTAGCTGACAAGAAGTCACTCATCAGTTCAATTGAAAGGCAACTTGATGAAGCTCAGGAACTTGTAAGTCTCAGTTGCTAGACATTTCTGCAACTGTTAATATGGCAACATCTGCTTTGTTTTTTAAATATTTGTCTATAGTGGAATATTTGATGTGTTGCAATTGTCAACACTTTTTGGAACTGTGACCTTCTGAGCAGTGTTTTTTTTATGAAAATAATATATCAATGTGTTTGGTCCTATTTTGATCACCTGTTAGAAAAACAACAATGTCCTTCATCACTTCCTGCATGTGATGCATTAAATTCATGACCATACTGCATATTAGCAGTGACTTTTTGATTGACATGTTTGACTCGCTCCATTTTTGCTGGATTTATAATCTTATAAAAAGTGAGTAAATAGTAATAATTGAAGTATTATCCTCTACTGTTTCCCACCATTTTACTATCAATCCTAACTTGAGCTGTTTTTAGTTCAGACATGCTAAGAATTGAACTTCCAAGCAGAATGCAGCTTGTTATGGATATTGTCCTAGTGAATTGAAGTTTGCAGTTCTTATGATGAAGTGTGATGCAATTTTTGCTTGTGTTATAGCTTGAGCAAATGGACCTTGAGGTTCGTGAACTGTCAAATTCTGAAAGAGGCAAGTTGATGGGCAGGATGAAGAGCTATCAAGCAGAATTCAATAATTTGGAATTACAAATTGTAAGGGGATGATGTTATAGCTGACTATTTCTGTTGAGATGTCCAAAAAATATTCATTACATCACTTTTCTGAAGATAATTGAAAGAAGAATCTGTTAGATGTTGGTATACAATGAATTGTGGGACCCAACATAGGCTCATGCGTTTTCTTCAAGAGCACTCCATTGCTTTTTTAAAGGTGTATTATTACCATACTTTTAAATGCTGTGTCAGTTATTCTCAAGGTGATGCCCACAGATGTTCAAGAAATGCAAATATGTTTGTATCATTGATCCTCTAAATCACAACTCACTTGCAATGCTAAGCAATGGCTGCTACGTAATGGCTTTTCATAAATAATTCAACAATGAGCTGATGGGCTTGGTTATAATAAGCTGAAGGCAATCATTGCAAGTTTCGACATGGCATTTCTGCAAGGTTTCAAGTATTCAGTGGAACTGGTTATTCAATGTGTGAGCTTGTATGAAATGCCTAAGTAATTGTGATATAATCTTGGCTTCACTGAACACAATTTTTGAAGCACATATTCCAAGCCCCAAGATGCACTTGGGTGAAGACAAGACTTTGGTGTGAGGGGGATGAGATTGCACAATCTTAAGGAGGGTGGGGGCTCTGTTGTCCTTGTAACACTAGCCTGTAACCCTTCCTCGGGTCTGTGCTTCTGTCAATACCTCTGGAGTATTGCTGCAACTTATTTTTATAATTAGCATTTCTGTACCCTTGTACTTTTAACTAATGTGATGTGGACATTGTGTTTAAGATTTAAAAACATAAAAAAATGATAATAATTAAAAAAAATTGCACATAAGTCAGCTTCATTCGCGTTGGTCATCTGGCAATACTGGTTTTATTTGAATGCAGGCAAGCGATGCTTGACTTGCCTTACACTAAGGACTATGTTTTGGTGCACAATCGGAGCTTCGGTAGGTTTAATGGTGAACTCATTTTTTTGCAAGTGTTGACACGTCTTTCTAAATGGAAGTTTCACCTAACCTGAAATGGCATCAATCAGATGTAGTAAGACTTATTTCAAGTTTAATTCCTGCACCATTTCGCGAAGTACCTTTTCCATCTCCTGTTTTCCATTTTTTCATTGGACCAGCAAGCGTGACTGAACGGAGAACGTTGGAATTTTTTAAATATTAGCTTTCAGCGATTGTAATCTTTATAAATTTGCCATCCTCGTTTGTTTTCACGAAATAGCAGCTCTAGATTTGATTACGCTTTTAATTAACCTGTGCAGAAAAAGGCAAAGACGTCATCATTCAACAAAGTCAATAAGATGAGGGAAGAATTGCTGGCTATGGAGGAATCTGGAACAGATGACCAGGTACTTTGCCAACTTTGTGCGGTTTCAGTTGTGGTTCAACATGAGAAAAGGAAGGAAATTCAAAATTTCACTTCTCCCCGTCGAAAAACTGCGCTGCCAATAGTATTTTATGTGAGGTTTTACGTTGTTTCTCATGTAGCGTTGTTAAGTCTTAACTGGCGAGTAAATGTACCGAAATGCAATATGTTGTTCATTTCTTTCAGCAGAGACAATTGCAGTAAGTCGATCTGTCAGACATGTGCAGCAGACTCGCATCACAAGCTAAATTAATTCCTCAAACAGGCAATTGCACTTCGTGGTTGTTATCTAAATCTGCTTATTTAAGTCTGATATCTTAAATTTAGCAAATAACATGGATTTATCATCAATTAAGCTGCAGTGTCTAAAACGTGAGTGAGCATTCAGCAAAGTTGAACATTTTTCGCGTCTAATGTAATCGACAAAAAGAGTTAAAATCTCGCGAACTTGGTAAGATTAGTTTCAGTGGGGAACTTTGCTTCGTTTGATGCAGACAGTTTGAATACTTGCTGGCAACTTCTGTATTAGAATAAAAATTGTTGGTTCCCCATATGAAACTTTTAATAACTGGAAGTATGCGTGTTACGCAAGTTTCCGAAAAAAAAACACTTAATCAAAAGTTTCTGATTAACGTGTCGATCCAGTTGTTTCTGTGGCCTGGCGGAATGACCATTTAAGTATAAGCGCTGCCTGTATGTTGTTTTACTAAGTGCTAAGCCGAAATGCCACAAACTTTCCATCCACCGGTAGTATGTCAAACTTAAATGCTCCATGTCAACGTAGCCTTTTGAATATCCATTTACATGTGGACAACGTTTTAATTGGGCAGCTGTGTGTTTAACACCCTCCTGAGTGATCGATTTTTCATTTGAGAGACAACTACCACTTATGTTCATTGTGATAGGTTTAATCTCTCAATAGATTTGCCACCTTTCAATCAGTGCAGTTGCACTTGCTATGTAATGAACGTATTCTTGCGAACGACCAGTGAGTTTCTTGTAATATTTTAGTAAATTATGTGAATAAGTTCTCCGCAAGTGGAAACTTTTAAAACTTTTACTGCCGCTAGATTTTGATCAGGCTTCCCTACCAGGTAAATGAAAAGCAGTTGCTGTGCAATGTGACGGGTGTGTTTTGGACACGGAATATTTTTGTGTTGCAGCGCGCAAGGCTACTCGACAATACAGAAAGGCTCGAAAATTCTTCTCGTCGTTTGGAAGTAGGCTACCACATTGCAACGGAAACAGAGAAAATAGGCCAAGATATCCTTGACAACCTGCAGCGAGACCGCGAGACATTAACCAGGACTCGACAAAGGGTGGGTGGAAAATGGTGGTGCTGCTGGAGAATCTACGTCGCGAAAAATCTTCCTTAGTTTTTATTGTGATGCGCGGAACGAACCCGCATTTCTTTTTTATTGAGATTTTCAAGGTGGTGATTGCAGGTTGGTGGATAGGCTAACAAGCAAGAGTCATCTGAGTCATTTAAAGCTCATGTCCCAATAGGTTAAACGTTTGCTGCTGAACCGGATTGTGCGAAAGCAGCTACAGCCCATGAAAGGCATTGTTCTAAATTGTTGAATACTTCCCGTTTATATCGTGGATGTATACAGAGCTCGAAACTAGCCGGTGGCCAAAATGCATCCTCGCTTTTTCAACAGCTTTGTTCACCCAGTGTGACAACTTCGTTTTTGTCTCTTTGGAAAGCCGCTTTCTGCAGATATTCTCGTGCAAGGCACGTTCTGCTAATGTGGGAGAGTATCGGAATAAAGACCATTTTAAAAACTGACAGCTTTGCGCAGAAGTCCGACTTTCTTTGCAACCGCGTTGTGGGACTGAGAAAGTTTGGCGCTTACTTTTTTGACGTGTGTCGTGTAAATTAAAACTTTTCAGTTAGATGTCAGTTATCCACAACAAGCTACAGTATGGGAATAAGTATAACCACTGAAAAATATTGGACTTTGTCTCAGACCTCAATTATTTTTATTTTTCCAACCCTAACCCGACACACTGACCTAAATACTAAACCCTGAGCCCTAATCATCAGTTTTCTCAGCGTATCTGATATGTAGAATATCACTCTGCGCATGCGCACATGGCGTGAAGTCAGAAATTTCGCTTGACGCCGGGATTGCCCTGGGACCCGGAAACACAGTGTCCTACTGGTTCCGGCCGAGGATGAGTGAATTCCGCCAGACAACTGCTTTCCTACTATTTTCTTGATACCAGATCGCTTTTGGTAATGTAGCGTAATGGTTAACAGGTTCTTGTTGAAGCATAATAATATTTATTCTAAGCCAGAGACGGGCAATTAAACTCTTACACGCAGCCAGATAAACTTGTCCAAATTATTTTAAGGCTTATCCATTTTTCATACTACTTAAGTTCTCCACGTTTCCTCCGCACAAGGTGCACTGTGTCGCTCCGCTCTACGTTTTCACTTTGCTATTCAAAACGCACCCACTGTGGTTTTGCAATAGTTACCTTTGTTGGACTCAACACGGCAAAGGTGTTTATTGCGAAATGGCAGTCATGAACGGATGCCCGCTGTACATTGATTTGCAACACTTTCAAAACCGTGGAAGAGTAACCCTTTATGTGAAGATGACTGGGTTAAAGAAATGAAAGTGGACAGAGTAGACCGAAAGTTGCACAAAAAGTGAGCACCAAATACTTGTTTTTGAAGTGTAATCAATCGCTCCTTTGTCTGATATGCCGCCATAAGTTTTGCGGTTTTTAGAACCCTGCGTAAGTCGTAACTTTCCTACGTAGCATTCTAACTGCTGTAGCAACCAGTCACTGCAAAAACGGAAGGCTACTGCTCGAAGGTTGGCGGCAAACTTGCAGAACCAGCAAAATTTTTGCACCGACAATTTGCAATTCAAGAGTCTTATAATATCTTGTGTCCTGAGAGCAAATGCAAGTTCGNAAAAATGAGTTTAACACGAACAGTTATTCGTCGTGTGGAACTGATCTTTAAAGCCTTAGCTACCGAGTTGAAAACGCGACTTCTTTGGCTTTTAGTTGTATGTTGACTTGCGCTGGATCAAAGCAACTACGCGATAGATACTACTTGACTCTGAAGGGAGATGTTTTGACTATCAAGTTTTAGAAAGAAAAAGCCACGGGAGAAGATATATCTGCAGAAAGAAAAAGCCACGGGAGAAGATATATCTGCTCGGATTCTGCTGTCACGTAAAACCTGAAGCTACATTGGAGTAAACTTGGCAATGTCACAAAGGGTGGATCTTCAAAATTAACGGGAAAAACGGCGGGCCCCGAAAAGAA
>JGI24021J15306_10007502_pt1 | contig 13293 bp, 7 predicted proteins | sample Ectturendosymbi1_FD_15306 | JGI IMG/M metagenome (IMG submission 15306) | reverse complement strand
CATAATTGTGATAATAAAATTTTGTTTGGTGTTCCCCAAAATTTTTTTATTGCATAAAGTGGTCCGTGATGCAAAAAAGGTTGAAAAACACTGTCCTAGAGGGTGTTACGTGCTCTAGAGGGTTAAAATTCGGTCAAATGGCCTAGGCCCTGTGGGGTTAGACAAACTTCAGACTGCAGGAGAAGATGCAACCACAAAAGCCATGTAGCTAAAAATATGGTCAAGTAAAAACAAACGTATTCATAAAACGAGAACAGACAATCCCTATAATGTTTGCAGAAGGTGACATGGGGCAAAGTTGTCAGCTTGTTTAATTTCTGTCCAGAGCACAGACCCTCTAAAAGAAATAAATTTTTCCCTATTTACAAAATAATTGTCGTTGTCAGCGTATTTGGTTTTGTATGAATGAACACTAGAAATATTTCGAAAAAATTTGTCACAGATTTTGGGCAACGCACCGTGATGTAGTTTGTGCATAAATTTTGCCAATTCAAAGCGATAGATATAACTTATTAAAGGAGTAACATGACAACTATAATTGCTGAACGTCATTACTATGCAAAATGTTGCAAGACGGAATTGTTAGCTGTACCCCAAGACATAATGCAGTATTGTAAATGACAATAAACAAAACTATAGCATAAAATTTTAAGAACGGCAACAGGAACGAAAGGAAATGGCAGAATGGGAAACGGAGTACACAAGCTGGACCAGCAAGCAACTACACGGCCAGTACAAACGGCGCGTACCTGAGATCAACTGAACAGGGAAGGCCTACTACATGATGGGTATGAGAAAACACGAAACACCAGATAGAAACAGAAGCACTCATAACAGCAGGACAAAATTAAAGCTAGACATCAGGTGTGACAATTCCAAAATATTCCATACGACAAACAATCCAAAGCGGACGATGTGTAATGAGAAAAATGATACCGACAATTGCTCGCATTAATGAGCGCAGGCCGCAAAACTAGCAGATAGCTGGTTGACAAGCCACAACAACGTAGCAGCAACACACCACAGCATGTGCCAACGCTGTGAGATCAACGCGACTGCAAACATCTCGTCCACAAACCAACCCCAGTGGCAGAAAACAACCAGATTAAGGTATTGTTTGTAGGACTTCGAGATCAGGACACACAGACCGACACAAACTCGCAGACCGGGCCTAGTAATAATGCACAAGCAGGCCAACGAAGGGATAACAATAGATGTAGCAAATTATACACAAGTCACATACACACATAGCAGCGAAGGGAAGAAAATGGAAAAATATCAGGACCTGAGATAAAATACGTGAAGGATGTGGGAATACCAAAACCACAATAACGCCGGTAGAACTACGAGCTCTAGAAGCAACCAACAACAACCCGGAAAAACACCTCGAGGATATCCCCGAAAATAATGACATGGGCGTCCGCAGACGTTTTTCCAGGGGGGGAGCAACGTCGACATTTTGCTCATCCTTTTCAGGTTGTTGACGATGTAATACAAATGGATGTTCACAAAACGCTTTACCCTTTCTACACCACAAAGAAAAGGCCCCAAGTTATGGCAACAGTCGCAAAAACTGCGCTTCGTTGGCAGCAATGCTTTTTCACTCATACTTCTTTTCACACAGTTCCAAGTTACGTGGCCTACCGCTATGAGCAGTCACTGTCTCGCTGCTTTCCGGATATTAATTTTATTTAATACTTCGTACTTGTGCGAAGTAGGCTTTTCGGCCGTCCCGGCAACAGAACAAAGCATCGATCGAAAATAAGCGCCAAAGAGAAATGCGATCAGCCGTTTCATACACAACACCGCGTTGTGTCACAAGCAAGCTAATCAATCGTTTTAAATAACAATCCGTGAATATTTTTGTACAATGCATCGTTTTATTTCATGCACTGGATTAGTGCGTCGGTAGTTCATGCAAGTTGGGAACCTCTGATTTAGAATCGACCGACTTTTCGGCGCTATACCCTGATCCGCTCTGCAAATAACTTGCAAAGTGATGTAAAAATTAACCAAAACCATTCCTTTCACATGCACGCAAAGGCGTGTGCAGGATTGCCGACGTAACAGACAAAACAAATCAAAGTCGTCGCCGACGGCACTGTAGCAATTAGTAAACGATACGCGACTATTTGCTATTTAGGGCAAGGCAGCAGGTACCTACTTCAATACTTACTGGTCAGGGTAGGGAGGTTCTGGGAAGTCGACCGACATGCATTCGAAAGCGGCTAGCGTCACAGCGGCAATGTGAGGTCCAAGATAAAGTAGGAATGTATGCAGGCCGGTACCAAGACCGACAGACGAGAGTATGCCCAGCCCGACCCAGTAAGCGCACCAGGCGATGGTTTTGTTCCATCGTCGGAAATACTGTTTGAAAAAAAACAAGGGAAGTGCTCGACTAAAGTGCTGGCACAAGGCAGTGACGAATTCGGTTTTTCTTTCAGGAAAAAGGAAAAGGTACTTGCACGTAAACAAATCTTAACAACACCATCGCATGCCATGTAATTCGTCAAAATACATTCACCCGCGACAAAAGAAACGTTTGAAGCAGGCAAATTTTGACAAGACCCACAAATAGGACTCAGACCAATAAGTCGTTTTGGAAAAAAAGTTACTGACATCAAGGTTGGCTTCGAGGTTTACGTAAATAAAGTAAAATCATGTGCGACAAAACCTGCATAACAACCTTTCATTAAAGTCTGTGAAAAATTTTCAATAAACTCATTCCTGAAACAGGAAGAACATTAGCCTCGCACGTCATTTTCTGAGAGCTTCGTTTTCGTTGACACGAACAGGCGCTTACCAAATTTCCACAGCACGTTGCAGATGTGCTTGCTCAGCTTAAAACAGAACTCACCTCCGAGTGAGGACCGTCGACGTAATATAGAAGTGTTCCCAGAGCTATGAACGAAAGAACCATCAACACGATCTTTTTCCGATGCATCATTCTAAAAGAAAGATTTTCAAAAGAAGCAACACTAAAAAGAAAGACTTTTCCCACTGTTGTGTGTATGGGCACCACACGCGTGCTCGTTGTGGTCAAAGGCTTCGCTTCAACGAATTTTGTTGAAGATAAAAAGTTATTGTTCAACACGTCCAAATTATTTTAATCACTGTGTTTAGCGTTGTTGTATTTTACACGACGTTTGACTTACATGCGTCGTTCCGTTCAAAAAAAGCAAAACGCACGAAAGGCGCTACGCTCCCCAAAAGAACACAACAAATTACAAAAATACTAATTCTGACAGACTATGAGCTAAGTCACAGCTTAGACCCCGCCCACCGACCTCTCACATTTTACTCAAGGCAGTGTGACTGTGAATTTGATTTCCTTGAAATGAATGATTTTCACATTTTCATGCAGTTTATTAAACTCACACAAATAGAAACCCGATACATGACCTAAATCGCTTCTGAATTGTTCTCGTTTCTTGAATAAGGCGGAAAGGGAAAAAAATATATTAATTTAAACTGATTATTCAAAAGTGTACAATTGCAATGAGATTCAGATTCATATGTAAATTACAAAGCTTGCTTGGAAGAGGCAAATAATACCTTTTGTCAAAAAACGCCAACGCCACCATATTTATTTTAATCAAGCAAAGAATGCATTGGTGAAGTCCAGCCAAAAAATTTCTCGAAAATGAAACCGATTGTCCAATAGGACATTACACTTTTTCTTTTTGAGTTCAGCATGTGAAGTAGCTGATATGCGATTTACAGCCTGCAAGAACCGCACAAAAGCAACATTAATCAGCAATATGAATTGTTATTTTTCGCGGATCCAACTAAGTTCAGGCCGCTTAACATTTTTTGAGCTTTGAAGTTGCTTTGATTCGAAGCCAGAAGTCTTCTTCGATTCAATCACTTATTGAAAGGCTAGCGATACAATCTCCTCGACTGATGCCCAAGACAGACACAGCAGAGCTACGAAAAGCACGAGATTGACGGTTGCTCAGAAGCTCTAGACGACCATCACAACTTAGCAGCAGGGCTTTCGAGACTGCTGCTTAACGACGGCGGGAAGTAAGTTTCACAGTCGACACGCTCGAAACTCGCAGTTATCTCGATGCAACTGTAGGTTCCCATATGCTATCAGCCCCTTACTCTCGCCGATAAAAAAAACGAATGCCAAACACTGCAGAACATACTGTAATCAGCGGCCCTATCCCGCTTTTGTCATCTGATTCCCTTTTTAACAAACCCAATCACTGCGCTAACTATAGTACAGAATTGCGTTCCACTAATTTTTGAAAAAATGAATGCAAATGACGTGGACGACGGCATACAGTTTTTCACATAATTCTTAGCCTAAAAAACTCAACTGCAATGCACAACACAGCCTTGCATTGATCGCGTGTTTTTTCACGCCGTCTTGTCAACAGAAGTTTTTTCGAAACTTAGGCCGGCTGCAGCAATCTTTTAAGTAACGCAGAGAAAACAGAAAGATTTGCATCGATTTTTTCGAAGTTGACCTACGTGCATACGACAGGGCCCAAAAGAGCCACAGTCCACGGTTCGACAGCTAACGCCTTACGGCCGGATGGGGCCGGAGACCAACAATATCCGGGACACGGCGAACTTTCAACTCCCGAAAACTTGGCTCCGGCTGAGCTGACAGAAAACAAGTTACAAATACCAGAAACACTCAACGTGTAACATCTAACACAATGAAACTCCGCAAGTTTTTAGAAAACACAAGGCGTGGCCAACTGGTGTGAATTTTGTCCACGACCAATCATCCTCACAAAAGCTCGCTGCCGCATCGTCACAACTGCGTGGGTCGTTTATCAGAAACCGGGTCAGCACTTGGCGAGCTCTGGCCCGTTGCGCTTAGATACGGAAAGCAAAATGCACCTTTCCGCGAAACGGAAAATACGATGCAATGATCTGTACCATTCTACATACCAATTCTGTTTTTTTTCGGTCATAGACCGAAATATTTTTAAAATGACAGAAAAAATTAAGTCATTTCAGTCAGAATGGCTGAAAATATAAGCTAATGAACACTGTTATGGCGAGTTTTGATACAACTGCGAGACAAATGACAGAAATGTCTCAGCGAAAATAAGCTGCACTGAATAAACACCACAAAAACTCAACACGATATTACGGTTGCCAAATTGACACGATATATATCAAACAGGCAACCATGTTCACTACCAATCACACCTGTAAACGGAACGGTGCAGTTTAATGTAGGTTTCCAACATGAAGTAATGCAGTGTCTTGACAGGATGCTTCCACAAAACAAGTTTAGCTCGCTCCTCTCTGTCTTTCTGCCTCAGGTCTTGCATAACACTGCTATGCATTGCATGGGACACACCTGCAAAGTTTGCATTTTATGAGAAATTACACACGTTTTTCTCGACTGTGTCAAGTCAAAACTCATGGGTGTAAAGTGTTAAAGACAGTCGCAGATGCCACGTAGACTTGCAACACCACTGACACATTAGTTATGTGAAACAACTCATTTCAAGTAGTAATATGTGACATTGAGTTAAGGATCTCTATCATATCAAAATTCATTTTTTAAATTTGTGAAGGCCTTTTGTGAACACTTGGCTAATCTAATTTAAGGATGGTTAAATTACATCTACTCTAAATCAAATCACATTAACAAGCATTTCCAATCAACACTTTGATCAAGCTGCAAACACAATGAGTTTGTCCCTTAACAGTGCTGTAGTCATTTTTCACGCTCAGTCAGAGAAATCATGTAGTCTTCACACTTACCAGATTGCTTGTTGGTAAGTTTAGATCAAAGTCAAACTATACAAAAGCACACAACAACTTTGGTCAAAGCTAGTCCTTTGGAACACCACCCACCTGCATTTAAGTTCCTAAAGCACTCGAACTGTTTTACCTAGCTTTCTCATTTGATTAGCTGAAATGCTCAAACAACACCTATTACTGCAAATTTGTAATACACCTAGTCTCAGCATGCTGTCAGCAATTCACACGTTTGTTCTCAGGATAAACCTTTTTGATATGGTCATTGGTCGGTCATACACAACATTTTTGTTTCTAAAAATTAGAGAAACATTTTTTCCTGTGGTAAATTTTCTAAAACAAACAGTTGATCAAAGCCTAATTGCTGAACATAAATATGAAAATTCAGCACCAATTACAAAAACAGAATATCAGAATAATTGTACTCAAGAGTTTTTTAACAACCCATGTTTGATTATTATTGACACATACATGGTATGGAATGCAACAACTCACCATACTCAAAGAAAAACTGAATATTCATGTTGGTACGGCATGAAAACTGCATAAAACTATAAAATGAAAAACAGTTTTTCAACAAACCTGCAGCTAATGGCCTGAAAGCTCCATAAAACAATCAGCAAGAACAGCAAAACCATGTCTGAACACATTTACAGAATATGCAAAAATCTATAAATAGAACTTTTATTGCAACATCTATGGGCCACAAGGGTAATTAACTGATGAGGCAGTTATCTAGGTAGTTAACCAAAAACACAACACATGCATTGTACCAAACCTCTTGGTAAGATCTGGCCACAGACAATTGTTTTATAACTAGAAAAAAGCATTTACTAGATTTTAACCTACATGCTGAGTGCTTGTTTAGTGTCTATTCATAGTTTATTGAAGATGAAATCATATCATCATACAAAATGAGGCTATAAGGATGTTGCAAAGAGTACACAGCAATCTCAATACATCTGAGACAACCACAGGATTTTTAGTTGGACACATACATGCAAAAATTGCTGCACATTATATTAGCACTGGAAAACACATAATGGCAGAAGGAATTGAGAGCTTGCATGTGATTACCTACAATTGTCAACGCTTAACATAATCATTACTTGGCATTGAACAACTTTGTGCTCAATATCAACTTGTTTTTGTCATGGAACTTGGTTGGACAAGCAATCTCTCCATAAGCTGACAAAAATCTGTGATTACCACGTCACATGTGAAACAGTGGACTACCTAAATGAACAGCAATTTTTTGGACCAAAAAACCTAAAGGCAAAAAAAACTTATGAATCGAGACAAAAGTATCATTGGACTAAATGTATGTTTGAACTCAACCTCCTTAAACTTTGGAAATGTACACATGGCTTACACTGTGAAGCTAACTTTGAAAACTATCTGGTGCATCTTTGTAAGATTAGAACATTGTGTGATGAAGTTGATAGCCCAAATATCTTCACAGTGGGTGAGTTCAATGCTGGTCCCAAAAACATGCCTGGCCTCCTGCTTTCTTGCTTCTGCTCAGAACTTGAGTTGCACTGGTGAGATCATCCTTTCAGCTGATTCATTCACCTGTGTAAGTGATGTGCATGGATCATGCAGGTGGTTGGAATTATATTGGCTGTTGACTCCATCAAAATATTGAAATACTACACCAATTTATTTTCTCTTATCACAAAGAGAGTTGACACTAGCGAAACCACAAAACTGCTTCTAATCTTGGCATGTGATAACATCACAAAACGTGAGGAAAATTGAAATGGAAAAAAACACACAACAGAAACAAAGCTACCAAGAGGTGGCTATCACAATTAACTCTGCCTAAGGACCTTATCAAGTGTTGCAACCAAACGTGCAACAGCTAACACACTGACATGTTAGAACAATTATGTCACTCACAATAGCAACAAGAAAAGCCATGACCGTTACTATTCAGACTGCACATCTCTGTGTAGAAAGTGGTTGCAAGTGAAACACATTGATGCCAGAAATGCTCAATTCTAATGGTAAAAGCGTAAAATGTCAACATGCCCCAATGTGGAACTTTGACAATACGTAAGGCAGAAAGGTCTCAAATATGCATAAGAGTCTGTCATAATGCAAAGTAAAGCACAAGGCAGATGCACTCGCACGTGCTCTGCAGAACCACTCTCCCTAAAAGCTAAAAGCAAAAGAGAAAAAAGCAACAAAATTCATGATCTGATCCTTGATGGGTGAGTCAACTGAAAATGAAATCAACACAGCAATATAGAAAACACTTAAAATCAAGGATTATTGAATTTCTCAAAAAACAGCATTATTGACACCGACATAAACAAAAATCTAAACAACTTAGTGATAAGCTTGCAACCCTACACAAAACCTCCCCTAAACCAGGCTGCGGGTAAAGATGAAATTTTGGCTGAACGAACCCAGTTATGCCGACTGCAGTGTGTGTTTGATCTCAGTACTCTTCTCAGTATGTATTTAATGCATGGACAATATCCTTAACAATGCATGAAAACTGTTATTGTACCTATTTGCAAAAACAAGAATGGTGACATGAAGTAATGCTTGTCATTACAGACCTGTTTCTCTTGCAACAATTGTCTCCACACTACCTCAGCATTATATTTTATTTTGCATTTCATAACTTTTGAACCCAAAACCCCAGCAGGTCATCCAAAGTATCAAAAGACTCAGATTGTAGCCTAGTTTCCTATAAAAACTTCAGCGAAATACTACCATCTAACAGTTTGGGCCTAGGACCAGGTCAAGTGGGCCATGGTGGCCTAAAATTCCTCCACTTATGAGGTCACTCACAAAAAATCAGCACTCCCCAACCAAAAATTATTTTCAAGTGCAGACTAGAAGATTTGCTGCATCTTTTGTGCTTTTGAACAGCTCTCTACCGCTTTTGGCGCCAGAGTTACGCTCACGCAAAGCCACGTGCGATCAGTTGTTTTGGCACAAAAATCCTCAAATATTACCAGATGCAAAGTATTCATTAGATAATGAATTTGTTTATTTTAGATTATAACTTTTGAACCAGAAATGCTAGAAAGTCCATCACCAAGGCTCAAAAGGAAAATTTCAGCGAAATACTTTGGCCTAGTGGTTGGGCCCTAGGCCAGGTAATATGAGCCAAAATGGCCTACTTCACTTATGATGTCACTCACAAAAAATCTGCAATCCCCAACCAAAAAAATTTTTTTCAAGTAGAGGAGCTATGGCTTTGGTAAGGCAACCAAAAACTGCTGGTTTAGGCCGATTTCTAGATAAGATATATTCGTAGACAGGCCGTCAAGGTGTTAAAAACACCCTGTTTCATGCCTATTGTATGCCAATGTACATGTGCCAACTGCGGTGCAAGTATGCACTGTATGACACTAAAGCCTTCAGCGCTAGTGTACAATATATTTGTACTTGCTAGCTACTTTTTGCGTCACTTTGCACCACCAGAACTTACCAGCTGATTGAGCTAGACCAGCGTGGTCCAGACACTGGCACGCTGGCCGCATGCAGCCTGCAAACAGTTATTGTGCAGCCCGCGAACACTCTCTGTATGCCGTATATTACACAAAAGTCATAAATACATTGTATTAGCCACATAGCCCTTGCATGTCACACATCATTGAAGTGCACGTTGATTCAATATGTAACTATTAGGGCAGGGGTTCCTAACCTTTTTATCATCTCGTACCACTTGGGCACCCCGTATTGTCAACTTGTACCACTTATTCCAGAAAAACTAATTTGATCAAATCTTAGTTTATTCAGAAGAATAATATACAATGAAATAACAATAAAAGATCACAACCAAATTTAATGAGATTTTTGTTTTTGTTTACCTTCCATCAATTGTTCGATGAGTGGCATAGATTAGGTAACAGCGCTTCGAAAATCATAATGTCATGATACAATAAGAATAGCAGGGTACAGGAAAATTTATTTATTTATAAACAAAGCCCGATAGTAAAGGAGAAAGCTGTGAAATCCAGTTTTTTGTGAAAAAATGAAAGTTCTCGTGTACCACCTAGAAGGCCTTGCCGTACCACAAGTGGTACGTGTACCACAAGTTGGGAACCCCTGTATTAAAGGGCAACAATATCTTTTTACAATTTATAACGTTACAATAGCTAACCTCTAGGCTAGGCTAACGCTGCAGTACTCTGTGACAACACAGCATGCATTTATATTTTATCTTTGTAGCAAGCATAGACTCTGTAGTTAATTTTCGAGTTAGATCAGAAGATGTGTATTGTGGAAATAATGAAGTAATATTCAGTCAAGTATATCCAGAAACAAGTGTCAAAGGTAAACAGTGGCGATTATAGAATGAAAAACTGGGAGGGCCACTGCAGGGTCAAGAAAAAAAGTAGGGGGGCAACATAAATGTCTCTCTTGCATGGTGATTTTCCGTTGTAATGAAGATTGATTTGCTATGATTAACCCTATCAAACCCAACATAGGCTTGCGAATATCTTCAGAACTGTCGCCAGAAAGCCTTCAAATCTTTTAAAATTTTGCTGACTAAAAATTATCTGCTGTATATATCAATGAAACGACCTTGAACGTGATATTACGCACAAAAGTGGGGGGCCAAGCAGGGGGTCTGCCAAAACTTTGGGGGTCCATGGTCTACTCAGGCCCCCTTAGAACCGCCACTGGAGGTAAACAGAAAGTTCAATTCTAACAGGGCTTCGTCAATAGCAAGGGAAAACCAAAGTGTCTTGTGAGGTTGCAAGTAATATCCGTACCAAAAGAGTTTTTATTTAAAGAGGCATTACAGTGCCAAACACGAGAAAACATATGGGAAATACCACGGAAACTTTGGAAATTCTAGGGAAGCAATTTTGAAATAATTGAAGGGTAACCAGGCCCGCAAGCAGAAGGGCAACCGGGAAATTGCTCCCGCTTAAGAGACTTTGCACTGAAGATGTGTTCCCCATGTTCATAATTTGCGAAAGTGCCTTCTCAATTATGACGCAATTAAAAAGTGGCACACGAAATAGAATGGCTGATGAACCTACATGCCTATTTGCATCTGCCGACTACAGAAATTAAAGGGGATATTGACTTTATGACCAAAACCAAGAAAAAAAATTGTTTCGTTATTTTGTTGGTGGGTTGTGTATCTTTTTCTTGCAGAAAATCTCTATTTTGAGTCACAAACAAACAATAAACTTAAAACTTACCCTAGAATCAAAAATTGTGTTAGGCGTAGCCAGCCCAAAGATTGTAGGGGGTAAAAATGCTTGATTTTAGGCGAATAACACTATTTTGTTCAGAAAAATGCCTCTCAAAGTGCAAAATGACTATATTTTCTAAAAATTTGGTGGTCCATGGCCCCTTTTGCCCCCTTAGCTATGCCTACGGTTAGGCGTGCAGTAAAAATTTGGTTTATTAGAACAGCAAGCCAGACTTTAATTGCAATGAAGTTCTTCTCTTTGCGGCCCGCAAACTTTCCCCCAAACCGTAATGTGGCCCTTCATGCTGGTAGTCTTGGACAACCCTGAGCTAGACAACTGTTCAAATCCTCTGAAGATGCAGAAAGTCTTTTTTTAATTGGAAAGGTTAGCTTAGTGTCAACTTAGGGCTACAGTTAGGGTTAATGTTTACCTTTTGTGTTTGCTATGTTTTTACCAAGCCTACAGCATTCTCGTCATATGTTACAGTCACATTGTAGGAGGTGGTCGGAAGAATAAGGTGTCAAACTTAAAGATCCAAGGGAAGTTCCACTGCCAAAAATAATATTAAAGGAAGTGACTACGGATACGCCTGGCCTGACGCAATTTAAAAAAAAGGGTCAGTTTGACATTCAAACGGCATGGATCTCATTGCCTAGGGGTTACGCGTTACAGCTGCTATGCTAACCCAATGGTTTTCGGTTCGGCTCTCACCTTGTCAACTTTCAATTTTTTTCTTTACTTTTTTTCAGGCTTACATGTTACCATTAGGCAGGGGTCTCCAAACTACAGCCCGCGAAACAATTTCATCCGGCCTGCAAAGCCATAATATATTTACGGACAATTTATTGATTTGGTAGAATGTAACATATCCTGAAATAATCACATTAAGTAAGATGTCCGGCCATCGAACTGTTGTGTAACAACTTATGTGGCCCTCTGACGAAAAAGTTCGGAGACCTCTGCCTTTAAGGGTTGGCACTAGGTTAGGGTTAAGTTAGCGTCAGCTGGGGTTAGGTTACGTGTTAGGATTAGGGTTAAGGTTAGGGTTTATTATTTACGTTTAGTTCATTTCTACCAAGCCTACTGCACTCTCATCGTGCATTACTGTTGCGTCACAGGTGGCATATGAATAAGTTTTCAAATTTCAAGATCCACAAGCGTATCTCATCTGTAGCCACTGCCAACATTAAACTATACAGTTAATAGCAACAAATACATACCATTAACAGTGCCACTCTTCATGCTGCTTGACATCATGGTGTGGTCTTCAATCACCAAAGATATATTTTCATTGATACCAACAGAATCATCAGTTGAAAATGAATCAGTAGACACAGAAGTGGGGAGAATGGGTCGTTGAGCAAAAGGCTTTCTCAACTTTTTAGTGGCATATGACTTTAAAAAGTACATAGAGATGTAATACAGTAATCTCAGTAGCAACAATGCACAGAAGAGAAGCCGAAGGGGTCACAGTGGTAGCATAAAACAAGCCAAATTATACTGTAGCACACCAGATGCCGAAGAGATGGCTTTAATCTTAAATGCAAGCAAATTCTCTTTGGTAGCCGAGCAAAATGCTATGCATGCCAGAATATGATATTCCCTGTACGATCGGGTCAACTTTTCAACCACTAGTACTACATTGCATTATTAATTTGCTCTTCTTCTGTTGAAAACGATAGTCTATACAACAGCCGTCGGATGGTATGGGCAAAGTTCATGTAAAATCGCTAGTCAATACATTACGGGATTCTACACGAGATCAAAGTCCACAGCAATTGAGCAAAGTTGCTGTGCAAGCGCGTACACAACTCAATCACAAAAGTTGGCTAGTCAAGTCAACAGCGGCGAAGTACATCACGTCACTCCACGAGCGAACAGCGATTTTTCATTATCTATAAAACTGTGACATTGATTAATTTTTAAGATAAGAAAGACTTTTGTTACAGTGGGTTAACACATCAGTATTAAATTAACAGAACCACAGCCGCAGTGTACACGACCACTGACACAGAAGTCAAGCAGCCGAAATCAGACACAAAATACCAGTGTTGCCACTGGGGTTAGCCTTGTTAACATCAGGTTGTTGCCTTTTTCAACATCAGATTTGCTCGATACAGTCAACATAACCTTAATTTTTCTGTTACCAATACCCAACAAAGCGCCATAATCCCTCTGAATCCCATATAGAGCGAAGTGTCGTCAGAAGTCAGTTAGGCGTAACGTAAAATGTTGGAGAAATCGGTCACGTGTAATGCAAAATCTTATTCTCAAGGTCAACGCAGCGAAAGGATGGGTGTAAGCAAGGAATCTATCAGCAAATTTTTAATAGGAAATCGATTTCACGTAAAATTACGCATCCTCAGTCCTGAAAATTGCAAGCAAAGCT
>JGI24021J15306_10007501_pt1 | contig 13293 bp, 11 predicted proteins | sample Ectturendosymbi1_FD_15306 | JGI IMG/M metagenome (IMG submission 15306) | reverse complement strand
TTGACTATGACCAGCGAAAATAGTCTGCTGGGATTATGTCGCCAAAGTTACAGAATATTCTTGACTTTCGATGATCCTGTGCCTTTTCTTGACCCATCATCGTTATAGCCTACATACAAGAATACCTTTAACCTACAGCATTATATTTAGCACAGCTCATCATTGTTTATATGTGTATCCCAGTTGTAACGAGTCGTTTGTGTTGCATAGCCTACTTGCTTTGACATATCACATGCTACTGCTGAACTTAACCGAGCTTCTCATTGCTGCTAACAGTGGCCACCTTAAAGTCTTTGCAGTGTCAATTGGTTTGATGTTGTGAGCAAATGGCGTTTAACCTGAATTAGTTACGAAACTACTTCTTTGTATTTGAGTATTTGAGTTGGATTCCATATGGGCCTAGCCCAATACCAGTGCTTGGATTTTGATTAAAAATATATCTGCTTTTTGGGTTTGGACTGCATTTTGAAATATGATTTTTGGATTGGATTTTGATTTGGAAAACATAACTACGTTCATCTCTGGAATAGACCCAAAGTAAAAGTATGAGGCTAACTTCCAATTCTGCCATGATCACAACATGCAAATACTACCGTAAACCACGATAATGTACCCTTTAAGGCTCATAACGGCCACTTATTTAACCAAACCACTTATTTAACCAGGTCCTTATTGGGCGCCATTTGTTGCAGGTATCTGATCATCTCTACCATCTAGATTTTTAGAATGTGTTTCAAAAAAGATGAAAAATTTGTATGCATAAGATCCAGTATGATGGCACTCCGAAAATCCGGATACGGTGTCAAGTGAAATTTCTGACTTGCGATATTTCTGACTTTACGCCATGTGCGCATGCACAGAGTAGTTGAGTAGATGGTAATCTCCCTACCCAATTCCAAAGTAGCTGGTAATCTCTCTACTCAATTCCAAAGTTGCTGGTAATCTCCCTACCCAATTCCAAAAAGTTACAGCAACATTTTTCAGGTTAACCAAGCTTTCACGTATAAGGCAAAGAAACACTCCAGTGCAAATCAACGAAACTCCGGAATCTCTGCTACTTTAACTTATAGTCGAACCTGATAAAAGTAGATATGGTTTAACCTACCAAATGACCATGGTTGTTCGAACGTTGTGTGCAGTGTAAGTGGATTCATATCATGTGGAATTATGACATGTCTAACTAATGCTTGGTTTCAAGCATCAAGTGATTCGAAACAATGGCATGATGGTGCACGTGTATTTTCATGAACTGTGGTTTATCGTTTCTGGCATTTCGTAGGTGACCTATTTTCTATTCAGCATTTTCAAGCAAAAGTAAATGGTAACATATTTTGTTCTAGCTCTGACAAAACCTTGCATATCAAAGGGTGAAAAATGAATAAAAGTGTTTCTAGTTTAATTCTATTTGTTTTGTTTGTTGCTTTATATGCTACAATCAGCGCCTTCTTCACAAGCACCATTGTGTTTTTGCCAAATTACTTATCTGGTAATATTAAAACCAACAGCATTCAGCCTATTTAAGCTTGTTTGGCATTTTTTGAAGCGATTTGGCATTTTTTGTAAGTGATTTGGCATTTTTTGTGCACTTGGACCTGGCAACCCTGGCTGTAACGGATAACGTAATCGGCCTCGTGGGGAAACTGCAGTTGTTTTAGCTGTTGTGTTAACGTTTTGCTGTGTACAGCACCTGACAGAAGTCACAGCGTTTCGAAACTTTGCGTTAGTGTGCCCGACTGTGTTCTCAGTAACGAATAGAGCTTCATTCGGTGCAAGGACATTTGTGATCGACGAGTTCGGAGAAAGCAGGCGAGGCGCGGAGTTAAAATTTATAAAGTACTGTAGTAAACGCCGGGACGATCGCCCGCCCCCGGGTAAATCTACAAAGTTCATGTAAGCTTCATTTCAAAACCAGCGCATTCATATCAAAGCCAGATATGTGCTACAAATGTAACTTATCGTTGTCTGCCGCAAAGTTTTGTAACAGTAGCGTTGCTTTGAAGTTTTCATTTTATTTCCATTGCATACCTCAGTGAATTCAATTAATTTGGCAATGTCTCATGAAACCAATTAAAAAATAGTTGGGAAGGTTTTACGGAATACGTCAAACATAGCCAAAATATTTTACGTCGAACATAACCAAAATATTTTACAACTTGTGAAACCTTTTTTGAGTAAAATCTTACCAGCCTCTTGAAGCATGATTCTTACTGGCAATTTAATTCAATGAAAGCAGAACTTTTCTTGGCTGAAATCTCAATACCATTGTTCAGGAAAAAATGCCAATCAAGTGCACGTTTCATGCACGATGCTTAAAAAACCAGGAGATTTGAATATTTGAATATTAAGACTCGGTTGTTTTTTGCCACCTCCTATTAAAATTTCTAGCTACGCATCTGATGGGGCGCAGTTCTCAAAAGAATTATACTGGATATATTAAGCATAAAAAGCTGCTAGAGAGGACAGACTTTTAAATCGGAACGGATTAAAGAAAATTGGAACAGATTCAACTAAATTGAAACAGCTTTCGCTATTGGATATGACCTATAATTGTCTGATATAACCTATAATGTTTGTATCAACGAAGAATCATACAGCCAGTCCAAGGCGCAACAAAAATGAATAGCATGGGCGCCTGGAACACATTGAGCACTGTCTATAGCGCAGCAATTCCACATGCCCTAATCAACAAAAAACACCCTACCAATTCGTACGACGACTCCAAGGAATGGCAATAATACCGAACAACCATTGTCCAATCACCAACGAGAGTAGAAGGTCTACGCTCTCGATTGGAACGTCGTAGCGGAGCAGGCAAGGTGCCTCACCCCTATGAAACAACTGACCAGAGTCCCAGGTATTTTGTGTGACATCACTCTGCACGCAGGTATCGTTTGATATACCTTCTTCCGTTTCATTTGATAAACATTCGTTCCTTTCGAGGATTCGCGTAGGAGCTGGGGGTTCAGGGGGTGCAAGCGCACCACAAAAGTTTTGATTTGTCAAAAATTCGGGCAGAAGCTTAAAAAAATTGAGCAAAGAATCTTCGACATTTTTTTAACAATATTAATAAAATTATACTCCCTTGTTATTGACCGTATAAATAAAAGTTCATTGTGTCATAGAAAACACATTGAATAAACATAAAATCAACAAACTGTTTCTAGTAATTTTGTGTTTCAGTTTGTGAGAGTTGATCAGGGGTACACAGAACTTGTGGATATCCCTGGAATTGATGAGTAATTGACTCACTTGACAGTTTGGTCAAAAAATGGCATTTCATTTACGTGCTTTATTAATTGTACACTGAGGGAATCGAGTATACTGCAGGGCACCTACTTCATATTAACAGAATCCATGCTCGGCAAGTACAGAAAAGCTTTGTTTTTTTATTTTATCTCGTGTTCGAATGAACACATTTAGCCATACAGTTTTTTGCATGTTGTATATATTTGCAGCTGAACAGACAATGTTGTGAGACTCGCGGCACACTGCATAGTCATAATATAAATAATACGATATATGCTGCATAGCCCTATATGCCTGCAGAGAAAGAAGCTGATTTAGGCCTACCTCTGTTAGATCTGAGGTTCCTTGCTGACAGCAACAGCTGGGAAGTAAATGGAACTTCAAACCTCAAGTCGCTAGAACACTTTGATATTAGGTGCATAGAAAATGCCAACAATTTTGGGCGGTGGAATAAAGGCTCGGGTGTTCATACACCGCTAATGTTCATAGGGGGTCCAAGATATAAGGGTAGCACCACTAGTTTACTGCATTTGTGCTTTTTCCTTATAAAGTACACCACCTTCAAAAATTTGCTGAGCGTTTAACCTTGACATCTCTGATTGATTGATTGATTGACCTATTGTTTCATATGACTCAGCTAATAAACAAAAACAATGCAAAGAGCCATCATGCAAAAAAGTAACCAATTGTCAGAGTACATTAGAAAAAATGAAAACACAATGGCAAAACAATTGATCAATGTAAACAAAGAGTGTCACTGTATCACATAGGACTGGTGAAGGACCATGGCAGTCATCTCGTCAACCAACCCCGTTTATCACTTTTTGATAAGTGTTGAAACCACCAGTTGGAAATAAAATAAGAACAGCTAGAAAAACAATCAAACACAGAACATGGTGAAGTAAATTTACAGATGAAGAAAGCATGCTTATGTACACAAAGGAGTGTGAGGAAATTTGGCGTAGTCAAAAAATGTTTCAACAAAGTATGAAAAATAAAAAAGTAAAACAATAAAAAATAATTGATGAGGTACAAAAAACAACAAAAATAAGAATACTTCGGTGTGTAATTTCATGCAGAAAAATGGTATGTGTACGTGAAAAAATAAGAAATAAAAAAGTAAAGATACATAAAAACAACCAGCTTACATTATCCAAATTACTGAAACTGGTAAAAGCAGATTTATTGACGTTCTATGTGCAGTGCGCAGTAAAACTTGAAAATGTTGCGTAGCTCCAAACACGTATGAGTTGCACAAGAATTGGTGCCCACAGTCTAAAGATCAGGGACGTTCTGAAGGGTGGGCAAGGGTAGCACAAAGCCCCGTGTGTCGAATCACTGGGGGAGGGGGCGACGAAAAGTCCCAGCAATGTCGCAAGTACTTTCTTCACTACAGTACATTTGCTCCAAGGTGGCGCCAAACTTGTTTTTGCCCAATGCGCCATCTAACCACGCCACGCCCCTGCAAAGATACAAAATCTTTAAAGCACTTTTGGAATGTTTATTTTTAGCTTTAAAACCGCCAATACTTGAAAATTGGTTCCAATTTTGTTTACGATAATTGAAGATTTTTTCTACAGCAGGTTTGCTTCAAAGAGGACCATGTATCTGTTGGTGCTAGTGGTACTGAAAAAAATATCGAATTCTGTGATAAAATCACAGCGTTTGTTGGTGCGTTTATGTAGCAGATGACGTCACACAATCAATCAACCATGATGTGGATAACACGCCTGGATCGGGCACCCTATTATAAAATTCGTTCCGCCGACCCTGCAGTTGCATTTTTTCAATAAGCACATGGAATAGTGACATTTTTACATAAGCACACATGAAAACATGTAATCTGGGTAACTGAGCTTAGTTTAGCAGAATATCCTTCTACAAATTCATTCGTGAATGATGTAAGTCGTACACTGTCCCATAGTGCAACCGGAGTAGAACCTCATGGTTCAGCTTGTCGGTTTTGTGATGTCAACAAACAAAACACGGCATTTCCAACTTCATCTGAAGAGGCATGACCCCAAGAGCGGTGTTAATTCCACACTTAAAAGATCTATTATCACTATTGTTCAAAGGGCGTTCTCTAGAAAGGCAAGCGGTTGAAGCTTTGTTTTTGTCAGCAGCCGAAGTAGCTGATGCGTTTACGCAGCTCGAAAAATTTCAGTTAGTTGGAGTTGAACAGCACCTAAAGTATGGGTTTTATTAGCTTTGTTTCCAGCACTGATATAGTTGTTATAATGGTTTGACCGGTTATAATTGCGTCTATTTTGTGGCTATGCAAAACAATCAATGAAGTCATCGAAATGCATTGGTTATTTAAAACTGCAGGTGCACCCGATCGAGTACGTTCAAGCTTTCCCAGTTTATACAAGAATTCGAATGAGTAATCACGAGTTCTCATCCAAAGCGTCGCGAGCAGAGGTGCCTGTGGCACCGCCCCTCCTTCACAGTTGGTTTTCTCTATTCCGTGTTCAGTGAAAAAACAGCCTTTTGGCAGTACCTTGGAAACTTTCTATATTTTGGTGAAGTTTAGTAAATGAAACCCGTGATGACCTTGTTTTAGTCATTTGATGAATGCTGAAAAAAAGTTTAAGGAAACACTAAGAAAATTTTTCTTAGGCTTGTCCCTGTTTTTATTTCCTACAAACATTTGCTTCAGTACACCGGTTTGGTTTGAATTTATGAACCGACCCCCTCATTACCTGTGCGGCCCCTCCGACACCACCTCTGGCGGCGCCCTGTTGTTTTGTAGGCAGAAGGTGAAATGGACTTTGTATCAAAATCTTCAAAACTCGTTTCAAATTTTAATAGGGTATCAAAATAGGGAGAATGTTTTCAATACCTGCTTGTATTTCTTGATCCTTCTAATGCCATGGCTTTTTTCATGACGCTCTGTTATCTACCATTGTCGTAGGTGCACGCACTGAAAATGGTACGCATACGACTGTGGCCCGGGGGAAGGAGATATTCTGACCACTGCCTTAAAATTTTCTCGCTGTCTCGATTTCTGAAGTCGGTTGTGACTTGGATTTTCTATGTTAATGCAAACCTGTATCGCCGAAATCTAAAGGGATTTCTCTAATATTTACCAAAAATACAATAAAAAAACAAGGTAAAGTCACTGTTTTTTTGCAAACCGAAACATTAATTCTGTAACAGTCTCTATATCCTATCACGTTTAATTCCGCTATTATCGATACCCTTCCCTGATTTGTTTCTTGTGCTCTAAACATTTAGAAAAACTGCCCTCGGTCTTTGCGATTTGAAATTTTTTTCTGTTCTGTGGAGCCGGCGGCCTCACTACAACCTACATCTAGGTACTAACTACAACCTAGATAAAATTGCTCTTAATTTGGTGACTTGAGTCAAATGAGGTTTGAGCGTAGGAGTAATTAGGGTGGATCCAGAACATAACTTAATGGATTTACCGTCTTTTTACAACGACGTCTTTGTCTTTTACAGCTACCTTTATCAATAGACTGCCGTAGTCGGAAAATACTGGCTAGTGGAGGCAAGGCAGTTAAGGTGTAGCAGAAAGATTTGCACTGGATTAATTATTATTAAAGGTTCCAATCAGTGCATACAAGGTGGATTTTGAAGAATTTTGCGGATATCGACCAGTTTAGGTTCAGTCCCATGAGAGGCACTTTGCTTCCTTATTTGACCAGCTTCCTTCTTTGAAAAAGGCGTTTTCAAGAAAGCTGTATACGCTGTAATAATGCAGCGTATTGAAGAAGCAGCAACACGTACACCTCGCAAAATAAGTAAGTGACAAACTTTGGTCTGCACCGCACCACTCGCAGCTTGAAGTTTCTGGGACAGATTGAATTACATCTGAATGAAACATGAAACGCGTAATAAGAGTGTTACTACCCGAAACAATGGTTTAACATGCAACTTTTATCCTGTGTATAATCGGTTTGTTATAAACCAAGATGGTGTAGAAAGTTTTGTATAAATGTAATCAGAAACACACAAGCAAGCAATATGGTTTTGAGCTTATACCCACGTCTTTTACAAATTGAGGAAATGGTATTTGAGCCTTTAAGTTGTTTGTTTCATGTTATGCAGATCTTTTTCGCTTTTCACGACTTCTGTAAGTGAAAGTTTGTTTCATAAAATGATTTGAAATTGCGCTTTGTTTGAAATGCATACTATATGCGCGGAAGCGGTTCATTTTTTCATCTCTTACATTAGGCCACCTATCCTTCAAAAACCTGCAATAAAGCTAACGAATGCTTTTACAAATCGTAAAAATTATAGGTTGAATACAATGTGCCAAGTTGACTACTTTTTGCTTCAGTCGAATAGTTAACATAAATTATTTGCCGCCTACATATACAAGGCATTTTACACGATATATTTGCTAATTTTTTGCTCATAAGGCACCCGTCTTGAACCTTCTTATCTTCGGTTCAAAGCATAATGAATGAATTACGTTTTGTGTTGCAATCCATTTGAAGATTTTTGTTCCCTGCCGATGGAATAAGCTTTTGGAATAAATTTAGCTACACTATGGCGTTAAATGACTAAACCCAATCTGCTAGAACCAGGATGAAAACTCTTTGTGCGAGGAAGAATTCGGAGCAATGAAACGTTGATGCGGCCAATGTGAAATGTGCAATTCAATTAGAGTAAGTTCGCAAGCTCATCGAAGGGAAAGGACGAATTTGAACATTCTGAACTTAGTAACAGTAAAACAGCCATATTTCCCGAAAGGGAATTGTGCATTAAAGATATAATTTTAATCCAAACTCTGAATGTTTGCCCGCGGTCGGCGTTTTAAGGTCCCTGGACCTTTAAGTTTATTTGAAAGACTTAATGCGGACAACCGTGTTAGTGCACCACAACAAGTCTGCACTTGAAGTACACTACCCTGCTTTCAGGAGATATGTTTAATGCCCTCTTTAGATGAAGTTAGAGAATAATGCAGTAATTTTGTACGAATTAGCTCAGAATAATGAAATGGAAAAGAACATTTCATTGAACTCGCTTGGTAATCCTCTTGGAGCGTCACGAGTGCTACACCGCGTGGACCACATTACTACTTTCATTGTAAATGCTGCGCTGGTGTAAGGCTAACGGAAGGACCACGCATGAAGCTGTCTCTTGCACATTTTCCTTTAATACCAAGAACGAGGATCCAAGTGTCATTTTCAAGGTTTCGATTTGACCCGACCGAGAATCGAAGCTGGTCTGCCAGCTTTTGGGGTGTATTCACTGTTCCATCCACTGTTTTACTTGGCCGGAAATAACAAACTGAATACAGTCAGTACGCAAGCTGGAGTGGAGGTGCATTTTAGGAAGTGGGCGCAAAAAGCACGTGCTTTGAAAAAAACATGTCGGTCTAAAACTTTAGTGATGACTACCAGCGGTGCTTTTGTGTGGTTTGATTTATTACACTCTACATATACTTGGGACTGAGAGCAACGTTCACATTTTTTCAAGTGGTTCAGGTTGCCTTCACGCTTTCGGTATGACATTGGTGTTTCTGTACAACCATTAATTTTCAGTTGCAAGCTTCACGCTTTTCGGTCAAATACTGTTGCCCATCGCTCCAGGGGCAAATCCACCAATAAGTTTAGTAGGGGGAAGATCTCAGTAATATTTTCCAGTCAAGTCTCATTACGGGTTTACTACTGTAAGAGAGATTAAGTATACTTCACAACACTGCTGTGACAAAACAATGGACGGCAAAATCGCCTGATATCGCGAATGCTGTTTTCCGAATTGTACAAAATCATGGTGAAAATACTTACTTTTGTAGATTTTACGGGGGACGATTGCCCCAACTCTCCCCTGCATCCGCTCCTGCATCGCTCTGGTACCAATGTACAACTAAAACTTTGTAGATACAATTTACGTTTGATATATTCATTAGTATTATGTGGTCTATTATGTGTTATGCGATACCGCAAATACAAAATATAGTTTCGCCGCAGTACAATATATTTAAACCTTTTGGAGTGTATCCCGGAATCCCAAGTGTTATGTTGCGTTTCAAACAGCGCTGTCTTAAACCGCATTGAAGCAGTTGCAGACGACAGCTCACTACCTCATCAATAGCAAATGCCACTTCGCCTTGCCAAGCGTCGTGTTTCTATTAGTACATAAAAGAGCTGTGCTACAGTTAGCCATCTTTCAATTCAATGGTAGGGAGATTTATTTGCCAGCCTCGTAACTGGAGACTCTTTTCCTTAAGCAAGAAAGAAAACTGTAACAGGCAGAGGAGTCACATTTCTGGCCTTAGTTTTTGTGCAAACGCCGTCAACCAAATAAAGTAAAAAGAAACTTAAAATTTACTTACCATATTCCTATGCTATCTGTTTATGATAATCAGTTTGAGTCTTTTACCTGCCTTATGGTGAGCTTTTTTCACAGGCATTGTTTTACCCAACACTGAACGTGAAAAGTCTGGTAAAACGCATGGAAGCAGACATCATTATGATTGTCCTGACAAACGTCTAGTTGACGAAATGAGTGTTTCTTCATACGTCATCGGGCACAACAGGAGATTCGGGTACAAACTACTGACGTCACGAATCGTTTTCGTTTTCATATTTTAAGGAAGTTTTGTCATTTTTATATGCTGCAGTAGACCATTGCCACAATCCTTCGTTGCTTGATATCGGTAAAGTTTTGTGTAAGCACAGTTAATTCAAATATTTTGGAATTCTTCGTTATTTTTCTGTCTTCCTGAGATCAGTGGACATTCTCTTGAAAAACTATTGTTGTGGAAGACAACTTGAATTGTACAGTCCTATGCCTCATCGTTATACTTTAGTGTTTTGTTAGACTGCAACCGTACCAACTGATAAACACTTGGTTGCCCCATGGTTAAAATGTTTGACATGTATTTTTGCAATTGTAACGAGTCACTGTCTTTGATAGTTTCACTGAACATTTTGATCGCAAACAAGACTTTTAACCTGGCCAGTTGATTGATTTTTCATTTGTTAAATTGTGCTTAGCGTAAAGTAAACTCTATATTTTTAGTTTTAGCCATGCATATCTTTTAGCGTATGTATACGTATGTCTTCACACGCTTGTATCTTCACAAAATTTTGCACTCCCGGCTTAGACTCAGGTCGGCTATAGCAAGAGCGGGCCCGATTGGAAGCACTTTTGCGGGGCCCCACGCCCCACTCTGTGGCGTGAGCAGAAATTTTGAAGAGGGACACGAAGTCATAATCAAGGAAATGATGAGCGATGTGAATGAGCGAGACCCGAATAGGATAATGCCAATCTGGGGGTGTCTGGGGCATGCCCTTCACTGTCACCTCTCCGGCAGAGACTTTCCATCTCCGTTCAACGGACATCTACGTAACACCCAACAAATCCATGAATTGCTACTCAATACCTCCTCTCTGGCCAGGTAGGCTACCTACCGCGGGGTACGGTCAATTGGCCATGTGATAAATGAAATTAGCAACACTCCTTAATAATCAGTCAGCAAAGCTAAGGTATAACAGCTTAGAAACAAAACGACAACGAACGATGAAACGTGACAACAGAAAAGTGCAACCTTGTATTATAAGCTTCACAAAATTGCAAAGCCGAATGAAACAGACCGATGAGCTGCGGAGTCGGAACTCGAGCTCAAGCAATTTTGGATGATTGCAGCTGGAGCCGAAGTCCAAAACGTTTACAACGGTGGAGCCGAAACCGAACCTGAGGTGAGCATGGACAGGATCAGGATTGAATATCCTGCAGGATACTTCCGATTTTTTTGGATCAGGATTGGATTTGGATATCGATTTTTGAAAAAAATTGGATCAGGACAGGATCAGGATATTTGTTTGATTTCTATAACGAAATTTACCTGAGAATGATTCGAGATGTCACAAATTATGGTGGTCGTGGTCGTGTTTTCTTTGCTATAATTTCTATATTCACAAAAAATCAAAATGATTTTGTCACTATGTGCTGCACTTATCACAATGAATGATAATTCGTGTTACTTTATCGTAATTTTTTTTCCGGCGAAGTGGAAGTAGTGAACTGCTCTTATATTGCTGGTATGCTGCTTTGTTGTGTTGAGTGGCATGTGTGTGTTGTGTAGGCTAAAAGTCTATATCAGCGCTTCCCAACTTTTCTCTGACCATGCACCCCTTCAGCATTTCAACAGATGAGCATGTACCCCTAAAATGTCATGTGACAAAAAAGCTGAGTGAAATATAGAAATCCACTGAAGTTTTAATAGAACTTGTATAGGATAGAATATTTGGAAATAAATATATTTTTCCCTTGAATGTACTCCTTCAGATGGGCAAATGTACCCCAGGTTGGGAACTCCTGGTCTATATCATGGGTGGCCAACTTGTCTTCGACTGGGCTCGACTAGAAAATTTCTTGATAACTCACGATCAACCAGTCTGTAATAAAGTCACAAATACAACATGCCTAATTTGAGCATCACATGTGCAAATGCAGTGTACCATCGCCATAGTATGTGATGCACAGACAGAAGGCTAAGTGTCTAAATCATGATTGCCACGCAATAATAGAAAAACATATTACAATACCTTTGCAGCATCTGTCAAGCTAGCCTTTGGTCAGCCATTACTAGAGGAACCAAAGAATATACGTGACCAACCAACTGATGGATTATATTTTTATGTACTTCCTGGAATATTGATTGAAAAAATATTCTTTTTAGGTATCTTGTCAATTCAATGCAAAATCAGGCGCGATTGACCAAATGGCCCTTGATGATCAACCAGTCGATGTAGTCGACCTGTTGGCCACACCTGGTCTATTTCAGCCTACATAAGCTACATTTCTTTTGGTTAGAATTTTGAACATTCCACCTCGAGTTTTATACAGTCAACCATTGCTAAAAGACCTTTTGAGTTCGTAGTTTTTGTAAGCTACATACTTTTACTATATTTTATACTGTGATCTACTTTGCATTACAATATCTGATTTCTTTATTTCACCCATTGATTGAATGCTGGAGCTCTTTTGCAGTTAGTTGAACCAGATTGGTTGAACTGGTCACATTACAAGGACTTTAACCTTGGACTAGCATATCATCTTTGCCACATAACCTAAAACCTTAACCCAAATGGTAAACCTGTGTCTGGTTTTCAAAACTTATTAAAAACGTACTGTAGCTTACATCAAATGTTTTTCCATAAAAGCAGTCGTCTCTATTAGCTGAGCCGAAGCAACAATGCTGAGAGCCCAAACGACAACCACTCGCACAACAGGAATTCCTACTCGACCAAGTTCTTGTACCAACTGCTAGTGCCACGAACTCAGACATCAATGTTATAAATGGACAAAGCCAGATACACTCCAGTTCAAATGGAAAGATAACCAGAGCAGAGCTTTACTTGTGGCTTGAAAATACACACTTTTTCTGTTTTTCGGATTGAAAGTGCACAACATGTGATGTTATTTTCATGGATTGGGTCACAAAATTACGGGGTGTTTTTGTTTGGAAGTGGCTATAGGTCCGCTGGCGATTGACACGGTAAGAATGAAATGCTGCGTTTATCATATTTGCAGCACTGTCATGATAATCATGTAGACTTGTCTTACTGTGTGAATGGTTTTCGCGTTGACTCTGGCCGTGATCGGGCACCTTTCGTTTTGGTAGCAGCGGTTGCACTTTCATGGTACCGGCTTTTATTTACTTTTTTCAAAAGTTTCCAAACTTTTGTGGTGAGATTTGCGGTTTAGGTTTGAGTGTTAGGTTTAGGGCTTAGATTTAAGGGTCAGGATTAGGTTTACTACGTTTCTACCAAGCGTAGTGCAGTCTACTGCACACTTGTAATCAGTGGCGTACGCAGAAAATTTTCATGGGGGGGTTTGGTTCAAGGTCATATGGTGGTTATTTGTTTTTGGTGTGCACTGTTTGTGACGTCACAATTGGACGTCATTTCCATGTTTCCAAACCAACGTTTTGGCGAAGTTTGTTGACATAGTATGCATATTTTTGTACATCCACTCTCCTTACTATATATGTCGTTGCACTGAATATGAACTATCAGCGCTCCAAGTTAGGCTATCGGGGAAAAACAAACTCAACGCTACGANACA
>JGI24021J15306_10007500_pt1 | contig 13294 bp, 9 predicted proteins | sample Ectturendosymbi1_FD_15306 | JGI IMG/M metagenome (IMG submission 15306) | reverse complement strand
CCTGACGGGGGTGGGTGGGGGCGTACTACTCGGGGCCGTCGTCAGAGGGGTCAAAAGCTTTGTCAGTGGGGCCAGAGGTGTCGCCAACAGTTTTTTTTCGGTCATTTTTCGCTGATAGACCGATTTTTTTTGAATGACCGAAAAATATTTAGTCGATTCAGTACCGCACGGGAGGAAAGCAAAATACTGTTTCATCGAGTTTCAATACTATTACGGGACAGATGATCGAAAAGTCTCAGCGATAAAAATAACAGGTCACCAACCATCGCGAACGGTGCTCCTCTCACTAAACGGATGCGTTAAATGCTACAGATGCAACAAATTGATCCGTTAATACTGCACAGCAATAACACTTGGTTGCAGGTGGGAGCATTTAATAAATCATGCTTGGGAGCATGTTGAGCAAATACCGAATGGCTCTGAAAGCAAAACTCTTGTTTCTGTGAGTTCATCGAGTAGTAGCTTTCACGCGTTCGTTTACTGTTTCAGAAATCTGTTTCGAAATAAAAGCAAAATCCACTAATAACAAAATTTTATCTCACGAAATTGTTCACGAAACATGTGTGCGTGCAGCACTTGCCGCATAAATACAGCTCACATACCCGCAATATCAGACCAGTCCCGTCGCCACAAGGACTTTGGTGGAAATATCCACCCCAAACAAAGCACCAAGCCCCCAAGATTGAAATATGAAACAATATAAATCAGTGGATTTTTTATCAATGGATTGGCCCTTGTGGGTTTTTACCGCGTGAACTAACGCAAAGACCCCCCACACTGTGGGGGTCTTTCTCGCGACGTTCTGCTCCAGACACTCACCTTGCAACAGATTGGGAAGCAGGGGTAGGAATTCTTGGTAAAGCGAATCGTGGCTTCCTCCACCAATCGATCGAAATAGGGCGCGCAACAACAGGAAGTAGTTGTAAGGGTCCTGGGCCGTGTTGGCCAGGGACATCGACTTGGTCACTATGGTATGCAGGTGTGGCTTCAGCATCTGTTCGTTCTCGTTCGCGAACAGTGAAACGGAACCGAAAACAAGCTGGAAAATACCCGTGAAACGTCAGCGGAGATTTCACTGTGACATAATAACTCCTGAGCTAGGTGTCGTATGTGACATAATAGAGAAACCTATAACGAAACAATCGCAATGCAAGCTTACAAGGAGAAAAACTAAGGTATGGCTAATTAGCGAATCATAGCGGATAATCTTCGGCTGCACAGGAAGAGGTAAATGTACGACTATTAGCCATCAAAACTGCGCAGAAATACCTTAAAAAGCTTGAGATAGAGGTTCGACTTTTCGCCAGGAACGCCCATATCCGGCAGCCTGTCCAGCAGGAACTCGACGAGGATAGTCGCGAAGGTCGGTGATGTGTGGAGACTGGCGAGGAAAGCGTTGGCCACAATCTGCGAACGGCACCGGAAGTTATGACTCAGACGAAAAAGGGCGTCCCTGCGAGTGGCGAATCGTTTCGGACGTGATTTGCAAACGATAGTACCTGCAGTGCGTAGTTGTTGTAGATGCGATCGACCACGTAAGTGATCGTGGCAGAGAAGATCTCGCGGAAGGTGAGCGGATGCATCATGGTGAAGACGCTGGCGAAGTGCTCGAGGACTTCCTTCTCTTCCTTCATCCTCATCGTGGGACTGTTGGACGGCCGAACAGTCATCTGACCATTCGCTGACACGTTTATCTGAAACAAAAAATAATGGTTTGCTCTTTGATGTGTTTGAAAGGGAAAAAGTTGTTTGCCATACTATAGTGACGTCATCGTTGTTCCATCACGGCTACAGTGACGGAACCATTGACCCATCAAATGTCCATTTGGTTTCATAGGTGAGCTCATAAAGGAACCGTAAGTAACCACCGATCAGAATTTATCCCGAATTATGGAGTCAATGGTTTTTACTGCCTTGAACGGCCAGTTCGTAAAGTGTGGTCGAACGTCCATCTTGCAAGTATTGCGGAAAAATGCATTTTTATTGGTGGCACCGATGCTGAATCTTCCTCATTCTGCCCGACAAGTCATTAGAATGTGCGTTTCGACGCCTCGAACACCGGTGAAGACGTTCTTAGTTACACAGCAAAAAAAGAGTTGAAACATTCCTTCAGAGTGAAGTTAACAGTGCACTGTAGATTATAGACTTCTGCCAAAAACTTCACGCATTATGTTGAAAACTGTAGTCAGAGTATGTTGCTAGGCAACTTGTTGCTTCCATAAAAATAGGTTCAGAGGCAAGCCTTGAAAGTATTCAAAAATCCTACACCGATTATATTTCAATGGCTACGAATGACGCCGACCGTCAAACTTCAGTGGAAAACACTGTTACGATGAAAACACAATTCCGAAGCTTTCGACGGTGAAGTTAGCACTCAGTCACCCTAAAATCACTCATACCGGAAAATTGGATGCCTGCATTCAAAAGAAGAAACGTTGGAAACTTACGAGATTTGAATCACCTAGTTCTAGCACATCGCCTAGGCTTTAATTAAAAGCAATTAATCTAGCTAATACTTTCCAACCTGGTAGATGTCCAGAGCCTTGAGTGCATGTTTAACCAACTTGACGAAGAGAGCAGTTTCTTCCGGGAAGAAGCGTTTGCTGGATGACGACATGGAGCTTATGATAGTGGCACCAGTTTGGTCCTTGACACCCCCCGGGTTGCACGATCCGGCCCCCCACGATATGGTCTTGACGCCACAAACCAAGCTTCGCACCAAGTTCCTGCAGTCTGTCACCGCGACCACGTTGGGCGGCTTGCTGTCCTCTGAAAAAGCAAAACGTACGCTTTTCCACAAACAAAATATTTTTACAGGTGTGCTTGTCGCTATATTACTTCAATTATCAAAAATTGCATTAACACAGAAATTCGGCACTTGATTTCGGAAAAAAATCAATAAGGGAGCAACATGCAGACCGATTTAAGAACCATCTCACATTGTTTGCAGAAAGATTTCTACTACTGTACAAGTTACGACGGCAGATTGCGAGAAAAGAAAAATTGTAATTGTTGGAAGTTTTAAATTAAAAAAAATTCATTTCTGGAAATTTTAAGTAAAGGTTTGAATTCGCACACATTTCGCTCAAAAAATCCTTCAAAAATTTTGAAGCCGTGACCACTAAACTAGAATTCTAAACTAAAGTTGCAAGTCGTCTCACGCCGCAATATATAACGGACCAGTATCGACTTTCCAGGCTTCTCAGACCTCAATACAACAATCTTCTCACTGTTACAATAATGCGAACGTCATTCAATGGTTACAAAAGTTTCAGCAGTGGCCAGAACCTTAGAATGAGTATTAGTCGTCTTTTGCATTCTGACTCTGACAGTTATTAAATGAAAAGATGTATGTTTGCACACGCATTATTTGTAATTGTGGTAATTCGATGAGAGCAGCTTCACAATATTACATACAGAATATACTGTACCTTTCATTATTTGCGTGCGCATTGATAATACACCCTCCATTTTTGCATTGCATGTTAATGTATATCTGTCCAGGGTTTTTCTTGAGGTTTGACCTTGCTGAACGCAAAGACATATTTAGAGACCGCAACTATTTTATCTGAATATCGCGATGGTCGTAAAGCAAAGTCTTAGTGTGTTTTGATGGTGGTAGTAAAGCGAGATTCTACTATTTTGAGGGACCGTTGGAAAAATTTTAAGAGACCGTTTCGGTCTTTCAAAACACCTTAAAGAACACTGTGCCTGTCAATTATGGTGAAAGTGCACACAGTCTGGTATTAAACCCCTCCGCGTTGCCTACAGTAACGCCCATCGTGTTTTATACCACTATTAAGTGTTTGCCCACATCAAGTTACTCATTTCGTCAGGACATTTGATGCCTTGGTTGACACCACTTGTATGCTTTGTCTAACAATGTGCATCATCATCCAACTTTTTTACCCGTTCACTTCAAATGTCTGGTTCTTTTCACAAACCCCCATTTTTGTCCCACAACCTAACGGTTCTGTATGGCAAGGTCCGAATGTAATAGATGCTGTTGATGCTTCCTGTAGGTATTGAATGCGTGCGCCAAACCAACCAACACCTACGTGCTCTGTACTGCATTGCGTCTTATGTATTTTTGGACGATGTGCCTGAACCAAACAATCAAATGAAAAATTATCCTGCGATTCGTCAGTATTTTTGCTTGTGTTTATGACGTTTGTTTGTTTTTTTGCGATGCTTCTCTGACGTCAGTCAAAACTTTGTTTTACTGTAACGCTGAGTTTGGTTTAAATTGGCTTGAGCATGGAAGCAGTCGAGCTGGCGCAATATCAAGAAATTCGACTGGTTGATTCATCAGTTGATTGATGATTCTCCACATCAACTTGCGCATAAGAGCTGCGATAGTTTTTCACTAATCTTCAAAACCCGCCACAGGACCTCCGTCCTATATTCGCGCAAATCATACATGTACACAGGCCCGTAACCAGAGGAGCCTGCAAAAATTTTTGCACCCCCTGGAAAGATGTGTTGGGCACAGTTTAAAACTACTGGACAAAGTTTAAAAAATTTGGGCCCCTCTCAGAAAACTCTTCGCCCCCACTGGTCTCCCAAGCTGCTTACGGGCCTGCATGCACGCACTCAAAAATCCTAACCTACCAGCAGAACGTCACAGCATTTTACAAGAAGAACTGCGGTTGCTGACCTGGTTTGGAATCCTTGTCAGCGTCGTTCGTCTTACTGTTGGGCTGAGGTGTTGAAGGTGGGGCAGGCGTCGAAGGGGCGGAAGGAGTGAAGGTGTTGCTTCCAGAAACGCCTGGCGTTGGGAGCTGAGTATAATGTATTGGTTGCCTAAGTTGAAATGTAACTCCTTAACCCGAAGGTCGGAAACGCCATCACTGTCGAGCTAATGCTCAAACTCACTAAGTTTGTGCTCAAACGCATTGAGCTAGTGCTCAGGTTAATATAGCTAGCGCTCAAATTCACTGAGCTAGAACTCACACATAGTATGCTAATCCTCAGTAAGCTTGTGCTCGAACTCAGCTCAACTTTTTGTAACAAAATAAAGCACCGAGAATCATCGACGATATTTCAGAAATGCTCTAAGCTCTTCGTTTTCGAAGAAAAACAACATTTGCTCTGCAAACATTATTGCTGCGCGTTCGAAGCACGAAAAACGAGTCGCAAATAACAACATCCGTACCGCTGGAGTCTGAGGTGGTTCAGTTTTCGTTGAGACGCCTGCGTTGGTCGAAGGGGTGTTGCTTGATGTGCTGCTGTCCTGGCTTTGCTTGCATCGGGCAAAGAGCAGGGGCAGGGTGTGTTTGCTGATTGTGCGGAACTTGAGAACGAACACCTCAATCATCTTCATCAGCATCTCGCGGCCGCGTTGCTGCGAAGATCAGTTTGAAACGTGTGAGCTTTGACGAGGCCGTGCAACATTCAAAAAAATAATAACAGCAAACATATGTTCTTTTTTTTCAAAGAGCAACTGGACCGCCTTTTTTTCCGCTCATGCTATTGCGTAAAAATCTGAGATAAACAGTCATCGGTCATTTCACAATTACTAGAATTTTAAAAACTTCCTTTCAACAAAATTACAGAACTATTTCAGCGGATCTGAAATAAAGTGAAAGTATTAAACAAACACCAGCAAATATTTTTGTAGAAAACAAATAAATTAACACACAAAAAAACAAAAATATAGCAAAGCAATAACAACATATACGCATCATCAAAAGCGCGTTTACGATACTTCGAGAAAACCGATACGCAACTCCCCACATCTGTTGTTTGAAAAAAGAAAAGACAAAGAACCAAAACAGCACAGCTCTATGATTTCACCAAACCAACAGCACTACCCCTCTGCCATTCAAAACTTACTGGATTCTTTTCACTTTCACTTTTTGTTGTGATGCCTTCAACCAAATTAAGCAGCAACTTGCACGAAATCGCCTGAAAGGAGCTGGCCAGCGAATCGTCGTGGACATTCTTGGCGAAAAGATGGACCGCGGAGCAAAGCTGTTAAAAAGTAGGACAACCCGGTACTGAGTTGACTTGCAAAAACGTTACCTCGTGGATCGACAGTACTATGTGTTTAGATGGCAGATGCAGCGTCTTGATCGTCTCATTCCACTTGATTCTACGTAAACACTTAACAGTTACGTCCATTCTTCGCTCCCCGAATTGTTCTGGCAATAATTTTGCAACAAAAGAAGCTTTGTAAAGCCTGGCGTACGGTGAACCTCCTGAGTTTCGCAACGAATGGAGTATTTATTAGCTTAGAATTGTGAACTGCAGTTTTATCTCTGCATTAAGAGAGTGGCTGGCAGCATTTCCAACATGCATCTGAAGCACAACGAATGAAGGGCCGGGAAAACCCCAATGCTGAAAGTACTTGTCAGGTAGAAGAACTTAATTATGCCAATGGGCAATAAGCCTAGAGCCGATGTACAAGCATGTTACAGGGAAAATAGTTTTTGAAACCTAGTATTTACGAACAAACACAAATCCTCAGAATCTACTTTCAAGTCTTTTTCTCGCCACAATAGAAACGAGACCTTGTTGCAGCATTCCTTGAATAAAAGAAACGCATACGGACGGATTTCAGCTCAAATACAAGTGGGGCAGAGCGGCCACTATCACGTGGTTGGGAAACCTGCGGGTAAAGCGAATGCAAGTTTCAACCACCGGTACCAGTCGGCCACGTGACGAATACAGAAAAAACTGTTCTTGTACTGGCTCGCTTACAAGTTATTATTACCATCTGCTGAATCGAAGCTTTCCAAAACAATTAGGATTGTTATAATGTTATAATAATTTGTTATATTGTTATTATAATTGAGGAAAATGCCTGAGAAAGTTTGCTGGAGAAAAACTACGTGATGTTTTTCGCCTTAAATTTTTTACCTATACATTTTATGGAGTGGGCGTGTTATCACAGGCGAGACAAGAGATGCAGTTGTGTTATGAAATTAAGCTTTTAACGCTCACAACCACAACGGCTTACCTGAGACAATGTCAGCTGATTTTTGACCTGGTGAGTTACGTCAGCCAGAGTGCTGTACGCGAGAGGGCGAAGAGTTTCCCGAGCAGACCACCCGGAACCGACCAAGATGTCTTCGTTGAGCAATCGGTCCATATGGGGCACGAATCCTGGAAAAAAGACAAGTTTTGCTCCCATACTGATTGCTACAACGCCACCGTAGGCTGCTATTATCTGACCCACTGCAGAAAAGATGAACAAGGAAGTGTGTGGCATTTATAAATCAAAAATAAACAAAATATATTCTTGAAGGCTTAATTTATGAAAACGTAACAGTCAACAAACACAAATCCTCAATCGTTTTAGCTTCGTTCGACTTACATTTAAAGCAGTTCATGAAATGTCCAACACTTATTCTTTCGCTACGTATGCGCTGAAGATGCAATCCGTGTGAAACCAATGTTTACAAGACACGTTGTCATTGCGCCAAACACATCACAAGCGTGGTGTGGGCAGGCGGTCGAAAATGAAACCCTATATTTGCTCCACCACATTTTCGCTAGACTACCACGATTTGCTCAACATCGCGTAAAACTTCAACGCTGAGGTTTCGGAGACGAAGCTTCTCGAAAATACAGTTACGAAATTTCCACGAAACCAAGTTATTTCTACTCACGAGTTTTGAGATCCGTGGCAAGGATGTGACGCACAGCGATGAGCAGTTCCTTGCGAAGTGAGGCAACTTCCGGGCTGCAATTCTGAAGCAGCTGCAGCATTGCTTGAACCATTTCATTGGCGTACTGTACAATGTTATCCTGCGAAAGAGCGCCATGTTGTGGAAATAAATTGCACTGAATAATGAACACCAGTGTCGCCGTTTCCATGAGTAACATATTTCAATGCTTTAATGATACGATGTTGTTGCCGAAGGACACGCGAGAAAAAACGCAGGAAAAGCGCATACTGAGCATGAGTATTTATCGCCACGCACGATTAATATAGAGGTGACTGAAAAAAAGGTTAAGCACGACCGCAAAAAAACGATTCTCAGCCTTCAGAATGTCTTAAGAGGAGAAAAGTGCGCAGCGCGTCTCGTACAGTGGTCAGGGTTTACATGAACGAACAGTCGACATGTTGACCACCAAAAAAGGCGCATCAACCCCAGCCACGCCTTTCCGATGCAGGTCCCGTTGGTGCAACATTTAAAGCAGTACCATAATGAGCACCAGCCAACAAAAACTCCGCGCTGGACCAGCTTGCAACAACAATTCAGTTACCGGATTCAGAACAACAGAGGCTGTCACATTTAAACCTTTCAGAAAAAACTGTAGTGCTTTGCACGCTGGCAAATTATTTCATAGAAACTTCGGCGGATATTAAAAGCTGCGGGCGATTTAAGCAAACAATCAAAAGAAGTGTACGTGTGATTTTTGCAGTGATTTTGCACTGTCGCGAACAACATCATCCTTTGCAGACACTCAGTGACTGGCCAGTTCACTGCACTCACGTGATAAAGTCGCACGAAGAACGCGACAAAGGACAGAGTCTTAACTTGCGCAGCAGTGAAATCGACGAAGAGTTCGGAGTTGAAAGTTGGTCGACTGCGAGCTGCCTGCGTGGGCTGCAGCAGCAGCGTCTTCATTATCAGAGGGATAAACTCAGCAACCACACTTTGGGTAGCTTGCTTGTACAGCTGCACAGAAAACATTAAATCGCGAACGAGCCAAACATGGCGATAAAATTACAAACATGGTGAAGGGCGACTTTTCCGAAAGCAGTTGGCAAAATATCTTCTGAAACTACGTAGTAAGTTCCCACACTTTTCATCACACAGATTTGTTGAAAAGTCCCGCTACAGCACTAGTTGAAAAGCAGTACCGTTACAGCAGAAGATCCTCCCCAGATCAATAAGCAAATACGTTGATAAGCCGTATTAAAGCGTGGACTAGCCTACAGACGCTGTGAATGCACAGAATTAACAGCGCAAACAAACTTTGAGAAATCTTGTGAAAAAGAAACGCCAGCAACCTGCTGCTGCAAAGTTAATCTTCAAAAAAACAACTTTTGAAAATATCGTCAAATAACAGCACCATAGTTTTCCTGTATCAAATCCCCATTAACTGTATTAAATCATACAAATGCATATCATACCTGATACATTAATACCACAGTTATTGGTATTTCCTGCAAAACTTTCATGGAGTTCAACGCTTTGGGTATAACAGTCTGCAATGAAGCAAGGCATCATAGTTTTAGGTGCATGTCAAGGAAAACACCATAACATAACACACTGGAGAACCTTTAAGAAAAATCAGTCAGCAGTTGATGAGACAGCTTAATATTAAACATACAATGCACTCCATTACACGAAGCCAGAGTGAGGACAGCTAAAACTACTGACTTGCAGTTGTATGAGCAGAATAAAAGAACTTTCACAAAACAAAAGAAAATTTGTGTCTCACCGCAACTGTTTTTCCACCAGGGCTGGGATTGCCGGGAATCCCGGCTCGGTAAGTAACTGTAGTGACTGTACCGATTCTTTGTGGGTCGGGGAGCCCACCATCACTGATGGTTGGGTTCTCAAACAACCAAACCTACAAATCAGGCAACAACAATTGGAAAGATGGCAAACTGAAATTACAAACAAAGACCCCTGACAGGATAAATCTGGGAGAAGCATATGTTGGATTATTTTCCAAAATGTAGCACAAAAATCAAATTAAGTATAATCGTGTTGAATTAATTTCAATAACACAGTGCAAAAATCAAATTGAAGTATTTCAGGCCTGGTTAAATTTGCATTATAAAGATTGCACACATGCAACAAAAACCACTATTTTGCAGTAAAACATGATAATACCACAAGAACTGCCTAACATCCAGAAAATGTAAGTTTTTGCAGAACTTCACTCACCATGTTTTGTGGTAGCTCTGCATAAATTCTTTTCACAAGTGCCAGAAAATGCTCAATCTGAACGAAATTGCAAAAACGTTGTTTTTCTGCATTTAACTAAAGTGTTGTAACCAGAACAATAATGTAAAACACATTTGTGAGACTATGATTGTTTTGATTTTTTGAGACCATACAATTGTAATTGTTTAGCAAATAAAAAGATGTTACACACAAATCGTTTTACTTTATCTTGAAACCATAAAAGTTTGATTTGGAAAGGGTTTTGTTTCTTTCAGATATAAACACAAACTGAAGAGGTGAAACTCTGTATAGATGCACATTCTCAATAAACCGTTTGCACCACCAATATACATTATTAACAACCAGTTGTATCACAAACCTTGATCTACCCCTCAAATTTTTGGAGTGAAGAGAATAGGAACAAAAACATTTACAAATTAAATTGTTTTCATGGCAGCATTCAGATAATCAGACAACTTATTCAATCCATACTTCTGGAGCCATTTGTGGCCGAAATTGTTTATGGAGTTCGATGATGATCTTGATGCAGACTTGAACATTCTCTTCATTGTCAATCTGGCACATTGCAACACATATCTTAATGCAACATTTAAGTCCAATCCATAAGACCCTCCAATGCACTCCACATCAAACTAAATGAGAAACTTTGCAAAAAAACTGTATAAAGCACACAAAGACAAAAACTGGTAGCTGAACCAGTGGGGATGATGCTTTTGCAGCACATGAAATTCTTGTATTTATAATAAAACAAAAGCACATGTTTAATAGCACAATTAGTTACTCACTTCTAACAGTCGAAAACAAAGATTTAGTATGCCTTTGACATGCACTCGAAGATGATCATTTGTTGGTATTCGATGAAGAACATCCAAGCAAAGCTTACGAAGTTGCTAAAATGTGGCAATCAAATAAATATAAAACAATAAAAACAATCTGGAAGAATTTTTACAGCAAATGTACAACTCTCTACCATGCATTTGCAACACAAAATGTCCAATGAACATCCCACCACAGCAAATACAAAGTAACAACAGAAAAACATATTTACATATGAAAGACAATTGATCATACTTACTTGGGATGGGTTTTCTGAAACAAACTGAGGATCCCCATCCTGCAAAAGCTTAATGAAACTTGGCACGCATAAATTTAATAACTCCGGATATTCTGGTGATTGAGCTATATCCTGCAGAGAAAAAGAATTGCACAAGGATATAATAATACATTTTGGTGTTTTTTTCATCAATCATTATAGTAAGCACAAGAAATGACCAGCAAAACAATGACTTAAACGAAACCATATTAGGCATTTGAAGAAATAATTGTTTTCATCTTCAGCAAAGTTTCATTCAAAGAAGTGCAAAATCAATAACATTTGACTCATGTACATAGTGGCATCCTGCTATATCACTGCATACAATTACTGATTGATAATTAAATTATTTTTCCCACATTTTTCTTTGTGTCACTTACATCAGATCATGAGACATTGTGACATTATGCTTTCCTATATATAGCTTTTGTTGGCTTTGAAGTTTCACTATATTGTAATTAGGAAATGAAATAGCACACATCAAAAAAAAGAAAACATGTCAAACAAAATTGACAATGGGACAATTTTACATGTTTCTTAGAAACTGCACATTCAACTAAAATAAGGTATATATTCAGCTAAAATGCATTGGTTCATCATTTTATTTTTTCTAGAAAAAATGAGCAAATGCAATTTTTAAACTTCTTAATTATGATTAAGAGCTTATTTTTAGCAATCCACAAGTGCATCTGAACCAATATCTAGATCAGAATGCTTCAGACAATGACCTAGTGATTGCCAACATTTCCCTCACTATGAAATTTTGCAAATTTCTGCTTAGTGTTATGTGCATTTTGCAGTAGTGCGGTTCAACAATTGGAAAGATTTTACGCATTAGAAAAACATGCAAACTTAAAATATCTATTGCTGCATGCCAGCATGTACTAAGCTACTTGCAGAACAACATGAACAGTCTCTGACTGACTACCACTGACTACCAGTCAAATTCCAAGGCATTTTAAGAAAACTATACTTTAGCGTTTACCAAAGTAGTTTTGACTTGTCAAACTACAAGCAGACTGGGATAGGCAAATGCTTACTAGCATAACAATATATAAAATATCAAACTGCACAAATCTAAAGTTGAAGCCCAAATTTTTTGTAGAAGTTGGTTAACTTAAATGTTTCACATCATAGCAGGACATACCTCAAAATTTTCACTTATCTCTTGAGCAGCTTTGAGTTTATTTTCATCAGCTGAAAATTATAGCAATTTACTAAGCTTTCTACTGCACCCACAAATCACAAAAAACTATATAGCTTAACCTAATTATATGCAGCATTTAGTTATAAAATTAATTTAACACAGTCCAAAAGAAAATGATACTTTATTTTGTCCAAACAAAGGGCATACCTGTATGGGCAACAATCTTAAGTACCAAAGTAATAATGCAGTAACAAACACATTCTTTTGCTACTGGCTATGATTCATATAAATACTGCAGATAAGCATATGTTCTCTATAGTTATTGCTACAAGATTTACTCAAACTTTAAAATAGTGGTGTTAAACCTACATTTGGGACTGGCTTCTGATGGCTTTAGTAAGTTTTTTTTAAGGAAAATGTTAGGTACCAGGTATGAACCTGCAGGGACCGATTTCTCTGATTCTAGAGACCTGATGATCCCGAATCAGGTCCCTAAAACACCTTTTAACACTTTGGCGTCTGGCCAAAATCAGGGATTTTTAAGAAAAAAAAACACCGAAACAAACGTGGCTTTGCGTGGGAATTTCTCCGGTCCGGTAAGTGCTACCGACCCGGTCAAAAGCTCAAAATACGCAACAAGTCTTGTAGCTTGCACTTGAATAAATATTTTTTGGTTGGGGGTTGCAGTTTTTTTGTGGGTGACATCATAAGTAGAGGACTTTTTGGCCACCTTGGCCCACTTCACCTGGCCCTGGGCTCAAACCATTAGATGGTAGTATTTCACTGAAGTTTTTATTGGAAGCCAGGATAAAATCCGAGTCTTTTGATACTTTGGATGACCTGCAGGGGTTTCAAGTTTAAAACTTATGATTTAAAGTAATAGAAGTATTTGACTAATTAGGTAATTAGATAATTAATTTATTTTGGATCAGAGGTGACGAAAAGCGGGCTGCAAAAGAATTTCGTGCGGTCCGCGAAGCATTCAGGCCAGACCAGCAGTCTTAAACTTCGTTTGTTGTTTCTGTTGACGAACATTTTTTCGTTTTTAACAGGTTTCATAGTATGACCAAAAAGTTGTGCGGCCCGCTTACTCAGCGGTAACTGACAAAGTGGCCCACGATAGCAAATAGGTTCATCACCCCTGTTTTAGATCATAACTTTTGAACCAGAAACGTTAGAAAG